>Ga0115000_10004379_pt1 | contig 11572 bp, 14 predicted proteins | sample ArcticOcean_MG_C_6_FD_89690 | JGI IMG/M metagenome (GOLD analysis project Ga0115000, IMG submission 89690) | Marine microbial communities from western Arctic Ocean - ArcticOcean_MG_CB8_128 | ecosystem: Environmental > Aquatic > Marine > Oceanic | place: Arctic Ocean: Canada Basin | collected... | reverse complement strand
ATTAGAAACCAAAAGAAGTTTATTATCTTAAAATAACCAACTAAAAATAAAATATAATTAAACCGAAAACTAAAAACTTTCGGTTTTTTTTTGTACCTTTGTAATATGAATTTAGGATACGCATGTATTAATATGACTTTGTCGGAACAAAAACCAAAAGTCACAACCAATAGGTCAATGATTAAGAAAACATTTTTGGCTAAAGGACCAGAGTATGCTGGTGAACTAGCTTTATTGAATTGTAGAGATTTATTCGAAATCTTAAAATGGAATAAACAAAATGGGTTTAAGTTTTTTAGGATATCATCAGATATATTTCCATGGGCTTCAGAGTATAACATAGAAGACTTACCTCAGTATGTGAGGATTAAGACAATCCTAAGTGGGTGTGGTAACTATATAAAAAAAAATAAGTTAAGAATAACATCACATCCAGGACCATACAATGTGTTAGTATCACCTAGAGAACATGTGGTGAAAAACACGATTACTGATTTAACTAACCATGGTAAAGTTTTTGATTTGTTAGGTTTAGATAGGTCACCATATAATAAAATCAATATACATTGTAATGGTGTGTATGGTGATAAAGCATCTGCTTTAGATAGGTTCTGTACTAATTTTGAGTTATTACCTGACTCGGTTAAAACAAGGTTAACTGTTGAAAACGACGATAAAGCAAGTATGTACTCAGTAAAAGACCTAATGTATATTCATGAAAGAACTGGTATACCCATTGTGTTTGATTATCACCACCACCAATTCTGTACGGGAAAACTAACGGAACAAGAAGCGTTGGAGTTAGCCATAACAACATGGCCAGAAGGTATAACACCAGTAGTACACTATTCGGAGTCTAAATCATTACACGAGAGTAACGAAAAAATAAAACTACAAGCACATTCTGACTACATAAATGAACTACCAAACACCTATGGTAATAATGTAGATGTTATGGTTGAGTCTAAAGCAAAAGAATTATCCTTAATGCCTTTCGTTCTTCATTAGGGGTGAAATTAACGAGTCATTATATATTCTAGTATCATCTCAGCCATTTTACCATCAAAAAATCTAGAGTCTAACTCCGCAACTATTTCCCCATCGGTATCTTCAGACTCACTATCACCACTCTCAAAAAATATAATGTATCTAGGCACTTCATACCCTTCTACGTATTCCAATACCAACTCCCCATCCCTATAAGGTTTTCTTATTAGTTGTTCAAATTGAAATTCTTTTAATAGTCTTCTTAATGTGTAATTTTTTTTCATTGTAATTTATGTGTTTTTATATAAATATACTTTTATTTTGATATTTATAAATAAAATATAAACTATGATAGATTGGATAAACGGTTTTAATGCCGGAAACAAAAAAGAAAAGTACGCTTTAACGTGTAGATTGGGTACATTTACGTTATTAGAAGTAAAAGTAGATAGAACTAACTTTAGGTTCATGATTTTTAATGTTGGTTTTGTGTTTTACTATTAATAATATGGTTGATTAAATAAATGTTTTTGTTATTATTAAAATAAAAATGGATAAATATTATTTATACTCCCAAGAAGGATGTGATTTCTGTGACGAATTAAAAGAAGCTCTAGATTCCAACTCTATTAGGTACACAACTAAAGACGTTGTTAGAAACAGAATAGAATGGGAAAAAGTAAGAAGTTCCCAAAAAATTAAGTATACTCCAACAATGGTTATAGCAAATGCGGAAAGAAGAGATGTTAGATTTTTTGCGGTGGATAGGGACTTTAACACGACTGAAGAGTTAATAAAAATATTAAAAAAATAAAATATGAAAGAGTGGGATGAAATAAAACCAGTTAAAGTTTTAATTATAGTTCTATTGGTGGGAATACTAGTATCTTTATTTAGTGGATGTACAGGCACCTATTACGTTGTTGACAATAACCCTTTAGAGAGGGAACACCCAACCGGGATATACTACTACGATGATTTACCATACTGGGGACTTTACAATAACTACTACTACTATTATGGTGTCCCACATGTTTCCCCATGGTGGTTCTACTATACCTTAATGCCTAATTACGTTTATAACACCCACACACATGTTCACGTACACTGTAATAATGGTTACTACGTGTCTAAACCTAGAGGGCCTAAATTTAACAATGGTAGTGGTAGAACATACAAACCCAATAAAACTAATATTAGAAACAATACAAGGGTAAATATTACACCTACTAATACAACAAAGGTAAAAACAAACAGTAACTACCGTCGTCCTGTTATAAAAACAAACACTAATAGGTCAAACACTAATAGGTCAAACACTAATAGGTCAAACACTAAAGTTATTATTAATAAGTCTAACAATAACCGAAGTAATATAAAAAAGACTAATAAAAGACCTCGTTAATTTTTATCTGTAGATAATTCTCTATGAATTGTTACCACCTTAGTGTGAGCATATGACCACCTGGCTCTAGTATCTTTAAATTTATGATGGTCTTGATGGTTCATCTTTTTTAGTTGCTTATCAAATTCTTTTCTAAGTCCTTTGTCTTTAATGTCTTCGGTAACTTCGTACCAAAAATCTTCATAATGTCCCATGTCGGTAGTTTTAATGTAATATTACTAAATTTATTTTTAAAAATCAATTACTTGTTTTACAATTAAGATTTTATTGTTATTATTAAGTAAATATAACAAAAATATGCAAGGTAAAAGAAAAGAACAAATTGAGTTCAGTGAGAGGATGGTAATGGTTTCCATAATTGGCATTGGTTTAATTGTAATGGGTTTGCTGGTTACAGGTAATGAAATAACTTCAGACGACCAACATGGTCCACCACATAATTATTGGTTACCTGGTCACACAATAGAAAATGTGGGTAATGATAGTTTGGTGGAAGATTGTGAGCACTCCATATATGAAGATGAAGATGTCATGTGGATAGGTAATAATGGGGATACAATATGGGAATAAATATATTAGCTTACTACATAGGATTTATAGTGGTAGTGATAGTAATAACAGGCAGCATCAAAAAAAAATAGATATGACAAAATTAAGAAAAAACGGACAAAGAAGTAGAAGTGAAAGACGTAGAGATGCGGAACACAGACAAGAATATTATAATTCTTTAACACCACAACAAAAATTAAGTAGGTTACCAATAGGTGGAGAATCAAAAAAAGAAAAAAGTAAATTAGAGAACCTGGTTAGGTTTGGTAGAAAATTAAATGAACCAGCTACACCATCAGCAACTAAAAAACATAAAAACGAAACACCTTCAAGACGAGAAAGATGGGAGAACAAAAAGAGTCAGTAAAAAATATGTGGGAAAGGTATATGGATTGGTTAGACTATATATCCATATACGTAGATTCACCAGTTAAAGTTAGGAACCTAATTATTAACCACGGGAAAAAAATTATACTATGGATTTATGTGTTAACTACTGTTTGGACTATGATAGGGGTTTATATGCAAGGTGAATGTATAAATTGTGAAAAATTAACAGCAGAAGAAGGGTATGAAATTTTAAATGATAGAGAAGCTAGTATAAGGTATGTTGCTGAACACATTTATGTTTCCTTTAGTTCTTTTGAATCCTATTTACATTATCTTAAATTACCTATATTTTTTACCTGGTTAACTAATCTATTAGTGATAAGTTCAGTAATACTATTTTTTAATTTTATAAAGAAAATAATAAAGATGATGGGAATAAAAAATGACCCAGTAATAAAAATACCAAAAATAAACAGAAAATGAAAAAAGTTAGAATAACAACACCACACGGCGACATGGTCGCAGAACTATACAGTAATGAAACACCTAAAACAGTAGATAATTTCTTAAAATTAACTAAAGAAGGGTTTTATAATGATTTAAACTTCCATAGAGTGATACCAGAGTTTATGGTCCAAGGAGGATGTCCTAATGGAAGAGGAGATGGAGGCCCAGGGTACAATATAGATTGTGAAGTAAAGGGAGAGAACCAGTTTCACGACAAAGGAGTTTTATCAATGGCTCATGCAGGACCTAACACAGGAGGTTCACAATTCTTTATTTGTCATAATAGACATAATACACAACATTTAGATGGAGTCCATACTGCGTTTGGTAAAGTAATTGAAAATCTAGATGTGGTGGATAAAATTAAAACTGGAGATATGTTCAGTGTAAATGAAGAAAATTAAAACTATGGAAGTTATTATGTATACAATGCCTACCTGTATGTTTTGTAAAAAACTTAAAGATAGGTTAAACGAAGAAAATATTACTTATATAGAAAAAGACTATAAAACACATGAATTAGAGTGGAATAAAGTTAAAATGTTAACAGGAATACCAATTTTCCCAACACTAAAAATAGACGGAAGGTATTATTGCCCTAACAGAGATTTTAAATCAGACGAAGACGCTATAAACCTTATTAAAGGTATAGAAGTAGAACCACCTGTGGAGGTTACTTTGGAGGTTTTATATGAGAGTTTAAAAACAACTAGAACACAATTTGAAAACATAACACAACAGTTTGGAATAGTGTTACAAGAAGTGAGAGGTCTAAAAGCGGAGATAGGTAACCTAAGTGCTGTATTTGGACAACAATTAAACAGTTCCTTAACAGAACAATCCAAGCAAAGAAACGAGTTAATTTTAAATGAACAAAAAATAGCAAGAGAAATGAAAGAATCTATTAAAACAGAATCTTAATATGTTTGAAAAAGACATGGATAAAATTTTAAAAGTTATTAAACATCCAGACAATACAAGACATCATTGGGAAGCAATTAAAAATTGTGTTAAACTTTTTTATGGTAAATGGAGTTCTTTAGATGAAAAATATGATGAAAATAGATTAAAAGTTATGGAAGCTTATCTTAATCTAACTTTAAAATGATAAAAAAATCTATTTTATTAAATTTCTTGGAAGAAGAAGTTACACCAATAATAAAAAAAGAATTGGAGTACATCATTAAAGAAGGGAAAGTAATTTTTTACCCTGGAATAATAGATGTTACCATTAAAGAGTTAGATAAACTAGGTTTAGTGGAAAATAATAAATTACCTGAGGACATAAAAAAATGGGTAGTTGATAAAACAAGAGAATTATTAACCCCAAAAAATGTCAGCAAAAACCTCAGAGGATAAGATATTAGATAAGTTAGGTAGGTGTGTACTAGAAGGTAAAATAACAGATAAAAAAGATTTAAAACTATTTGGTATTACTAACTTAGACCTACAAAAAGATGTGTTATGGTCAATTTTTGAAGAAAAAGTACTTAAGGCAACAAAAAATGAAAAATCTAAAATAATAAGATATTTTCATAGACATAATCTTCTATAACATTAAGGTATTTATTAATAATGAAAGACCTAACAAACAACCCACTAAAAAAATATGTGTTATCTGAAGATAAAGAGTTAATAGATGACGTACAATTTGTGGTGGATAAAGTATATCCCCATATAGTGAGTAACTTAGGGCCAAGTGAATACGTTAACGAACCTCCTACAGTTGAATTATGGGAAGACATATATGCTAGGGTAAGTGGCATCCCAGGTATGGAGGGAGAAGAAAGTGAAAGTTCAAAAGCACAATATGAAGACCATGTAAATAAGATATTTATTTATTATCCTAATATGGTTAATACTGAGGACGTTATACGTGCTCTACTACATGAGTATACCCATTCATTACAAGACCCGGATAAAAAAGAAGAAAACCGTAAAGATGGGTATGAAATGGACCAAAACGAAGTAGAAGCTTCTATTGCAGAACTTAATTGGAAAGACTATCTAAAGTACCTAACAACTAAGGAACAAATAGAAGAGTCTAAAAACCCATTTGGACTTCTATCGGATGATTGGAAAGAACAGATTATAAACCATGAAAAAAACCTATCCACCAACGAGCTAAAGTATAAAAAACTTGCAGATAACTTGGATGGAATGGTTGTTACAATACCAGTTAACATAATAGATGGGGAGTCCCCCATAATCGGTATAACAGATATAACATTTACTGTTCATAATCCTTATATATTCCAAGGTTTAAGTCCTGGTGCTCTTAGTACTTATGATGATGATTATGTAGAACCCGGTAAGGAACCAACAGTGATTAAATATGATTTAGTCTTTATGGGTGTGAAACCCGGAAGTTTTTTAGAAGAATTAATTCAGAAGTATGAATCATACCAACTAGTAAATAGACCTTTATGGGAAGGTCCAAAAACTGTAATAGAGTTATTAAGGAGTGAAAGTTATAGTATTAACGAGGAACTTATTAATGGTTATTTTAAATTGTATGGTATAAGTGATGGTAGGATACAAAATATAGTGAACCCCCCAGACCTTCCGTACAACTTAACGGAACAAACAAATACAAAGGTAAATCCAGAATTAATGGTTGGGGATGAAATTACTGTAGTTGATGTCGATAAGAGTTATGGCCCCTCTAATACCTTCTACACTACCACCATGAAGACACCTAAAGATGTAACAGATTATGTGGTTACAGGAATTAAATATAGACAACTAGAAAACTGGGAAAGTCCCCATGTTGATACAAAATATTATACTATAGTACCAATAGGTGGTTATAGTGATGAGGAAGCTAAGGGTCGTATGTTAGATGGTGATGGAAGAATAACAGAAGAACAATTATACACCACAGATACTTGGATATTAAGAAAAGGATTTTTAAGAGGAGAACTAAATGAACAAACAAATACAAAAGTAAATCCAGAATTAATGATAGGTGATGAAATTATGGTGGTCTCTACTGAAGGGATTCATGATTACGGGTCACCAGTATTATATAAACCTTATGTGGTTGTAGGACTTAATTATGGCGGAAGTTACCCTGGAACATCTCCTAGTGGAAATATGAATTTTGTTGATGCTGCCCTTTACTATCAAATAGAACCTATTGGTATGACAGATGAAGAGAGAACAGGTGCTATGTTAGCTGGAGGTGGACGTGCGAGACCATTATATATTTTCCCTCCAGAAGGTCAATTTGATGGAAGTGACCAATGGATACTAAGAAAAGGATTTTTAAAAGGTGAACTAAATGAACAAATAGAAGATTACGACCTCAGTGAGATGACACCAGCTTTATGGAAAATACTTAAAATGGTAGATAATTTATTGGATGGTCAATGGGATTACGTAGAACTAAAAACAGTGTTAGGTAAATATTTTGATATGTCATCTGATGCTGCGGAATTATATCTTATATTAAAACATAACGCAAGTTATGGTGTTAAGACTGGAGTTGGTAGAAAAGACATTCACGAATTAATTATTAATGGTGACTGGAAAAACATAAAAATCCCTACTCTATTCATAACAGAGTTCGAACATTATGCGGGAGAACAAGAGGAAACACAAGAGGACGAATGTATAGATGGGGTAGCTCAATATACAGGTAATGACTGTGAATGTGAGGATTATGAAGAATCACTGATTACTATGACAGACTCTGATGGGGACTCATACGAGGAATGGGTTAAGTGTACTGATATGAATGAGGAACAACTGGAAGAATATTATGATATAGACGACGAAGAAGATTGTCCGTGTGAAAAATACCACCTGGATGAATATACAGTATACTGGAACCCAATAGTGGGGAAAACCGTACTATCAACAAAACCGATACTTGAAGCACTTAGTTTGGATGATTGGGAAGAGTTTAATGTTGATGAAGATTTGGTTTTTTATTATAGTGATAGTTTTTTAGTGATAGATGTAGACGAAAATGTTGATGACAACTTTGATAGTTCAGATACATGGGACCATTTTGACGATAAAAGTGGTGAGGTGTACGATGTCCTAGATGAAAGGGAAATTTCTGGTAGTGAGTCACTCTATAATATAAATAGTAAATTATATGGTTCATCACAATCTATAAACGAACAAATAGAAGGTGAAAGTTATACAAAAGAAGAATTTGAATCAGCACAAGACTTATTATTCGACTACTGGGCAAAACATGGCCCAACCATAGACCCCGATAGTTTAAAATTATTAGGGCTTAATATGAGTGATTATAAGGATAGAGGTATAGTTTGGAGTAACCTACAAGAGTATTATGGTGAAGAAGAATTAAATAATATTATACAAGACAGGTTAGTTGAAGTCTCACAATCTTGGGAATACGAATATATTGTAACTACGGTTGAACCTTTTACCTTTGATGACCAGTCTATAACTGTGCAAGCATTAGTTAATGGAGACACAACAATACCAATAAGTTTTATAGATGGTAGTGTCCGAGATGTATCTTTATGGGATATAAGTGAATTAACAGAAGATTCGTATGAGGAACAACTTAGTTACATATACGAGGAGATTACTGAGGATTTACGTTCTACAATGGTAGACCTACCGGTAGATTTATTTTTAGAACATATTGTGTTTAGTGAACCAGGTAGATTCGCATATCTATTAGCGAATACAGAGCTTGAGGTTTTGAAAGAAGGAATCGAAGGTGATAAGTCTGATGAAGACTATCCTAAATCCTTCACCAAAACTGAAGTACGAATTTTAAATTATTTAAGTAAACAATTTACACTTAGGGAATTAACTGATGTAGCAACAGAGGACGAAACGCAAATAGGTTCGGACTTATCGGATAAATGGGTTAAAATTATAAAACTATTTGGTGAGGACCCACAAGATTATAACCGTGGTAGTGGAGATGAGGGTTGGATTAGGTCTACCAGATGGGCAAAGTGGGCTTTAGACAATTGGAGTGAAGCTTGTGATGCTCCGGATGATGTTCCTTGTGATTATAAAGACGTTACTAATCCTATAAAATCTTGGCCTTCTAGGTATGAAGTTGACGGAGATGAATCGTATTGGCAAAAAGAATTTGCTAGTGGAACTATAGAAATTGGTGCTTATGATGCATCTGAAGCTAAAGATAGAGCTAACGATTCTTGGTATGAATACGACCCAGATATGGAACACTATGATTATGGTGATAGAGATAATCAGGAATTAGAGATTGGGAATGTGAGACATGTAAAGGATTTAAACGAACAAATAGACGAACAACCAGGGTTAAGTCCTGAATTAACATATGGTGATACTATACTTGTGGTATACATAGATAGAGAAAGGGAGGATGGTAAAACACAATATACTACCCCTGGTGAACAGATGAAACCAGAACAATACGTACGATACACAGTGGTGGATAAAAATGGTAATGGTAGTCAATCAAAGTGGCCTTTCAAATACACACTTGTTCCAGAAGGTCAAGTAGATGAATATGAAGAAAGTTTAGACCGAGGGTGGGGGAATTATGAAGGTTATGAAAAACTATTATACCCTTGGATATATGAATGGATTTTCGCCAACACCCCAACCGCAAATAAAGTAGATAGGTTAACACTTAGTGAACACTTAAAAGGTGATAAAGTAAGTCCAGAGTTAGAAGTAGATGACATTATAAGGGTACTTGATATTGATGGTGAACATGATAGTATGCCAGAAAGATTTGGTGTTTATAAAGTAATTGAAATAGCTGATAGTGATGTAGACCACCGAAGATATTATTATTTACAACCTGCAGAACCACTTAAACCTGGTTATAACATTAGTAGTTCACCTAAACGTTTATACCGAGGTGATACATGGATTTACGCTAATGTAGATATAAAAACAATTAATGAACACGGGGCGGATGATAAATGGTCGGATGATGATGACACAGTAACCCTTCAAGAGATTTTAGAACTTACAAAAGATATCCCAATTATACCTTACCCAACTAAAGACTTAGAGTTTAAGGTCTTAGGGTGGGAAGATAGCCCTGAAGAAATAGAAAGAATTAGTCAGGTAGAAGTTTCAAGACAATACCCAATTCTGATTATGGTAAATGAGTACAATGATGTACAATGGATACTTGATGGTAATCACCGAGCACAACAAGCATTAATGAATGATATTCCAACTATCCCAGCCAAACTAATAAAACCATCAGATTTGGATGAAAGGACTCTAAAAATGTTTTACCCAAAAGGAATACCAGATAAAGAAAATAAACAACTTAATGAACACAAAAAAACTAATGTAAATACTGAATTAATGGTAGGTGATATTGTAAGGGTAATTGATGTTGATGGTGAACATGAACGTATGCCTGAAAGATTTGGGGTTTATGAAGTAGTAAAAAAAGGTATGATAGATGTGTATTATGATTTACAACCTTATCCAGTTGCACAAGAAAATATGCATTTTAAGAACGGTATTCTTATTACGAATTTTTCATTATACCGAGGAGATACTTGGGTTAAATTAAATAGTGTAGACAAATTTAAAGAAGGTGTTAAAAATCTTAATGAACAAGAAGAAAAATTTAACACACCTTTAATTCCTGGTGATGTTATTAGGGTTTTAGATGTTGATAAATATACTGAGTATCTTGATGAACAGCGGCCTAAAGATTTTCACTCACCAGTTTACAGAAAGGCATATGGGACTGATGATTCAGAGATAGAAAACCTAGAAACCATAAGTAGAACACAAATGTTTGGTACTCAAACTTTACCACAACCTATGAGTCTTTATGTTGTGTTGAATAGTGTTCCTGGTGGAGTAACTTATCACCCAACCTCAAATAATAAACCATACTATACAATATGGCCAGTAGACCAAATAAAAAAAGTAGTTGACGGTATAGTAACTGATGAAATAGAGTTTAAAGTAAAACCTAGGAAACAGTGGGATGAAACTATACTAACTAGTAATGACGTATGGATGGTTTTAAAAAAGCACAAATCAAATATACCAGGGGACATGGAAAAAAAACAAAAAGAATATGATGATAGTGGTAGGGATATTACATCTATAAGGTTAGATACACAATCATTAACAGAAGAAACAGATATTTTTGGACAAGGATTAATGGACCCTATTGAACCTGAAGAATTTGATGGTACAGATGAAGAGTGGGAAGAATTAATGAAAATGTCAGATAACTCTGAAGAAACACCTAATTACGAATATAGTGACGGTAAAACTGACCCTGAACAAGGATTTGTAGCACCATCTAAAGAGGTAACTAGTAATATATGTGCTGTTGAAGGGTTCTGTCAAGAACAAGGACCTATTACTTTTGGACAACTTAAATCATTAGTTGAGGCAGCTACTAGTAAACGGGTCGCTGGTGATATAGGTAGAGGTGTATTTAAAACTCTATGGAGGTTAATACCATTTTTTATTCCACAAATATTATTGGCCGCTGTTGGAGTGACAGCGACTAGAGCAATTAATAAAGTTGTTACTCCAGCTTTAAAAGACACTAAAGGTTATAAATCATGGTGGGGTAAAGCTGTATTAAAAGCAATGGATATCGCTGAAGGTGACTACATACCTGACATTGCTCTTGGAGACGACCCTTTAGGTAAAGTATTCTTTATTTCTGATGGTCTATTAATGATGATTAGGGATAAATATAAGTTGAAATTTGCTAGATATGTTGCTGATATCGCCTCATCCAAACCACAAAGTGAACCAGTCCCAGATTGGTTTGTTGAAAACCTACTAAGGGATTATTTAAATCAAAAGTTT
>Ga0115000_10004376_pt1 | contig 11575 bp, 9 predicted proteins | sample ArcticOcean_MG_C_6_FD_89690 | JGI IMG/M metagenome (GOLD analysis project Ga0115000, IMG submission 89690) | Marine microbial communities from western Arctic Ocean - ArcticOcean_MG_CB8_128 | ecosystem: Environmental > Aquatic > Marine > Oceanic | place: Arctic Ocean: Canada Basin | collected... | reverse complement strand
CCGTCAATTGCGAACAATAGATTGCTATCGATAGCGAGAACATTATCGTATTCATCGACCGCCTCCTGCCATTGCTCGTTATGCTCTGCTGTGGTTATCAGTCCACTTAAACGATTTATTTCGGTATTCGCAATCTCGTTTTCGGTTTGGTTGATTGCAGCCTGCGCTTCATTCTGCTTGATGCCAAGTCGCGATGCCCTCTGAAATGCGGCTACTGCCTGCTCGGGTTCACCGGCTTGCAGCAACACATAGCCACTGGACATGATTTGGGCAAATTCGTTCTCGGTGATGCGCACAGACACTACAGCAATTTTCTCGGTGGCATCCTCGTTATAGCTGTCCAAATCTAACACTTTGCGGTAGTTCGCTAGTGCCTGCTGTAAATCGCCGTCCTCAACTAGGTCGTTAGCTTCCCTCAACAGCGCGCTAACATCGTCCAGGGTTAGTGCGCGTTGCTGGCCTATCTGCGCCAATTCGTTCCCCGGATCCAGCAGCAGCGCTAAAGTATATTTTGTAAGCGCCTGTGCTGAGTCCAAACCGATCAGCACCCGCTCTGCTTCACTAAGTAGCAGCTCGAGAACCGAGGGAATCGAATCGATTAGGCTGCTCAATCCCTCGCGACCGTTCTCGTAAGACTCGCGGGCCAATACAAAGTCCTGCGCCCGATAATACGCATCGCCAATACTGGCCTGCTCCAGTGAGGCTTCATAGTCTTGCTGCCCCCAGACGGCTACATCCAGCGCATCTAATTCAGTCTGGTATGCCAATAACTCGGCAAGCACGTCCTGTGCGTCCTTTCGCTGCAAGGCGCGTTGCGCCTCTTCGAAGGGAGAGATTGCGTTTGCAGCAGTCGCTACAGTTTCGACAACAAAGGTATCAACCAAATCCACTCGCCGCTCTAAAGGCAGTTCGTATTCGGTAACAATAGAAGGAAGAACAAAGATAACTAAAAGGGCAAGCAACAATAGACCACCCAAGCCAAGCCAAATCCACGGCGCAGGTTTCTCGGCTGATTGATTAATAGCCTGGTTTAGAAATACTGAGTTATCATTGTGATCAAAATTGACAGCGTCAATCTTGTCGACATCGTTATCTGACATAGCGCATTCTGTTCGTGGTCAGGCCCACTGTGATGAATGAATCGATTAAATATCACCTACTTCTGACGCATAAATATCTGCCAGAACTTCTTTCCACTGGGCATACTGTTCTTCAACTGAACCCGTGAGAGTGATGGTACGATCGTCCAGACTAAATACGCGTGGAGCAACTTCGTTTTCTAGTGACTCGCCCAATTCTTGCAGTGCATCCGAGTGTAATTTCGCTTCAGCTCGTTTGTCGAAGCCACTCTTAATTAAGTACGCTCCCGCACCAACACCAACCGCGCCGCCGGTTTGTGTCGCATAATTTCCACCGCTAGTCGCTGCTGCTAGGCCGCCTAAAACCGCCGCTGCTCCTGCAACAAATCGGCGGTTAGCTGATGCCCTTAACTCTCTAAGCTCAATAGTTTCGTCGTAGCTCAAGGCCCGCCATGTGTCATAAGGCAATCGCATCTGCCTTACATAGGTAGCGTAGTAATCCTGAACGGTGTCAATAAACATGAAGTCCCGCTCTCTAATGTCGCGCACTCTTTCTAGGACCGGATCAGTTTCGGCCGGCAGAGACGTTATCACTAGATTACCTTGGCGGTTTGTCGCTAAATACGCATCGAATACGTCCGGCGAGAATCGACGAGCAAACAGTAATTCGGATATGGTGCGAATCTCTACGATCTGCTGGTTCGTCAAATTACGCTTTCTATATTCCAACAAATCATTGGAGATCTTGTTATAGATAACCTGAAATGGGTCGGCTTGCTGCCGCTGCGAAGGCTCGTAACTGGACTGGCTAATCACCTTACATTAAGCCTTGGTATACCACTGCCGGCCACGCGAATCTGGCACCTCGATGCGAATCTGCATGGCCTCTCCATCTGACTGCAGGATAGTGCCATTTATAATAACGTCCATTGGGCTTTCGTTGTTGGGCATCAAACGCACGATGCCCCAATTCGCCGAACGCTGCAGTGTTTCCGCCAAAAGGAAGGGAGCATAGCGCGACTCGGCTACGCGGATTTCATGATTGGTAGTTTCTTCGTCGCGTTTATCAATTTCATCTATGCCCGGATCGAACACCGCAACGCCAACATCGAGAAGTAAATCCTCGGGCACATCCTGACTATCTTGGATGATGGCCGTGTAGGTGGTGCTCTTAACGGTGTGAGAATTACAAGCCACCAGCAGCAGCGCTAGCAGCCCTGCACCCAATAGTTTCTTTGCCTGCTGTGCCGTTAAAGCTGTCATCGCACTCATTGGTCTTCACCTAAACCCGTATAATTTCGATATTCCTGCCAGAGGGCTTCGCGCAATTGTGCATCAGGCTCACTCGTTGCTGCCTCTCGTAGCTGTCTCGCTACAACATCGTCATCGCGTCCATTGGGAATATCTTCAGGTGCGGGAAACGTTTCAGAAGGCGCAGAGCTAGGTGCTCCCGGCGGTAGTGAGGATGCCAATACTGCAGAAGCAGGAGCGCCTGATTCGGGCATTGTCTGTGGTTGTGAGGAACTGCTTCCACCACCACCAGCCGCACCGCCGTTGGCCGCTGATCCAGCCGCATTGCTCTCAGCCTGCGCCCGTTCTCTTTCGCTAAGAATAAACCCGTCGAATGTCTCGTAGCCGCGGCGAAGCTGTTCATCCAACACTTGCCCACGCTCCTGCGCCGTCATCGCACCATTACCACTGGGCCGCGCTGCGCCATCTCCACTTCCCGAGCTAGCCTGACCATTCGAGACTTCGGCAGACGATTTCCCACTTAATACGCCGTCAGGAAGAGTATCTAGACTATAATCTCCACTTGGTCGGCCTAATCCGCCACCAGATGACTGATTTTTGCCACTATTGAGATCGCCAGTAGATCCATCTCTACCGGCGCTACCAGGCTGACTTTCGTCTCCTGGAAATCGAGCCTGAGAGCCCGCTGCCGCCTGACCAGAACTATTACCTAGCGTGCCTGTCGGCGTTGACCCTGACCCTGTTGCGCTAGCTGTCGATTGACTACCCTGCTGAGCGCCTTGTGCCGCGGGGCTTGACCCATCTCTATTGTCTTGCCCAGCCTGCTGAGCTGGGCTACCTGAATCCGCCGACGGCTGACTTCCCGCTGCACGGCTCTGACTAGATTGCTGCCCACTCTGACTGGAAGGAGTACTTGGCGCACCCTGACTTTGACTGCTGCTCTGGCTCTGGCTGGGGGCAGAGCTGCTTTGGCTTGAGCTTGGAGAACTGCTGGAGCTGGAGCTCGACGGCGGCGAGCTGCTTGAACTCGAAGAAGCAGAAGGTAGGGCCGGCGAACTGCTCGAGCTCGAGCTACTAGACTGACATGCCGCTAGACTAAGGCTAAGCGCCACCAGAGCGACAAGCCGTGATAGAGGCGATAAGAGCAAATGCTGCTTGCCCTTGTAGTTCCTCAGATGCGTGAATTCCATGCTTTATATTCCTATTTTCGAATTTCGCTGTTGACCAATTTTCGAAATTTAATGACTTTTCGCCACTTTTTAAAGAACTTAGGCTGTTTAGCTAGCCGAATACAATATTCGCAATGTCGGCAAAATAGCCACTATTAATAGTCTTAAGCGCCTTAACCATAGCTTAACGACCGCGCCTTTCGTCCGGTATTTCTGCCGATTATTGGCTCGATGCTACCTGTTAGCTTAATAAATTAGTACCAATACCGGTACCTAAAATGGTTCTCAGAAGAGCGTTGTGGCTCGCCGTCAATAACCCGCGGCCGAAACCGCATAGAGCGAGCAGACATGCGCAATTTACCCAGTTGCAACTTATTGTCCTCGGTTTCCTCTGAGATACTTTCTACATTCCTAGACAAGCCATTGGCCGTTACGTCAAAGGTTAGGTCCGCATAATCAAAATTCAATACCTCGGTGTCGCCCTCCTTCCTATAGAATGAATCAGGCATCTCAATAGATGAAGAAAATGCGGGAAGTGGAACTACATTGCCGAATAATCGTTCTGTTAACTCTTCACCGTTCTCCAGCTCCTGGAGCATATCCCACGCAAGCTTATAGCTTTCCAAGGTACCTCGGCGGCGGTCGAACATAAGATACCAATCAGCTAAATGAGTAACCGCTTCGGCTAAGGCGTATTTATCATCACTTTGATCCCGATAGAACATCACTATTTCTATCAGGGCACGCTCGCCGGTTAGGAAACCTGAAGATTGTACCCAGCGTTGCTCATTAAGCTTCTCTGCAAGCACCTGCTGCATATTTCTATATTCAGGCCTGTCGATCTCCATCATCAAATCTGCGTTTGTGGCTACCAAGTAAGCCGAATGTGCGATGTTCTTTTGATAATTTATAAAGCGCTCATCGGCTTTTCCAAAATACATGCTCACCAAGCGTGCCGCCGCGTTTAACATTATCTGCGCCTGACGCAGCCTAACTCCTCGCAAATTTCCGTAGCCAATTTTGAAAGCTTGAATATTCCAGGTTGCTAGACGATCTAGCACGGGTATAAGGCGCGGATCATCAAAGTCATAGGCTTTTTGCTGCACATGAAAGAGATAATTATTGTACCGGTCTACCTTCTCCCAATCGCCCAACGCCATGTGGCTGTGTATTAACTGCTCCACTGCGGGGATTTGCTCAAGGGTATAAAGGCCAGAATTGATTCGATTTACATGCACGGCCCTATCCAGGGTCTCAATTGCGCCGACATGATTGCCCTGCTGTTGCTGCAGACGTCCCAAGGAGGCAAGTTCCTCTACCAGACTGCGATCCCAGGCGCCTCCATCGAGCTCAATATCCGCTACTGCGCTGTTGTATTGCCGAATACTATCCACGCGCTGACCAAAAGCTGGGTCAGTCTCTGGGTCGATGAGCGGCGCCCACAGGGGCAGGGGCATTAATGGGTCCAGGCCTTCCTTCACAAGGATCGGCAAATCGATATACAACAGGGGCGATCGCGAGTGATCGCCCCCCTCAGGGGCCACTGCTTCTTGCGCATACACCGAAGATCCAGCTAAGGCGGCGATTAAGCTAGAAGCCAAGCCTGCTACCAAATAAATGTGCTGAAGAAAGCGTAGTCTCATGGTATTGCCGATATTGCCCTTTTCCTGTTAATTGCCGAGAAGTTCGCCGGTCCGCTGGAAGTAATACGTAGAATCTACTCTGCCAACTGTTCAGTTATATCACCTGAGAATTTGACCTGTAAATAACTGCCATCAAATAATGAACCACACTCACAGCTATACGACTTCTGCTAGCAAACCAGTTCATCGCGGAAATGCTAAAAATGCTATCTGCAGGCCAATCCTCCCGACTTAAGCCATGCCGCTGAGGATGCCGCGCCATCAACTTAGCTTGTGTAATACTAAATTACCAAAACCATCGACAGCTACCGACCAATTGGTGGCTACAAACGTTGTCGCTGAGTATTCTGTAATAATTGCAGGGCCCTCAATTGATTCCCCCGGATACAAATCTGCGCGCGCCAATAGCTTTGCCTGCTCAAGCTCTCCATAGACCTTGCAGTATCGAATATTATTGCAGTCACCTCCGGTAACAAGTGGCGGCAAGGCAAATGGAGTTTTTGCGGTCGACAAATTAACGCGAATCGTCAATAACTCGATTGGGGCATCGTGGCTGTAACCATAGCGCTGCCTGTGAAGTTGTTCAAAGGCATCAAGCATTTCGGCTAGGGCATGCCAGTCGATATTCAGCGTATAAGACTGCCCCTTATATCTGAAGTCTGCACTGCGTTTCGAAACCAGCGCTGAAGAATCCAGTCCCTCCAGGGCTAATTGCTCCATGCCACCTAGCTCCAGTTGCGCAAACTGCTCCTCCAAGGATTGTTCATCAATCTGCTGCACATCGAGGCTCAATGTCTTGGAAAACTGCCTTCCTTGATCCGCTACCACCATACCGAGCGCCGATAGCACTCCACCATGTATTGGCACCAGTGCCTTTTTCATAGCCATCGCATCAGCCAGTGCGCACACATGCAAACCGCCGGCACCACCAAAACTCGCAAGTGTGAAGCCCGATGGATCGTGGCCCTTGTTCACGGAGATAAGCCTGATCGCCTTCGCCATGTGCTCATTCGCTATAGCAATAATGCCAAGCGCTGTTTCCTCTATTGATAGGCCGATCCTCTGCGCGAGCGGCTCGATGCTCGCTTGAGCTCTCGCCGCACTTAGGTTCAGGCCACCAGCGAGTACGGAGTCAGATTGCAGCCGACCAAGTACCAAGTTCGCATCACTGACTGTAGCATCAAGGCCACCGCGGTCGTAACAAGCGGGGCCGGGGTCTGCACCTGCCGAGCGCGGGCCTACCTGAAGCATTCCTCCGCTATCGACATAGGCGATCGAGCCGCCACCCGCTCCGATTGTCTCCATATCAACCATAGGCACGGCAATCGGATAATTCGAAATTGAGGATTCGTTGCTTCGGCGAATCTTTCCGTCCAACAAAGCGACGTCCGTAGAAGTGCCTCCCATGTCGAAGCTAAGGAATTTCGACTTTCCAACTTGCTTCGCAAGATAGGCGATTGCAGTAAGTCCGCCCGCGGGGCCGGACAGCAAAAGAGTTACCGCTGATTGCGCGGCCATGTTCGCGGACATCGTCTCACCACTCGATTGCATGACCTGCAGCGAAGTGCTGCCTAACTCGTGTTGCAGCGCACCTAGATATCCACTAATAACAGGACCCAGCGCGGCATTAAGCCATGTCGCTATGCCACGCTCATACTCTTTGTATTCAGGCAATACAGCGGAGGAGCGACTTACGAAGCAATCCCCAGATTGCGCCTTAATCGCCGATTCGATTTTGCGCTCAAAGTTGTCGTCTAAAAACGAGAAGAGCAAATTAATAGCTACCGCATCCGGCGCAAGGGATTCGATTTTTTGCAGCAGCTCATCGAGCTCCGTTTCCGTAAGAGGCAAAACCACAGTGCCGTCCGCAGCGACTCGGCCACCCGTCTCAAGGCACAATTCAGAGGGTACCGGGGGCGGCATCGCGGGAGTCTCCAATGCATAGAGCTCTGGGCGCGTCTGTCGCGCGAGTTGTAACATGTCCGCGAAGCCATAATTGGTAATGAAAGCAGTACGCGCCAGATTGCCTTCGAGAACGGCGTTGGTCGCAACAGTACTTCCATGGACAATCAGCAAGCTACCATCATCAAGATAAGATCCTAGGCCCATTGCCTGTATGCCATTCAGAATTGCCCGCTCGGGTGCGTCGGGAGTAGATAAGGTTTTGTGAACACTGACGCCAACAGTCGGCTCAAGCCGCACTAGGACGAAATCCGTAAAGGTTCCACCCGCATCGATCCCTAATAGCATTTTCTGCTGCGAACTCATGACTGCTTCCTTTCAACTAAGGGAAAGATTATAAAGCAGTCTACGCAAGCTGCTAGCAATCATACAATCGAGGTGCGAATTGCCGGAATTACCTGAAGTAGAGACAACCCGTCGCGGCATCGAGACACACATCGAGAACAACAAGGTCAGCAAAGTCATACTCCGCCGCAAGACTCTGCGTTGGCCAATTACTCCAGCGCTTAGCAAAGATCTACCAGGAGAAACCATTCAATCAGTTTCTAGGCGCGGAAAATATTTGCTGCTAGCAACCCAAAAAGGGTGCTTACTCATTCACCTTGGAATGTCAGGTAGCCTCAGGATCGTAGAGTCAAGCCGAGCAGCGGCGAAGCACGATCATGTCGATGTCGTTTTTGCGAACAACAAGGTGCTGCGCTACACAGATCCACGGCGTTTCGGTTGTATATTGTGGGAAACAGAGCCCATCGAAGCACACCCCCTGTTGGCCTCACTCGGCCCCGAACCGCTAGAGGACAATTTCCACACCGACTATCTCTTCAAGAAAAGCCGTCGGCGGAACATTGCTGTTAAGACATTCATCATGGATAGCAAAGTAGTCGTTGGGGTGGGAAATATCTATGCGAATGAATCACTCTTTCTTGCAGGCATCAGCCCGAAGCGTAGCGCAGGAAAAATTTCGAAACCACGCTATGAAAAACTGGTGGAGTGTATTCAGCAGGTTTTGCAGCGAGCGATCGATGTCGGTGGTACAACGCTCAAGGACTTCACAGGTAGCGATGGGGAGCCTGGGTATTTTGCACAGTCGCTTCACGTCTATGGCCGCGGGGGTGAACCCTGCCATGGATGTAACAGTACTTTAAAAGAAATACGCCAGGGACAGCGCAGCACGGTGTATTGCTCCCAATGCCAAAAATAATATTAGGCTAAGTCGAAGGCTGTATCTGATTTGCCATGGCGTCGACTACAGCCGGATGGACAAACTTGGAGATATCACCGCCATAGGCTGCGATCTCGCGCACCAGCGTAGAAGAGATGTAGGATAGATGTTCTGCAGGGGCGAGAAACACAGTTTCTATACTCGGCTCCAGAATACGATTCATCCCAACTAGCTGAAACTCGTACTCGAAATCGGCAACGGTGCGCAGTCCACGCAGAATAATATTGGCGCCACACTCCTTAACAAATTGCGTTATCAGACTATCAAATGATCTAACTTCCACATTTTCTAGATGACCTAGAACTTTTTTAGTGAGCTGCATCCGTTGCTCCAACGATAAGGCATTAGGCTTCTGCTGATTCTTACTGACTACGGCCACGATGATTTTGTCGAATAACCCGGCAGCGCGTTCTGCCAGATCCATATGGCCATTGGTGATTGGATTAAACGTTCCCGGATAAACAGCAATTTTCATAACATTCTCATTTTAATAGTGGAAAGACTCTGTGGCCTTGGCTTACAACTAGGGCTTAAATTTATGTCTCGAACTAAGAGACTGCGCCTATGATCACTCACGCTTGCATGAAATTCAATATTCTCTGTTCCAGCCAATTGTCAGGATTTGAAGAAACGAAGCCCACATGCCCGCCCTTCTCAGTTAGCTGCATCTGCACTTGAGGCGATAGCATCTCACTATTTGGGATCGATTTAGGCGGAATCATCGGATCGTTCTTACTCTGAATCAGCAATGTGTCGACTGCTATTGAGCCAAGAAAGGCGGAACTGCTGCATTTCCGGTAATAGTCTTCAGCCCCTTCAAATCCATGAAGGGGTGCTGTTATCTGGTCATCGAACTCCCATATGGATGAGATGCTGCCCGTATCGCCTAGCTTAGCGATGCGTGTTGCCTGCTCTGGATTAGACGTCTCTAGATATTCTTGCTTGTTCTGAAAGTCTTTCACCAGACGGCGCACAAAATATTGGCCGTATAGTCGACTGACACCTTGCAGCATTGCCTGCGAGCAGAATTTCAATGCAAAGGGGGTCGACACGCCCACGGCTTTGCGTATTCTGGGGTGCGATTCAATCTCGCCTAACCATTTTAAGAGTACATTCGCGCCTAGCGAATAGCCTACAAACACAAAATTGTGCGCAGGATATTCGGCCACCAATTTGCTAAACACTTCGTTGACGTCTTCTGAGACCCCTGAATGATAGGCTCGGGCGAGCCTGTTCATTTCTCCGCTGCAGCCACGAAAGTTCATCGCAACGGAGGAAATACCCTGATCATTCAACAACGACTGCATGGCTAAAATATAAGAAGACCTCGAACATCCGCACAAGCCATGGAGAAGGAACACAATTGTATTGTCTTTGGATTGTTTGGGATCCAGGGTCGTCCAATCGAGATCGATATAGTCGCTGTCGTCAAGCTCGATCCGCTGGCGTGTATGCGCAACTTTTTTTGCAGGGGAGAGCTTTCTCCACAGGGTTTGACTATGACCCTCTGGCAACCACCAGGTGGGAATAAATTCGTTTCCTAAAGTGCCAGCTGCCATTTTTATTCGCTGCTTCTCAAAATATTGTATAACCCGAATTGAACTAACCCCGCTTTCTTGCTTTTTACTTCTACCCAATTGCCAGGCAAGTCATCATCGATCGATTCCTTCTTTTTTTCGATATACACAAGCCCGCCGTCTCTTAACAAGTTTGCGCTCTCGAGTTTAACGATTGCGCGAGCGAGCGCCCCCCCTTTGAACGGAGGATCTAGAAACACTAAGCCATATTTTTTTGAGTCTTGCGTACCTTTGTTCAGCCACTCGAACGCATCGGCACAATACACGTTGCCGTGTTTAGCGTCTAATCGCTCGATATTATCTCGTATCGAGTTTACTGCCGTGACGTTCTGCTCGATAAAATCAACTTGGCTTGCGCCTCTTGAAAGAGCTTCGAAGCCAAGCGCTCCACTTCCGGCAAATAAATCTAGACAAACTTCTCCTTGAATACTGTCCCGCAGCCAATTGAAGAGCGTCTCTCGAATCCTATCTGCAGTGGGCCGCAATCCCTCTAGACTCGGAAAGTCTAGTTTTCTACTTCTGTACTCACCTGCTGTTATGCGAACACTGTTGTTTTTTTGATTAATAGACTGCGTCATAGTTTTACGTTCGTATCCATACTCGTTCTTGCCTACTGCGAAGCCAAAGCATAAGCCTATCATCTCAGCCGGCACGGTTGTATTAGATGAAACACCCAGCTGTGGTAGCATAGCGGCCCTGTAGTCGACCCTATTTGAGTGTTCTGATCATGTTTGGCCTAGGCAAGAAAAAGAAACCTGAAGACCCCAACTCCAACGAAGCCTTAAAAGGCGAATCTAATCGGTCTATTCCCGTTAACGACGCAGCCATTCAGGATGAGAGCGGTATATTTGCGCGCCTGAAGAGTGGCTTAAGCCGCACACGCAGCAGACTTAGCGACGGATTGGCCGAAATTGTTCTCGGCGAGAAGACTATCGACCTCGACCTGCTGGAGGAAATAGAAACGCAGCTGCTCTCTGCAGATATTGGCATCGACGCTACTGATCAAATTATCGACAACCTTAAAAAGCAGCTCGGACGAAAGCAGTTAGCCGACCCGAAACAGTTCATGACAGCCCTCCGGCAAGAACTCACCGATATTCTAGAGCCGGTAGATGTACCTCTCATCATACAATCGGAACCCAAACCTTTTGTCATCCTAATGGTAGGGGTAAATGGTGTTGGTAAAACAACCTCGATTGGTAAGCTCGCGAAGCTTTATCAGTCGCAAGGATTGAATGTCATGCTGGCCGCTGGGGATACTTTTAGAGCCGCCGCCGTGGAGCAATTGCAAGTATGGGGCGAAAGGAACTCAGTTCCCGTAGTCGCGCAGGCCACCGGTGCCGATAGTGCCTCGGTTATTTTCGATGCCTATCAATCGGCAAAAGCAAAGAATGTCGATGTGCTAATCGCGGACACCGCTGGGCGCTTGCACACGAAAGACAATCTCATGAATGAGCTGGAGAAAATCGTTCGAGTATTGAAGAAGCAGGACGAGCGCCTGCCAGACGAAGTCTTATTGGTACTCGATGCGACTACCGGCCAGAACGCGCTCAACCAAGCTGAGAGTTTTAATAATACTACAACCCTAAGTGGCATCGCTCTTACCAAGCTAGATGGAACCGCGAAGGGTGGTGTGGTATTCGCTCTTGCCAAAAAACTATCCCTGCCCATT
>Ga0115000_10004375_pt1 | contig 11578 bp, 10 predicted proteins | sample ArcticOcean_MG_C_6_FD_89690 | JGI IMG/M metagenome (GOLD analysis project Ga0115000, IMG submission 89690) | Marine microbial communities from western Arctic Ocean - ArcticOcean_MG_CB8_128 | ecosystem: Environmental > Aquatic > Marine > Oceanic | place: Arctic Ocean: Canada Basin | collected... | reverse complement strand
AGCATGTATTCGTTCCTTACGGGATGTCTAGGATTTTCATCAACACAAGAATAATCAACAGATAAAAATGTAGCACCTGATAGAAGAATCGAAAGTATTAATGAAGGTAGCAATTAACTATTAGTCCAAGTAATTACACCGTCGGTAGGAACAATGTGAACCCATTGTGAACTTGGTGGTACAAATATTGGATTTTGATTTAAATCAGTAAAAGTAAACTTTTCTTTTATATCGCTCCTTCTCCATGTCCCTTCAATTACATTTCCACTATTAAAAATGGTAACTGATCCTACACCCACAGTTAAAATACTAGGAAGAGTTGTATTTTCATCGTTATAAAGTGGTCCTTGTATTACAACGACTGTCTCAGTCTTTAAGATGTCGGTGTAATTACCATCTTGTGTGATGAAATTATGAGCTACGGCTTCTTTACTTGCAGCATAACCATCAACAATAAATCTTTCGTAATTAGTCTCTCCAAGCTTCCAGATTACTGTACTGAATTCACTATATTTTATAGTTATACGAGCAGCTCCCTCATCCCAATTACTTTGATTATATCCAAAATCATATAGTGGCTCTGGACCTGGTTGTAGGAAATAATAACCTTTTTCGTTAACAACATCTCTAACTAATTCTGTATCGGCATAAAGATTATGAGGTGCATTTCTATTTGAAATCCTAAACATAGCTGGTGCTTTAGTTTCTTCTAAAACCGGTACTCCAGATTCTCTAATTGTAGGAATCAAACCTCCTGTAGCTCCAGAAACTATAAGAGTTCCACCATAAGGTTTGATTACAGTGGGATCTGTAGGTCTAGCTGATCTGATTGGTCCTAAATAGGATGAGGATTTATCTAGAAAGAATGCAAGAAATCTTGTCATTCCCCCTTCTACTAATAGTTCAAAAACTGCATCAGCTTCCTGTAACCCGGACTGAGGTCTTGCATTAATATTATTATCTACTTTAAAAGCAAGTACCCTTCTAGGTCTCTTCAACCACAATTCTGGTGCAATTTCTAAACCAGTAAGTGCAGACATTCTCTCAATATCAAATAAATACTCTTCAAATAATTTGTCTTTATTTTCGATATTAGTTGTAGTGGTATTAGTTGATTCAGTAGATGATATTGTTGTAGGTGGTAAAATTGTTTCTTCTTCATTAATTTCAGCACTTGAAGAACATGAGATAAGTATGAGAGTTAAAGTAATTAAGTATATTTTTTTCATATGTATTTATATTAGCGCTGAAAATAATAACTTTATAAAGTTTATTTTTGAATTATCAATCTGATAATATGTTAAGTTTTTAAAAACTTTAGAACCCTTTTTATTTGAAATGAACCAAACCGGGTCAATAAGCGGTAGTTTAAAGCGTGAATACAGTACCCCTTTCAGTGGTGATTCAAAAAAATATGCGTTATGAACATACCCTTGGCCACTTTGGATATCAGTATCTTTATTGCCAGGAAATCCACCCCATGGCAAAGTCGGTATTATAAATCCTAATGCAGGCCATTCATTGATAGCTATAGTTCCATATTTAAGTAGTTCAACATAAGTATCTAGAATATATTTATTTTTCTTCTGATTATGATTTTTAAGTAATACAGAGATTCCCAAATTACCCCACAATTCATTATTTACGTAATTAATGGCTTTTTTGACATAATCTAGCTCATCACTATATTCGATAAATTTAAAGAATAAAGTCGAAGACCAAACTTCATTATCTTGATAAAAATCATTAAGGTCAAGATCCTTAGTTAGATGAGGCGTATCACAGGAAACATCATTTTCCTGGACCACATTTTTTTCTAATTTTAGTTTATTAAGTACCTCAATACTGTTTGGATAATACGCAAGTCTATTTTTTTCTATAGATAGTTGTTTTTTTATAGCATTAACAAGTTGATCAGTTTGACTCCATTTTTTTGGAAACACTACTACCTGAGCAGCAATACAATTAAATCCATTATTATTTAGTTTTGCAGTAACTATTTTACGAGCTTGGTATTTAATTTCTGACTTAGACCATTTTCCCGGATGGATAATGAAGGGTGTTACATTTCCCAATTCAGATGTAAAAGGTTTTTTATTTTTTTTAGAAAGTGTTTTTTTGCCCTTATCTCGTAGGCTTAGAACAGAACCATATACAATATTTTCATAGGTTTTATCTGAACCAGTTAGATGCATATTTGATATACCAGGATGACTAGTCATATAACTTGAAATATTGTTGTTTCCAGTTGTTATAATCATAAATCCACGAGAAATAAAATTTTCAAATACTTTTTCAAATACAGGTTTTAAATATTCATTAACAGGATTTAGTTTTAATAGAATACAATGTCGATTTACAACCATGTCATAGATAGTGTCGAGTAATGGGATTGATGAAACATTACCAGCTCCAAGAATGAGTGTGATACCTTTTTTAAAACCTAATCTGTTACCAAATCCTCTTGAATCGATGATATCAGATTTTGACATATTTTTAGCGAAATGAATATCAGCTGTAACAAAAGGAAATAGTAATTTTTCAATATTTTTATTAGGAAAGACATTAATCTTATTATCTTCAATCAAGTCTTCAGTAACTAATTCAGTATTATTATTTTTTAAAAAATCAATATAATATTGCAATGCAATTGTTGAAGCAAATGGGCCACCAAGCCACTCCTCACCCTCAGCAACTGTACCTGCAACACCTTTGTTATCTGCACTTATTGTTGCCCAAAAATACGCGACATTTTTAATATTTTGAATAGATTCTTCAAACATTTCATAAAGTACCTTATTAGACACCTCAGAAAATGACTGAGAATTTAATCGAAGCGTTGAGATGTTTCTATCAACATCCAATATGGTAACTGTCATATTGTCAGTCTATTCAGTAAATTCAAGAAGTTCAAAATCTCCCCAATGAACAGTCAGATGTTTTGCTGGGATAAGTTCATTAGGCCTACCAATTGGTAAATTTTTAGGATAATCGTTTAGATTTACGCCAGGTGCAGTAAGTTCTTCAATAATTAATTTAATATTTTCAGCTAAGTCATCCAACGTCTCTACGGTCTGAGTTTCAGTTGGCTCAAACATTAAAGCTTCTTCAACAATTAAAGGAAAATATATAGTTGGTGAATGAAAACCTTTATCAAGTAGAGCTTTCCCAACATCGTAGGCCTTAATTTTATGTGATTTTTTTAAATATTTAACAGTTGCTACAAACTCATGCATACATGGTTCTTTAAAAGCAAGAGGTAAATAATTAGAAACTTTTGAACTTAAGTATCTAGCGTTTAAAACAGCATAAGAGCCTAGTGTATCAAGTCCTTCTTTACCAAGTAATTTCATATAAACAAGTGCACGTAATGCAACTAGAAAATTTCCGTGGTAACCATGCATGCGCCCAATGCTATATTTAGGAGTATACCAATTGAATGTGTCGTTATCTTTTTGGACTATAGGTCCTGGCAAATATTCTTTAAGATAACCCTTTACTGCAACAGGACCAGAGCCAGGTCCTCCACCACCATGAGGAGTTGCAAATGTTTTATGTAAATTAGAATGTACTATATCGAATCCCATATCACCTGGTCTACAAACGCCAACGATAGCATTTAAATTAGCTCCATCATAATACAATAGACCTCCGACACTATGAATTATTTCTGATATGGTTAAAATCTCTTCTTCGAACAAACCTCCTGTATTTGGATTTGTTAGCATTAAACCAGCAGTATTTTCATTAACTAAAGAACGTAAATTTTCTATATTCACCATTCCACGTTCATCAGTTGCAACTTCAACAACATTAAATCCAGCCATTTTTGCTGAAGCTGGATTAGTTCCGTGTGCTGAATCAGGAACTATAATATCTCTCTTATTTGGTAGATTCTTTTTATTGAGAAATTTTTTAATAATTAATAAACCTGTTAGTTCGCCAGAAGCACCTGCTGGTGGTTGAAAGCTTGCAAAATCCATACCGGTTATTTCAGTTAAATATTGTTCTAATATATGAAGCACTTCTAAAGATCCTTGAGTGAATTTGGATGGAGTGGCAGGGTGCGTAGTAGAATATGTGTCTAAAGATGCAATGTAGTCAGCAAATCTTGGATTATATTTCATTGTGCATGACCCAAGTGGATAAAACCCTAAGTCTGCCGCAAAATTCCTATGGGCAAGACGAGAGTAATGCATTACCAAATCGTGCTCAGAAACTTCAGGTAAGGGTGCTTTTTCATTTTTTATTGCTGGATGATTAATTTCAACTTCAGGAACATCTAACTTTGGATACTTAGAAGAGCGCCTACCGGGACGAGATAATTCTCTAATTGTTGGTTCAGAAGCTCCTCCTACTAAAGGAAGCGAACTAGCGTTACCACCACTAACCATTATTTACCTCACTAAACGTGTCTACATATAAATCAATCTCATCTTTAGTTCTTTTTTCGGTCAACGCAATTAGAAGTTGATTGTCAGAATATTGAATACCGGCTAGAAATCCTTTAGCTCCCATTTTGGAAATAATTTTTGCAGCAGGTTGTTTTGTTTGAACTAGGAATTCTCTTAAAGATGAACTTTCATTCATTATTATGAATCCTTTTTCTTTTAATTCTTTTTTCATGTAACTTGCTTTTTGTATAGCTTGATAGCCAACTTGAAATATTCCCTCTGGGCCCATCCAAGATAAGTGAATTGCAGATCCTATTGCATTTAAGGTTTGATTTGTACAGATATTAGATGATGCTTTTTCTCTTCGAATGTCTTGTTCTCGAGCTCTAAGTGTCATAACATAAGCTTTTTTGTGATTAGAATCAATTGTTTCTCCAATTATGCGACCCGGTACTAATCTAGCTAGACTTTTTTTTGTAGCGAACCATCCTACTGTTGGACCACCAAATGAAAGTGTACTTCCTATTGATTGTCCTTCAGCTACAACTATGTCAAAACCCATTGAACCTGGCGTTTTCAATACCCCTAGCATTGATGGATCAACATAACATATCGTAATAACACCTTTTGATTGTGCTTTTTTAACAAGTTCTGTTAAATCTTGTGCTGAACCTTCATAATGTGGAAAAGCAACTACAAAGGCAGCGTCATCTTCATTAAATTCGTAATCATCAGGAAAAAGATAATTTGATAATTCTATATAATTTATATTAAATTTAGTGGTGTCAATTAGAGTATTTACTACCTCTTTAGTATTGGGATTAAAACCAGAAGAAATAATAATATTGTCTCTTTTTGTTTTATTAATTGCTACTGATATTGCTTCTGCAACTGACGTAGCGCCGTCATAAAGTGAAGCATTAGCTAATTCCATTTCTGTTATGTCACATACTAATGATTGAAATTCAAATAATACTTGTAAAATTCCTTGAGATATTTCTGCTTGATAAGGCGTGTAAGAGGTCATAAATTCTGGTCTCATTGTCAAAGACTTTACTGTAGGAGGTAGATATACATCATAATGACCACCACCTGCAAAACAGATCAAGTTTGATGAGTTTTTACTTCCAATTTCTTCAAAATATTTCGCAGCTTCTAGCTCGGATAGTGAATCTTCTACATTTAATCCATCCATAATCAATAGTTCATCAGGGATATGATTAAACAAATCTTCAAGAGATGATATATTTAATTCTTCAAATATAACATTTAAATCTAATTGTGAATGAGGTACAAACATTAACTTATAAACCTTTTCTTTTGTATTTTTCCTTCTATAAAGTTACCACGTATTTCAAATTCTAATAAATCAGTATCTGGTTCTGTTTCAAGAAGTACAAAACCTATCGATTTTTGAAGAAGCGGTGAAAAGTTTCCTGAGGTAACAACACCAGTAACATCACCAGCTCTGACTTCCGTTCCCGTTCTTGCAATATTTCTTGAGTCAATAATAAATTTTTTTAATACCTTATGGTTACCGGTATCTATCTGATTCTTTATTATTTGATGACCTAAATAAGATTCAGTGTTAGATACAGTCCATTTTAATCCTGCTTCTATTGGTGTAATATTTTCAGACAGTTCAAATCCATATAGAGGAAGAGATGCTTCTAATCTTAAAGTATCTCTTGAACCTAATCCACAAGGTTGTATATTATTGATTTCTAAAAATGATATTAACTTATCTAGATTTTCAATATTTATCATAATTTCTAAACCGTCTTCACCTGTATAGCCAGTCCTAGCATAGGTATACATTTCCCCATTAAGACAAGAAAATGACTCAGGAATAGTAACTAGTTTATCCAAAACCTTTAATGCGTTCGGTCCTTGTATTGCAACTAAAGCAGTGTTTTTAGTAATGTCGTCATAACATACATTTTTTTCATTTAAGTGGTTGGTAATTTTATCTGTATTAGAAGCATTACAAATTAATAATATATAGTTTGAGAACTTCCAAAATATTACATCATCTAAAGCGCAACCATTTTCATTTGTAAAAATTGAATATAAAGCTTTTCCCACAGGGAGATTTTTAATATCTGAGCAGATCAATGTATTTAAAACAATCATACTAGAATTACTTATCTTTAAACGACCCATGTGAGATACATCAAAATAACCAATGTCATTTCTTATGTAACTGTGTTCTTTAAGGGTGCCTGAGTAAGAAAATGGCATAGTCCATCCAGAGAATTCAATGAATTTAGCTTTATTTTTTAAATGATGTTCATGTAACGGTGATAATTTTGGATCTGACATTTATGAGATAAATGATTCGTATTCTTGATACAACATTCCAGAATCATCAAGATTTTTAACTTCAGCCTTAACCATCCAACCTTCTCCACAAGGATCAGTATTTATAACTTCAGGTTTCGAATCTAGAATAGGGTTAATTTCAGTGATGACACAATCCATAGGGGCATAAGCCTCTGCAACAGTTTTAGTAGCCTCAACCTCAACCATTGAATCGCCCTTTATGAATTCTTGTCCTACCTCAGGTAGGGTCACGTATACAATATCACCTAGTTCACCTTGCGCGTAGTCCGATATACCAATCGTGATAGTCTTATTAGTTAATGAATACCATTCGTGTGTTTCTAAATATTTTTTTTCTGTCATTTTTTCCTATCTAGATTTAACTGTTGAGAAACCACCATCAACATGTATTGTTTGTCCCGTAACCCATTTTGATTCGCTGGACAGTAACCATCTTACAATAGGAAGTATATCACTTATATCACCAATTTTTGGAATGGGATGCATGGATTTAGACATTTCAATTGCTGCTTCGGTACTTAATATTTTTGCAGACATGTTTGTATCCATAATACTAGGAGCTATGACATTGACTCTAAGGTTATCTTTAGCGTAACTAGCTGCAGCCGATCTTGCCATACCTTCAATTCCAGCTTTAGCAGCTGAGATTAATTCGTGATTAGAAAGTCCTTTACTTGCAGCAACAGAGGAGAAAAATACAGCAGAACCATTTTTCATTCTTCTGGCAAATGCTGATAATAGATAGTATGAAGAAAAAAGATTAGTGTTAATTACTGTATTGAAATCTTCTATTGTCGAACCGTGTAGGGGTTTTAAATGTATAGAACCAATACAATTTACTAATCCTTTTATTTCATCAATATTTACTGTTTTCTGGAAATCCTTAACTGGGATTGGATTCTCAATATTAATTAAACTATATGTTGCTTTAATTTCACCTGCTAAAATTTTTAAATTGTATTCATCTCTACCAATTAAATGAACAGGTTCCGTTTTTGAAATTTCTTTAGCTATTGCCATTCCAGTTGTTCCCGTAGCACCAGCAATTATGTATGTCATAAGTGTAATTGTACTTAAAAGTGGTTTAATCAGAAAATGAATCATAAATTCATTGATTAATAAACATAAGCTATAATAAATATTTTTCTAAAATACTATCTTGCACTATTTATTTATAAATCTTTTAAAAAGTATATAACTTCTTTAAAATGAATGCTTTAAAGAATAATTTGATTAAAGATATATTTATTTAATCAAAACGATAAATAATATATGTAATTAATACGTACAGAAGCTGAATCAACAATCTATATGTATGTTCAAGATTAGTAAATACCCTATTTCCATAAGGCAATCCTTCAATCCATACATATAGATTTGCACCATATATCAACACTAGGAAGATCAACAAAGTCAATGCTGCTTGAGATTTATATTTAGTCAGTAATAATAGAGGTAGAAAAATTTCAATAACCCCCGTTAACTGGTGTAGCAATCGTGGATATGGTAAGAATTTAGGCACTAAAGAATCATAAAAATTCGGATTAAGAAAATGGTTCAATCCAGCAAATATAAAAAAAAGTATATAAATATAAGTAACAATTTTAATTAGAGCCAATTTTTAGCTTTCTCAAGGGCTTTATTCCAACGAGTAATGTATTTTTTTCTATTATCAAGACTCATGTTTGGAGACCATGTCCTACCTGTATTTTTTGTGCGAATTAATGAACTAACATTTAAATTATTAACATAAACAAATGACGCTAAAGCTGCACCGTAAGCAGTCATCTCATTTAAATTTTGAGATTGTATTTGTACATCGCTTATATCGGCTTGATACTGCATTAATAAATTATTATTAACCATTCCCCCATCCACGTATAAAGTCGTTAATTCTTTATCTAAATCTAACTCAAGTGCAATTAAAATTTCATTTACTTGGTAAACAACAGATTCGAGTACTGCTCTTGCAATATGTGATTTATTAGAGTGTCTAGATAAACCTACCAATGTTCCCCTTGCTGTTGGATCCCAGTGAGGAGAAAATAGCCCAGAAAAAGCCGGAACGAAATAAACATCGCCGTTATCTTTAACACTTAATGCTAGATTTTCTACTTCACTACTTTTATTAATAATTCCAATATTATCCCTAAGCCACTGAATAGCTGCTCCAGCAATGGCAACAGAACCCTCTAGGGCATATACAGGTTCCTCATTTTCTATTTGATAGGCAACTGTTGTTAAAAGCCCTTCTTTGGATAAAATAATATCGTTTCCTGTATTACTAAGCAGAAAACATCCCGTACCGTAAGTATTTTTAACTGACCCTTTTGTAAATCCTTTATGACCAAATAAAGACGCTTGTTGATCTCCAAGTACAGCTGTAATAGGAACATTTTTAAATATTTTGGTTTGTTTAGCAAATACAGATAATGATGGTTTGATCTGAGGTAAAGAATTGTAGGGAATCTTAAAATAAGATATTATTGATTTATTCCACTTCTGTTTATATAGATCATATAGAAGAGTCCTGCTTGCGTTTGTGATGTCAGTTAAATGCTCGCCTGTTATTTTATACAACAACCATGAATCAACTGTACCAAAACAGATATCATCATCTTCTAAAGCATCCTTAACAGCTTCAATATTATTAATAAGCCAAATTATCTTTGAAAGTGAAAAATATGTAGCTACTGGTAACCCAGTTTTATTAAACTCATCTTTCAAGGATTCTATTTCACTTATTGTATTACATATTTCCTGTGTTCTAGTGTCTTGCCAAACAAGAGCGTTGTAAAGGTGTTTTCCTGTAGATTTTCTCCAAGCAATAGTAGTTTCTCTTTGGTTAGTAATTCCTATAGAAGTTAAAAGAGAAAGATTAAATTGCTTTGAAACTTCATCAACACATTTTATAACACTTTCCCAAATTTCTTCTGGGTTATGTTCGACATAACCAGGTTGTGGTAAAAATTGTTGAATCTCAACCTGATGACTAAAAACTCTTTTATGGTCATCACTGAAAACTATAAATCTAGTAGAAGTAGTTCCTTGATCTATCGATCCAAAATATTCCATAAAGGATTATAACAAATGAGATTTTCTGAAAATTATATACTGAATATTTAATTTACTTTAAAGTAATAATTATGGAATTTTCATTAGAAACAAGTACTTACTTTTTATTATTTTTTATAGCATTTTTAGCTTCTGTTATTGATTCAATCGCTGGTGGTGGTGGATTGTTAACAACACCTGCAATGTTACTAGTTGGCATAAATCCGCTTAACACTCTTGCAACTAATAAATTTCAATCATGCTTTGGAACATTTACATCAACTTATAATTACTATAAAAATGGTCTTTTGACGGAACCAAAAAAGAATTTATATTTTTTACTATCTTTTAGTGGATCAATGATTGGTACTTTTCTAGTAAGCAGAATATCTAACGAACTTCTTGAAGATGTTATACCCGTTTTGCTGATATTAGCTGCAATTTTCTTTATATTAAATAGAGGTCCCTCTACTGGATCTTATAATTCAAAATTTCTGTATATTTTTATTTTAATAGTTTTAGCAATAGGTTTTTATGATGGTTTTTTTGGTCCAGGAACAGGATCATTTTTTGTCTTAGCCTTTGTGATAATTAAAGGTATTTCAATTATGGAATCAACTGCTATAACTAAACTACTTAATTTTGCATCAAATTTTGCGGCTTTTATTATTTTTGCAATAAACGGTTACGTTTTATGGGAACTTGGTTTAGTAATGGCAGTTGGCCAAATTGCTGGAGCTAATTTAGGTTCGAGATTTGCAATTTCTAATGGTGAAAAAGTTGTTAGGCCTGTTTTAGTTATAGTATCAATCTTACTTTCCATTAGAATTTTATTTTTATAAAAAAGTATTAAATACCATTCCTTTGACCAAATGGTCCAATTATTGTTGCCATAATAAAGCCGTATATGAACCCATAAGTTGTTCCAATTTTAAGATATTTGATACATTCCTGTTTGAAAGCGATATTTTTATCTTCTGATTGATAGAAACGAAATCTATATTCTCGAGAAAATAGATGACGCACAAAAGGATAGCAATAAAATAGAAACCCCATACCGATACCAGATAAACCACCTTGTATAATACGGGAAAGTACTACTTCTATCATATGTACAATCTAAATGACGAAAACATTAATAGGTAATTTAAAGTATTATTTATGTAAAAAAGAGTTCGATTTCTCGAACTCTTTTTAAGGTAACAGGCTTATTACCTAATCAAATACTAACCGAACCAGTAAATAATTACTATTTTTTTATTCTTATTTAAGGAATTTATAAGCTGACAATGTTAAAAAGTCTTCAAAATCATCATTAAAGATTAAGTCTTTAAATAGTTGTATGGCTTCAGACAACATTAATTCATTTTTAGTTTCTTTGATAATCTCTGTTACTTCATCATTGATAAGACTTTCAACATAATCATTAGTAATAGCTATTCCTTGATCAGTTATAGTATCATTTCGTAACCATTGCCAAAGTTGTGATCGAGAAATCTCTGCTGTTGCTGCATCTTCCATTAAGTTGAACAAGGCTGCAGCACCTTGCCCAAGAAGCCAAGAATGTATGTATAAAATACCAACTTTTATGTTTGTACGCACTCCATGTTCTGTCACTGTACTATTTTGTATATTAAAGTCTTGCAGCATATCAGCATTAATTTGATAATTAGGAACCGTTTCTATTTGGTTGTCCTTTCCATGAAGGTAATCAGTAAAAATTTCCTTACAAATCGGAACTAAATCTGGATGCGCGACCCATGATCCATCAAATCCCATTTCTGCTT
>Ga0115000_10004372_pt1 | contig 11580 bp, 7 predicted proteins | sample ArcticOcean_MG_C_6_FD_89690 | JGI IMG/M metagenome (GOLD analysis project Ga0115000, IMG submission 89690) | Marine microbial communities from western Arctic Ocean - ArcticOcean_MG_CB8_128 | ecosystem: Environmental > Aquatic > Marine > Oceanic | place: Arctic Ocean: Canada Basin | collected... | reverse complement strand
AGGAAGAAAAGAAGAAAGAGGTAATTCCTGCACATATCACTGCGCTCAAAGAACTCAAGGAATTAAAGCTAAGAGAGGCATGGAAAAAAGGCGACGGGAAGACTTTTCAAGTTCAATTGAGTGAAATAATCAGAACTTATATAGATGCTAAATTCAAAGTTAAATCACTTGATAAAACCTCGGGCGAAGCTGTTAAAATTATTAATCTATTAGGAGTTAGCGAGGGCGAAAAACAGGGATTGATCGCCGCGCTTTTAACTGGAGACCAAATCAAATTCGCGAAATTTACGGCTGCCACTGACTTACATGAAAAATCCCTAAACACATGCATTTCATTCGTTGAAAGCACTTGGGAGGAAGATGGAGATGACAATAACAAAGAGAACGGAGATGAAGTGGCTTAAGGTTTTACCACCACATATCATTGCTCTCATCGCTGTAATTATTATAGGGGTAAATGCCGATTTAAATTACGAATGGTATAGTCACCGCGCTCTGTATTTGCTGCCTATTACGGCATTATTTGTTGCGTTTAGATATTTCTCCAAAGGGCGTTTAGGATCATTACGCGCATCGATAAACACAACACCAAACGAGGATAATTTACTTGGGTATTTTTCTAATTTTTGGATAACTGAATTTCCGCATGCTATAAGAACATTTGCCATAGGTATGCTTGTGATTACGCTTGCACGTCCACAATCTTCCGACAGCGTAGAGGATATGACTAGTGAAGGTATAGACCTCGTACTAGCAATAGATGTGAGTCATTCTATGCTTAGCCAAGACTTCAAACCCAATCGACTTGAAAGGTCAAAAATTGTTGCAATAGAATTTATAGACGCACGTCCTCACGACAGGATAGGTGTCGTAGCATATGAGGGCGAGGCATTTACTCAAGTGCCTGTCACATCTGATCACGTGGTGGTGAAAAACGGTATCCTGGATCTGCAGCCCGGCTTACTTGAAGGTGGAACGGCTATAGGCATGGGACTTGCTACCGCTGTTAATAGGTTAAGGAATTCACAAGCTGAGAGCAGGGTGATTATTCTCCTCACAGATGGTATGAATAATGCAGGCCAAATAGACCCAGGTGATGCCGCACAACTTGCAGAACTAAATAATATTCGCATATATACCATTGGTGTAGGAACTATAGGAAAAGCAAAGAGCCCGGTAGCCTTTAGCGGCAATGGATACAAGTATGACTGGGTGGATGTGAAAATTGATGAGGACGTATTAATGGAAATAGCCGACAGAACTGGAGGGAAGTATTTTAGAGCAACTAATGCCGAAAAACTTTCTAGCATTTATAGCGAAATAGACGAACTAGAGAAGACTCGTTTTAACGTAATAAAATACCAACGTAAAACCGAGGCCTACCTTCCATTTTTATTAGTGGCGTTAATTTCTCTTTTGCTAGAAAAAACATTGCGATTAACCTTGATACGCTCGCTATCATGAAACAGCTAAAACCCATAATTCTAGGTTTAATCATAGCTGAAATTGTTTTTTGGGTAATTGTGGGCGCTATAACTATCGTATTACATGAATTCGCACCGCATTTAGAGTGGAGTAAAATGGAATGGCTGATACTAGTTGCCATTCTGCCATTCTTAAGTATAGCGTTCGCAATACACATAAATTGGAAGATTGGGTCATCTAAAAAACTTGCGGATACTAACTTACTAAAAGGTGTACTCACGAAGTTTTCGCCGAGGCGAGATACATGGAGATTTTTAGTGTGGCGCCTGGCTGTTTCCATGACTCTTGTCGCTGTTTTGGGGCCAAAAGTTGGCAGCAAGCTCGTAGAAGTAGAATCTAAGGGGTCTGACATCATAATTGCCATAGATGTCAGCAACAGCATGATGGCAGAAGACTTAGGACCTTCGCGTTTAGCTATTGCAACCCAAACCGTTGAGCGAATTATCTCAAAACTAGGTTCTGATAGATTAGGGCTAGTCGTTTTTGCAGGTGAAGCCTTCATTCAATGTCCACTTACATCTGATTATAATTCGCTTAAGACCTACCTCAATTCCGTCAGCCCCAACCTCATCACCACACAGGGAACAGCAATTGGAGAAGCTATAGACATTTCACTCAAGGCATTTGAAAACGCACCCGAGAATGGGAGGAGCATCTTAATTCTAACTGACGGCGAAAATCACGAAGACGATCCAGTAGCAGCAGCCTCGAGAGCAAATGCATCAGGGGTTACCGTACATGTATTAGGAATTGCCACTCCAGAAGGAGGGCCCATACCTAAATTGAATAGGCGCGGATCAAAAATCGGTTTCATTCAATCCTCAGACGGAAAACCTGTTGTTTCAAAATTAGACGAATCTAGCCTCATCGCCACATCACAAGCAGGAGGAGGACTTTTCACAAGAGCTAATAAGAGTTTCGTGAATATTAACCCCACTATTGAGGCATTCAATAAAAGCTTAAAAATCGCAACAACTAATGTCAGATATACGGATTACGATCATAGATTTCAGATACTAATATTACTTAGTTTGGTCTTACTTATACTAGAAGCGCTCATCCCTCATCCCATAAAAAGCGAATGAAATATCTTGTATATATATCGCTGACATTAGTTTTATTTACTAAGGCTAACGCCCAAACCAAACAAGAACTTAAGCAACATTTAATTGATGGTGTGGAGGCTTTTAATGCAGAAGAACATGAGTCTGCAGTAACTTTATTTGGTTCTGGAGGTTCTCTTGAGAATTATGAAGACATAGCAGCATATAACAGAGGTCGGTCATTACTTGAAACAGAAGATTTAGAATCAGCTATTTCTGCATTTGAGCAGGCGATAGAGTTGAGTGACAATCCCATTCTTAAATCACGATCTAATTATAATATTGGCAACGCATCATTGTATGAGGGCGAATTAGAAACAGCTATAGAATCATACAAATCAGCACTTAGGCTCGATCCTAACTTCGATGATGCACGACACAATCTAGCAAATGCTTATAAACTCCTACAGGAGCAGCAAGAGCAAGAACAGCAAGAGCAAGGGGAAGACGGTGAGGACGGTGAGCAAGAAGAAGAGCAAGAGGATGACGGTGAGGACGGTGAGCAAGAGGATGACGGGGATGACGGTGAGCAAGAGGATGACGGGGATGACGGGGAGCAAGAAGATCAGGATGAGAACCAGAATGATCAGCAGAAGGAAAAGCCTGTAGAAAAGCAGATTTCAAAGGAGGAAATGGAGCGTATATTAGAAAATTTAGAAAACGAGGAGGAGAAGATTCAAGCTAAGCTGATGAAACAAAAAGGGTCGGGAAAGAAAAAAGTTAAGAAAGAATGGTAGTAGGAAGGCATTTCATTAGTTGGCTGATGGCACTTGCAATTGTCATCTTTTCAGCTGGTGCTGTTGTGGCTCAGGATGCCAGCGTTACATGTACTGTCAATCAAAACCCAACCCGAGCGAACAACAGAATACAACTAACAGTAACTCTAACGAATTGTAAAATAAAGTCTAGAGAATTAACCTTAGAAAAAATACCAGGACTTCAACTAATAGGTGGCCCATCAGTTTCTCAGCAGACAAATATTTATAATTTCAAGGCTACATATATCTACAGTTACACATTTTCATATCGTGTCACTTCAAAAACCGACATCACCATTCCTCCCGTTAAGCTGGCTACGTCAAAGGGTGTTATGAATTCCGAGTCATTCATATTAAAGGTTATATCCTCAGACAATAAAATTGAAGGGAGGCAAGCAGATTATGGACTACTAACAAGTGTTGTAGTCGCGAATAAAAAAAGTGTTCACTTGGGTGAGCCTGTGATTATTAGATATAAGATATACGCGAGAGATGGTAGAGTTAGTTACAACATAATTCAGCTACCTGAATTGGAGGGGTTTTGGACGGAAAACTTGCCCGACAAGAATAATAAACAGACAATAAAGATTATCAATGGAGTTGAGTATGTAGAGAAGATTGTTAAAGAAATTCTTGCATTCCCTCAACAAACAGGAGCATTTACTCTAGATGATTTTATCATACAGGGTTATAAAAACGTAGGGTTCTTTCAACAACAAGAGATTGAAACTGGCTCTAAATCCGCAACTATCAACGTGGTGCCTTTACCTGACGGGGAACCCGATGGATTCATAGGAGCTTTTGCCAACCTCAGAATACAGACAAAGACTGATGCCGATAGTATTCAGGTAAATGAGGCCTTCAATTTTGAATTGACTTTTATTGGAAATGGTAACCTGAAACTGATAAGAGAGCCCGAATTGATTTGGCCTGTAGAATTCGAAGTATTCGACCCCGAAATTATAGACAACATAACTATTAACAATGCTGGAGAGAGTGGACGTAGGACATATAAATACGTTGTTATACCTAGAGCCCCTGGCGAGTACCAACTCCCCGAAGTAAGCATTAGTTACTACGACTATAAAGATGACAAATACATCACACGTTCACTTAGCAACGAGGGTATTTTAATCAAAAGAGGAGATAAAACCGATGGCGATGAAACTACCTACAGCATCAAAGAAAAGGTGAAGGTATTAAATCACGACATCAGACACATCAACACAAGCCATGCACATTGGGGTGCTGATGGCAATGAGGTTTTGTTATGGAAATTGATTTGGCTTCTTTACATTTTAGGGCCTCTTTTTGCAGCAGTTGCATTGATGTTTAAAAGGAGGACTGTCTTAGAACTTCGCGATATTAAAGGAACCATGAGTAAGAAGTCTGGACGAATATTTAACCGTGCTTTAGATCGATGCAGCAGTATAGACTCGAAGGCGTTAGCATATGCTGAGCTTGGTGAAGCTATCGAAGTATATCTATGTGCGAAACTTGGTTGGGGACGAAGTCAATTTAGTCGAGCTGCTGCTGCTGAAGTTTTAAAGGGACAAATGGAAGGGACCGATGCCGAAGCTTGGGACAGTTTGTTACAGAAATGTGAAATGGCTAGGTACGTGCCAGGTGAGTTGCCAGAATTATCCGTGATAATTTCTGAGGCCAAAAGACTCGCCAAATTGAGCTCTGATAGAATAACAATCAGGGCAATGCACGTGATAATATTTATGCTTGCCTTCTCTCCTGCTATTTCTCTTGCCCAAATCGATTCCTACAGCAGTCAAAATCTGAATTCGAAATTCGAAATAGCTAATGCAGCTTATCTAGCTGGGGATTATGAAGTAGCGGTTACAGAATATGAAAGTATCGCACAGAGCCATAGGTGCTTTGAGCTTGAATACAATTTGGGCAACGCTCATTATAAACTAGAGAACATTGGAGAGGCTTTATTACACTACGAAAGAGCTAAACTTATAGACCCGTTAAACGACGATCTAAGGGCGAATATTTTACTAGCTGATTTGAGAACTATCGATAAAATTGAACCTTTGCCTGGTGTAGGACTGGATAAACTAGCTGCCGTTATTTTTGCGGGTAAAATGTTTAATACGTGGTTTATTCTTAGTCTCGCTTTTTGGACTTTAGGGTTTACGTTAATTGCCATTAAACTCTCAAGACCTAAGAGCATATTAAGTCCATTTGCTAATAGTGGTGCCGTTTTATTTTTAATCTCCTCACTCCTATTCTCATCATTGCTTTATTTCACTGTAGATAGAATGTCAAATTCAAGTTGTGCTATCGTTATGGATGAAAGAGTGAACGTAATGAGTGGCCCTGGAGACGCAGGGGTTAAACTATTTCAATTGCACGAAGGTGCAAGGGCTCACGTAATCGGAGTAGATGGAGATTGGACAGAGATAAAGCTTGAAAACGGTAACGTGGGCTGGGTTTACACAAATGCGATCGAACCTATTTAGATCGGATAGTTTCCTATCGAATAACTTCTAATCTCAGTATTTGTCTAACAGCTTTTATGTCGCGTAATTCGATGGTGTAGACTCCTGAATTCCAACTCAAAATATCTAGGGTTAAAGTACCGCCAGGAGAAGTCCGGGATTCGAAAACAAGAGCACCCACCATATCATATACTCTGACAGGTGTAGATCGCAAAGCGAAATTTAGTGTAGCGAAAGAAGATGAAGGATTAGGACTCACAGATACCGTAGGATAGTCATCGATATCGTTAGTCGCATCATTTGGCGGAACTACATCATAAAGAATAATGTCATCAAGCGCTGCTTCAATCAAGCTTCCTCCATCTAAGTACTCACCCACAGTGGTGCTGTCAGAAGCGATAAACCTCATTTGGAACTCATCTGTCAACTCGAAATAATCAGCAACTCTAAATGCCTTGCGCCTCCATGACATATCCTGCTGAAGAGTATTCTCGAGATATTGCCAGCTTGCACCCCCGTTATTAGAAATCTGTACCTGCCACCAATCCGCACCCGGATTCGCTCCTGTAGAAGGTGCGTTCACGTACCATCTCCAGTAAGTCATAACCGGATTATCGAAAATAGTTAGGTCAATAACAGGTGATTCCAACGTTGTGTGTCCACCATCTACATCGTTTTCGCCTATACCTGCAGAGGATCCAGGACTCACACCCGTCAAGAAACAATAACCAGCAAACCCCACAGTATGGTCGGCTGCAGCAGCTACAATTGAAGACGGATTTCCAGCTTCTCCATAAGAACCCACAGGAATTGTCTCTTCCCACTCCCCTGAACTTGCATTGTCTGTAGGTAATCCCATTTCCCAATTCCCGAAATCTGCATAGTCATCCGAGTCATTTATCAGATACGGGTAAGAACCGACAACGATATAGAATGGCAAATTCGCATTAGACGAGAAATCCGAAGCCATTGGAGTTACTCCACTTACACCGCCGAAGACATCCTTAATCTTAATATAGTATTCTACAACTGTCCCAGCGGGGAGGCCATTTATTATAGAGGTGAAGAATTCATCGTTTTGGTCCATCAAAACCTCAGTCCAAGAATCGGTATACAACGTCCTATATGACAAATAAACACCTTCGAAGTACAAGCTATACGGGAACACTATATCAACTTCAGCCTCAATCTCAATGAGCTCGTCAGCTTGCGAAAAATCAACTGGATAATGATCCACAGTAGCATAACTGAAAAGAGTAATGCCATGAATAGCGAACCCTTCAATAATAGCAAGTGCGTTAGGAGTGCCATTGAGCAAATCATCATCGTCATCATCAGCTTGCAGCACGTCGAGCAGAACATCTGTGAATGCTTGTCCCTCATCACCATCAGGGGCTGTAGCCTGAAGTCCGGCGTATGCATCTACGAAAAGCGACATTGTTAGGTCCCAATCACCTCCCAATAATAAATGGGTGTCGTACCAAGCCCCTGCAATAATTTCTCCATCTGCATGAACTTCACCAACGAGATCTTGAGGGTAAACTTTAGGTTCAGCATCATATCTGCGAATACCATCATTATTATCTTCATAAAAACCCATTCCTATTTCTGCAATATCAGCTAATGACATACCCCAAATATCAGCATACCCCTCTCCCATCGCGCCATTGTAAAACCCAGCACCTAAGCTGCTGTAATAAAAGGTGTTTATGCCGTGACCGTATTCGTGATAGACTACATCCGCTATTAAAGACGTAGGGTTACAGCCGCCACCCGTGTCATAAAAGTTGATGCTATTACCGTCGAAATAAGCATTGCACTCACCCTCAACATCAATATTTGTCGTTAGTGGAAAATCCAAGCCATCGAAATTCACTAACCATGATCTCATGTGATCGTGTATCAGATTGACACTTCTAAAAGCGCTAACTTCTTTTGGATTTCCTGGCACGCTTAATATGTTATACCCATTTTCGAAATCTAGGAGAACGGAAGGCGTAACATTATTAGTGTAAACATGGCTCCACTTACCCTTCAACTCAATGTTCGCACTCATAACAGCGGAAGAAAGATTGGTGATAAAACCTCCATTTTCATCGGTGTAATACGTCTGACCGTCTAAGAACAATTGAAGATGTGGCATGCCTAACTGTTCAGAAGCTTCGAAGGGATACGAAGCGTGTCCAAGGCCGTTCATTTGGCCTGAAATTACAGGTTGTGTAAATAGTTCTGTAATTAATTCTGCAGTAGCCATTGGCTCATATGCTGGTTTTTTAAACAAGCCCATAGTCACAGTAGTTTTCTTTCCTAGGTGGTGTACAATGTTGTTTTTTCTGTACCAAACCCTTCCACTTATTGCATCCACCCACGTCTCGTAATTTCTCACCAGCCCATCAACCTTCCCCTTAAGCATCATTTTTCTTACTAGTCTGAATTCTCCTTCGGCATATGAATCCGGTAATATCGCCCATCCCTCAAAGGTCAATGACAGGTCATCGAAAATAATATCTCCTATAGCGATAGTAGAAATTACTTCATCGTCGAGCAAATCCCCGACAGGAACTTCTGCATCACTCCACCAATCTAATCCCCACATTACAAGCTTACCATCCTTCCACTTAGTTTGGACTTGGCTGAATAACACAGGATATCCACTTATGGTTTGGGTTTGAAAAACTCGACTATGAGAACCAGAATTGACAAAGACAAAATCATCAGAAAGCTGAGTCTTATCAATACCGAAAAGGGTTAATTCATTAACGACAAACTCATCGTGTTTACTCTCTACACTAGCTCCGTTAACCGTTATTGCCGACCCCCATGCTCTGTGTGGCAACCCTGTTTTCGCACTCATACTAGCAATCCATCCAGGGTGATTGATTTCCCATTGACTCCAGCAAGAAGTCGTTCTAAATACTGCTTGGCTTTCTTGAGAAATTTCAGTAGAGGTAATACTCAATCGTATTTCATTTACATCTACTCCGGTTTGAGAAGAAGCATGCACATTGAAAGTGAAGGCTACACAAATAATCGCAAGAAATCTATTCATGCGAACAAGGTAAGAATAAAGTAAAGTTATTTCTCGGTTTTCACCTTTACAGGTATCTTCTTTGGACCATTATTTTTTGCAGGCACCTCTATCCGTTCTTTATTAATCTGCTTAGACTTAGATATATCAGCCCAGTTAGCTTTAATACCCTCAATAAGAATAACATCACCAACATTAGGAGCTAGTTTGTTTGCTGTAAGAATCTCAGAATAATAAGATGCTTTTAATTCTTCAAGTTTCTCTCTAAATCCAGGTTCAGTATTCGACTTGTCCAAACTTGGAAAGAGAGCCAATGCCTCTTTGCTTGCTCTCTGTTCTGCAGCTACTAATAGGGAAAAAATTTTCTGTCTTGTTTCAACATCTAATCCGAAATCTTCGACCTCTACCTTATCAGAAGCAGGAATTGGAAAAGTTACCTTTTTTTCTGAAGAATCAGAACATCCAACAATTAAAAATGAACTTGCTAATAACAGAGTAATAACTGCAGGGAATAATTTCATGTTAATGATTTGAGAAGATTTTTATTCTGGACACACAAGTCCAAAGTTAGCTAATACAACAAGGATATCACCCACGCTTACACTTGAATCTCCATCAACATCTCCTACACATTCGGACATACACGCCGAAAAGTCACAAGAGCCATCATCCCATGATGCATCGGGATTGAAATTTAGAGCAACATTATAAGTGCACCCCCCTATATCTCCACACTGGCCATCTGCCCAAGCTAATTCACATTCGTTAATCGTTTCATAAAACGCCGATGAATAATCGACCCCGTTAGCATAAGTCGAACACCCACTTACACCAGTACAGGATCCATTCACATTCGCAACTCCTAATATAGCTAGGCATAATCCAAAACTAACTCCACCTAAATCAGTACAAGGATCTATTTCTATTGGTGCACACACACCATCAGTCCATGTGGTCACACCTCCATAATTATATGCTTCACACTCATTATCATAAGTCACTCCATCACACCCACACACAGGCACGAATGCCAGTGGACAAGGAATGGAGGTGTTTATTTGGTCTACATTAATACATATGTTTTTAAAACAACTAGAATTACATTCCTCTAAAGTATCATAAAATGCTGGGCTATAGTCAACCCCATCAACCTCCCAACCACATCCACTCAAATAAAAACAGCCTCCATTTACAATAGCAATTCCCAGAACCATATCGCAATCCCCAAAATCAACATCACCCACATCAGTACATGGCCCGACCAAAACTTGAGCTGAAAAACTCGTTACGAATAGACATGGTAAAAACCTCAACATCTTGTTTTTTATTAAATGTAACGATTCGTGGGGGGAAAGTTGGGTTTTATAGCTATTATTTCGCATCTTAACAATCTTAATCACTACTCTACTTTTAGAGAATACGTGAATAACACAACACCGTACCTAGCATGACGCTAAATACTCAAAAAAATTGTACTAGAATTTTATTTGCAGCAGTGCTATTCTGTTTCAGCATACCTACTCTAGTAGCCCAAACCACATGTAGTGACGAATCAGCATGTAACTACTCACCGCCAACATCAAATTGTATCAGGGTTGAGATTGTGGCTGAGCATAGCGGCATGGTCGGGACAGATGATTTAACAGGCATGACCACATATCGAGTTTATGCTGTTCTTGAAAACTCAGATGACGTAATTAGTGCATTAATCGGCGATGAAGAACACCCTGGATTCTTCTCAACTTCAACGTCGTTCTTTCAGCACAGCATTGGATCAGTAACGCCTAGTGGAATTAACCCTGCTTTCTACCCGGCATTTCCATCCCTAGAGTTTGATAGTTGGATTACAATCGGTATTGATAGATCACCACAAGCTGGAGAAGGTACTATCAGCATTCTTGAAGAGGATTCAGAACCATGGACTGCTCCTTTTGAAAATGGAGGCGACATAGATTTGACGGGAATTCTTGGAGGGGGTTGGTATACATTCACAAACTACTCTAACGCATATGCTGGTGATGACCTAGAGGTTTTAATAGGCCAGTTTACTACTTCTGGTTCTCTTGAAGGCCAAATCTACATGCAAGCCTTCATTCACGGTGATCAAGAAAACGAACTCAGAACTCTAGTCAACCTTGCAGATGCTTGTGGTTCGGGTAATTTAGATAGCTGTATTTACCCAGAAGAGAACTTCGATTGCGATGGTATTTGCATACTCGATGAAAACGAAAACGGAATATGTGACCTCGATGAATTAGGTGGGTGCACCAGTCCATTAGCGTGTAACTATGATGATGCAGCAACAGAAGATGACGGGTCTTGTGATTTTATTTCCTGTATCACTTTCGGATGTTCTGATGCTCTAGCATGTAACTACGATGAAACTATCGATTACGATGACGGAACGTGTGAATATGCAAACTTCCCATACGACTGTACTGGAGAGTGCATAGCAGATGACGATGGCGATGGTGTCTGTGATTCTTTCGAAATTTTCGGATGTGATGACCCTACTGCGTGTAACTACTCTTCTGGAGTAACAAATTCAGAGGATAGCTGTACATACGACTGCTATGGTTGTACTGACCCTTCTGCTTGCAACTTTGATTCTAGCGCTATTTTCAATAATGGTTCCTGTGATTTTACTTCGTGTATTGTGTTCGGTTGTACTGACTCTTCGGCTTGTAATTTCGACCCGGATGCTGACTATGATGACGGGTCTTGTGATTTTGCCGATTTCCCATACGATT
>Ga0115000_10004371_pt1 | contig 11582 bp, 17 predicted proteins | sample ArcticOcean_MG_C_6_FD_89690 | JGI IMG/M metagenome (GOLD analysis project Ga0115000, IMG submission 89690) | Marine microbial communities from western Arctic Ocean - ArcticOcean_MG_CB8_128 | ecosystem: Environmental > Aquatic > Marine > Oceanic | place: Arctic Ocean: Canada Basin | collected... | reverse complement strand
AATACTAATAATAACTTCTTCATATAGATGTTCTCCTAATAGATTTAGTTTTTACAACATGCCCCGGCACCGCCTTTGCACATTCTACAATTACATGTTGTTAAATAAGCCCATCCTACAGCTCCTGCTAATAATATAGTTCCCCATAGTAAGCTTACACCAAATGTACATCCAGCTCCTACTGCTAATATATAGCCACCATAACATTTAATATAACATAAAACTAAATCTATAGTAGATTTGTTCTCTTTATATTCTGCTATTAATTTTTCATCTAATTCTGTACTATCAAGTACTTTCTTTACTGCCTTTTCTAATTTTGCTTTTGCTTTTGCTTTCTTAGCCATTTCAATATCTTTTATATTAATTAATCTTTAGGTTCGTAGTGATATTTCAATGTCACCTTTTTAACCGATTTGCCTTTTGATGTCCCATCTGCTAATAATTCTGATGGTACAATATTGTCTGGTGTTCCATACCAATATGCAATTTCATATCCTTTACCATCTGTCCACTTAACAGTTAAGCCTCTTTTATCCTCTGCATCTGCTTGTAATACTATTTCTTTTTTTGCAGGCAATACCATATCAATTGATTTCTTACCACCCTTTTCATTATCAGACGAATCTGGTTCGAACCACTTTTTTGGAATTTCTTCCATTCCAGATCCTTTAATAAGGTCTTTTAGTTTTATTTGTTTTTCTGCCATTTTAATATTGCTCTTGCTCATCACCAACCGCTGATATAGGTTCTAATTGGTCTATTGTTTTAGTTAAACTATCTCCTGGCCTATATGTATCTCCAGTATTCATAACTGTATAAATTGCAACTGTTCCCACTCCTTCTATATCTTCTATTCCTTTTACAACTCCTATTGAACCAAAATGTTTACATTTGGGATTGATATTTTTAATAATATCACCGGTCCCAAATGTATATGATTGATAATCCTCATCAATTGGTTTCTTTTTAAGTTCCTTTTCCTTTTCTTTAGCCGATTTAATTTTTGCTTCACCTGCTGCCGCCATAGCATCTATAGCTAATTGTTCTGCATCTGCTTCATCCTTGCTAATTTCTTTAAGAAGATCTTTTAGGTTTAGTATTGATTCCTCTTTTGGAAGTGCAGATTTTTTATCTGTTCCTTCTTCCTCTTCCTCTTCCTTAGGCTCTTCTTCAGGCGATTCTTCTCCACCTTTGAACTTAGCCTCCATACCTTTATTATATGTATCAATTGTAACATCATTTCCAGCTACTATTAATTTTTCTACTTGTTTATAATTGAAAGGATGCATTTCTCCATCCACATCCATTCCAAACCCCATATTAGGATCTTCAACATCTTCTACATCTGTTATAATTAAAAATACTCCATTAACATATACCTTTAAAGATACTCCTGTTAAAGCGAATTGTCCTATTATAACGTTATTAAATGTTTTTGCTGGTTCCATTTGTTACCTTTTTATTTTTGCAATCTTTTGAAAATGTTCTTTAAGCATTTTTCCTTTTGCTTTATAACCATCTTTAACTGCAAATGGCGGCATATAATCAACCTCACCTTTTTCTAATGCTTTATTAACTATATCTTGGTCTGTTGTTTCTCCTGCTTGTGGCATATGACCATCTCTTGGAAATTCACCTACATTTTTAATTATTTTTTCATGTGCTAATCCTACTTCTGCAGCAATTTTTTCTGCACTATCTAATGCACCATTTGTATATTGAGAAAATAATGCAACTTCATCTGCAGTTTCTTTTGGACCTTCTTTACCCTGTTTCTCTCCACCAAGATTTGTTTTAACATACTCTACAACTTCTGCAGTAGGTGTTGTCATTAAATTCTGACCTTTAAATATTTTAGTTATTGGCGGCTTTTCTCCTTTTGCTGTAATTGCAATTTGCATTGTCTTTAAGACATCTTCTACATTCTCTCCTCCTTCAGTCTCGATTATATCACATTGCATTTTAGCATTACGATTAATCATGTAACATAATGACCATCTATGATGTCCATCTAATATCATAATATCTCCGCCTACTCGTGCACATAAAATTGGAACTTTCTTTCCTGGTGAAGGCATTAATACTGGTGATGTAAATGCTGATTTAATTGCTCCAAATTCGTCCATAACTAAATCATCTATACTATTACCAAATCCAATTTCTGCTTGAGTTGGAAACATTTGGTGGCATGGTATTGCAGCTGATGATATTTTTGCGGCTTCATCTTTAACCTCCCCATCCTCTACACCTTTATTAAGTGCATCGATGAAATCTGCATCAGATCCTAATTTTTTTAATAAACTTACAGTAGCCTTAAGGGTTTTACCAGCTAATGCAGCTGCTGATTTTTCTTCGCCTTCCTCGGTAAGTAATGGTTTTAATTTTAACATAATTTCTCCCTGTTCTTTATTTTAATATAAATATGCTAAAGCTACTTATTTCCAGAGTATTTGTATAAGAACTAATGCCAAAGCCAATACTAACGATATTGCAGTTTTAGAATTAATCCCTTCGCCCAAAAATTGTGAAGTTAATACAGCAAATACTATCATACCTAAACTAAATCCTACTAATCTTCCTGGCCATAATAAGCCATCAAATCCAGATACCATATATTTTGTAGATATAATAAGTAGATATGATACCGGAGCTCCTAAAAGTGATAATAATAAAGGATTGTCTTTAAACCATATCCATACAAATTGTCCATTTATTTGAAACCATATAAAGATATGTGTTAAAAAGAATAACACCATTCCTATTGTTAAATTGTATATATTCATATTATCCTAATCTTGTTTGTAACTCATTTGCAAATTCAATATCGAAATAAAATTTTTTGAAAATCTTTTGAAATTGTACTTCATTTGTTCTATGACCATAATCGCCTTCTAAGCAATTATTTGGATTCCAATCTCTCTTATCATTTTCTCTTAACCACTGCAATGTCTTAACTGGATTGATAATGATATCATCTTTACCTATTGCTAAGAATACCTTTGATGATCTCTTTTCTTCGCCTATCCAACTTCCTATGGTAGGTTCAACCATTCTACTATGTAATGCAGGATTCAATAATAATACTGGAACTCCTATTTCTTTACCTAAATTCCATGCAAACCATCCTCCCATGGAAGACCCAATAATAACATCATAATTGGCATGTCTAGTTAATTTATAAACATTTTCATATGATTTATGATCTTTATAATCTATTTCTGGACTCTGGACTTTATGTCCTTGACCTTGTAACCATTTTACCCGTTGGCAATTAGGCTGGCTTTCCAACCCATGTAAAAACAATATTCGCATCTTCTTCATCTTTTTAATTATATATAAAGATAAGAAAAATATTTCAAATAACCTAATTTTTTAGGAGCTTTTTACTCCCACCTTCTTTCGTATTTTTCTCTTTGATCGACTATAACATATTCTACTGAGTCATGTTCACCACAATGAGGACATCTTAATTTTTCTATGTTACTAGCCTCATTTATTTTCCATTCACCTTTGCATTTTTTATTGCTACATTTGTAGATATATGTATGTCTAATAAATACCTTATGCCCCATATCACACTTTCCCAATCAATGTTTTAGTTATTTCTTTCCCGCCTATCTTTCTAGTATACCAACCATCGCCTGGTGATTTCCCTTTTGGATGTTTTCCATGGAACACTGAATCTGCAGATCTTTTAGGTCCTAATACTTTTCTTATTGTTGCTTCATCATCTATAATAGGAACATTACCTCTTCCTACAAATGAATCAAATGCTCCTCCACTTACTTCCACATAATTTCCGGATTTTTTTAATTCAGCTGACTTCTTAATAAGTAAATTTTTAATATTAGCCTTTTCTCCATCATGACCTATTCCAGTATGTTTAATTCCAAATGGAGTCTTTTTACCAAAATATACAACATCTATTTCAGGGTCATCATCTATATCAGCCATTTTCCAATATTTCAAGTCTGGGTCTTTAATATCATCTGGTGATTTGAATTTAAGGTGACCTCCTATTGGTGCATATGCCGTCTGGATTAAATTGAATAATGTCTGTTTCAAATCATCTAGTTGGGATGTAGTTGGCTTTATATATGTATTTTTTGGAAAATCTTCTTTGATCAATTTTACTAATGATTTTACTTTTGGATATCTCCTTAACATCTTCTGAACGGCTTTTGTATTTTTAGGACTATCATCCATAAAGTAAACTGTATCATATCCTTTTTTGATTTGTCTTTCTATCCAATCTGCTTTAACTTTTGGGTCTGAACTTCCAACAGGTACAACATATGCATTAATTCCGATTGATTTTAAGAAACTAGTAACAGGTAGTCCAATCTTTCTAGCAGTTAATATAGTGACGCGTCTAGCTCCTCTTGAAGACCGTCTTGCTTTATCTAACTGTTTTTTAAGTAATTCTATATTTTGCTTGATAACTCTAGGATTCTGTAACATTTTATCAAAATCTCTAAAGTCGAAAGTTTCACCTGGCTTTGGATCATAAACAGCAAATTGTGCAGGATCTAATTTTTTAATTGTTCTTCCGGAGCGTTGGACATATATCCAAGCATCTGCTTTAGCTAATGTATCATCAAAATCAAATACTGATAATACTTTGCCTTCTCTTATTAAGTCTTTTAGTTTAATCATTTTATATAAATATTAACTTTCATCGTTACTAAACCATTCTCCATCCACATCATTTACCATTTCTAACATCTGTGCATTTGTATATTGAGTTTTACCTGATAAGAAGCTAGGAGTACTTCCTGTAAATTTAACAAAAGTCTTTGTCCCAAGTGTATTATATCTTAATGTATCTACAGAAGTTTCTAGAACTTGGGAGAAGTCTATCGAACTTACTTCATTGGAATTTATTATTACATATTTCATAATTAACTCTTATCTAAGTGGTGCTGGTAAATTATTATTTTGTGTATTTGTACTAAATGTTGGCCCATTAGTTAACGTTCCATTAATGATGCCTCTAAATGATTCTGAGACAATTGTACCAGTCCCTTCTTCCATTCTCCAATATCCCAATAGACTTCCAGTTTCAGTATATTTGAAAGAGCTTGTTTGATAATTTAAAGGGTTACCATCATTGTATATTGATTTAATAGCTCCTTCGGATAAATTTGTTTTCCATATACCTATGTTTGAAATAGCGCCGGCTAAATATTTTTCTTGTGCAGCTGCTGTTTTTCCTAACTTACCCATATTCGAATCACCATTATATGTTAATTCGACGGATCCGTTACCACTATTATGTTTAGGCATGTATTCGCCGTCTAAATATACTTTCCACTCTGTATGATCATATTCTGAGAATTGCCATACTAAAAACATCCATTCATCCAATACCATAGATTGTTGTGATACTGTGGTCTTCCGGTGATTACCTGACTGACCATATGTACCATCTGTATGTGCGCCATACACTTCCATTCCTATCTTCATTCCATTTGTAATATGGACTCTCCAACCATAATATTTATTATGTGTTCTTCCTATCGAAAGTATTGGATATCCTCCACTCAATACTTCGTCAGTTAGATAAACCCATGCTGCTACTGTAACTCCATGTTCATCAAAATCTGCTTCTTGGAAATGGAAATACGATTGAGCATCACCTAGCGCAATAAAATCATTTGTGCCGTCGAACAAAATAGAATATTTATTATCATATACACTACCGGTGATTGCTCTTTCCGGATCGGTATCAAAACCTTCTTTATATTGAAATTCTTCTAGGAATTTACCTATTTCAGTTCTATGCACAGATTCTGTTAAAGTCAATTGTTTTGCTAAAGCCGGGTTTTCCAATTCAATTTCTCTGAACCAATTTTTCTTCCATGCACCATATGCAACAATATTACCACCTTTTGATTCTGATTTAATTCTTGTAACTTGACCTGTACGATCTATTCCCAATTTATACCCGCCGGTAATATCATTACGGATCACACTTGATGAATAAAAACTAGCTGATACAGACAATGTTCCAATTGTTTTAGCTAAAAATTTAGGATTCGTTACTCTGTAACAAAACTCTGGTACATCAGTATTAGATGATTGACTGCACATCTTTTCAGAACGCACTTTATATTTCAAACTTTCTGTAACTGCTGTCCCATCTATAATACTAGATGTTAACATTAACGCGTTAAATCGTTCTTTCTTAACGATTACTTGTTTGTCTGCCAATGTAACCAGAGCATCACTCGGAGTCGCAGATACGCTGCCAGTCGAAACTTTTATCGACGTATAATCTGAATTGGGATGTAGAAATGTTACTTCGGAAATATGTACAACACTATCTACTTCTTCACAATGTTCACATAATTCTTCAAGGATCTGTTGACTAGCGCTAAATCTCATTCTCATAACCATATGGGTAGCTCTTTATTAAAGGTTTGTATCAGGATGCCAATCATCCCATTCATCTTCATTAGGCAACATCATTACTTTCAAGTAAAGTATATGAAAATGAATTTCCATGGATTTCTCTAGCTGATTGACATATATCTAAAAATTCATGCCAATCATCATTATCAGCAATTACTTGACATCCCGCAGACCATTTATCGACCCTAGTAGATTTTCCTCCTGCTCTTGAAGTTGCTCTATGGATATTGATTCCAAATATTCCTGTATCTGTTTTTGATTCATTTAAGTTATAATTTCCATCACGGTCATTATCTCTATAAACTATAACATCTTTCTTTTGTCCTAAAGCTAAATATTTACCTTGATGTAATCTTAATTTATGTGAACCTCTATATTGGCCCGGCTTTAGGATTGCAACACCCTTTTCATTTAATACATTTTCAACCCAATGTGAGCCTGGGTCAGTTGTACAATTAAATTCATGATATCGCCACTCACCATCTACTTTATATGAAATGGTTATCAAGTCATCAAATGCATTTGTAACTCTGCCTTTTGTTTTGGAATTACGGATACCTATTATATTTACATCATATCCTTTATTGTTGTTATCTGTAAAGTATTTATGACCCTTACTTTCTACTGTAGACTGAATTTGTTCTCTTGTGTACATCTAAATCTCTTTGTTTATTGTTCTTTAATATAAATATGTTTTAATTTCCTTTCTATGACTGCACGCGTACTTTTAATTTCTTAATTTTATCTAAGAATTCTTCTATAGAATATCCTTTTCCCTTTTCATCTTTAATCTTAATATGGCCTAATATCTCATGATTTTGATCGACAGCATTTAATAATACATTAAATCCTCTATTTGCCCAAAATACCCCGAATCCATTTTCATCACCTAACTGATTGATATCGTTTATAGTATCTGCCTCTGTACTGTCTGGGTATAGTATATAATATCTCATATTATAAAACTTTCTCCGTAATCATGACATAACTCATCTTCTGGAAAGACATCTTTACATGTTATCATGATAACTAATCTATTTTTTGTATCATGCAGCCAACCTACATTATTATCATCTGCATGATTATATACCAATGCAAACCCGGCTGGGGTTACATAAAACAACTGTTTCCCTTCATGATCAACAGGCCCTGCATATCTATAATGTGGTAGAACATCTTTGTTACGAGGAAATATCTCTCCATGTTCATATTCATACCCCGGTTCAATAACTTCATACGGTACCATACATTCTTCTATTACTGTATTTGCCTTTATAGGTTTGGTTGTAAATACTCCATAACCATGTATAGGACTTTTACGTACTTCAAGTCCTGGATGTATAAATAATTTATCTTTCATTGCTAAAGCCTTTTGTAATAGATGCATCAGAAATTAATTCTGAAATTTTATTCCATTTGTCAATTTGAGTTAATAACCCTATATCTAATATATCTAATATATGTTCTGATAATTCACCTGATGTAATTACAGCATCAACTCCTTTTGTATATAAATCTATTACAGCTTGGTTGCCTTGTCTTCGATAAGTATCGATTACCTGGTCATCATTAATATATCGTTTATGAAACCCCATTATGATTTAATCACTGATCTGCCTTTCAATTGTTCCCAATCTTTTTCTGGCCTTACTTCATTATTTGTTTCCCAAGCTCCTTGCAAGGTATTAAGATCCATACCAAGGTCTTCTCCAAATCGTATCATTGCTTGGATATCTTTTGGAAAACAACTTCCACCAAATCCTAATTTCCCATCTGGTCCAGGTACTGTTAAATGTGTATGTCCTATCCTTCCATCTCTAACAAATCCTTCTACTGCAACATCCCAATCAACACCTACCTTATCTGCTACTAATTTCATTTCATTCATAAATGATACCTTTGTAGCAAAGAAACAATTATTCATATATTTTATCATTTCTGCTGTTTCCCAGTTTGTTTCTATGCAAGGAATAGTTTTTCCAAACCTCCATTTATATAACTTAGCTACGATAGCCGTATGATGTTTGCTACCGCCTAATATAATTCTTGCTTGATTAATAAAATCAAACTTGGCCGATCTCTCTGTTAAGAATTCTGGATTAAATACTATTGGTAAATTAAATTTATTTTGTAATTTTCTTGTTGTGCCCGGCGTCACAGTTGATCGAATTAATATAATAGATCGATCCTTATACACTTTACTAATGTCTGATAATACTGATTCTATTATACCTAAATGCATACTACCATCCGGATTGGATGGTGTCGGTACTGATACAAATACCACATCTGATTTATTTACTACTTCTTCTAGTGAATGTGTACTTTTTGAAGGATCTCTATCATATGTTCTTATGACTGCATCACATCCTGTCTGTGCCGAGAATCCAAATTCTACTGCTGATCCTACAAACCCCTTTCCTATTATTCCTATTTGCATATTATTAAATCTTCTTCTGTTGTTTTTAAACTGGTTATTGTTATATATAGATTACCCAACTCAAATTCTGGGTCATCTGAATGATGTATTAATTCTTGTTCTAATCTATTATGTTCGTTATCTATTATTTCCGGTAATTTTGTTATATGTTCAAAATCTTGTTGAGTAAAATTGTTACCATCTATCTCAACTAAGATGCCATTCTCCGGCTGGTGAATAGGATGTGGTTTAATCTTTTCATATAAATCATATGAAGTATCTTCCATTTCAACATAGTCCGATACTCTACCTACTACAAATTGCTCATCACAATACACTGAACTACACCATGGTTCTAGAACTTTTAAAAGGTCTAAATTGCCGTTCTTTAATATTATACCAACATCATACTTTGATGGTATGATTGGCTTTAAATATTCATCATGTTTTACAAAATGTCCCCATTTTCTAATAAACTCTCTTGTTGCCTTTTCATTTTGTTTTAACCATTCATCTGTCTCTCTATTCTTCATAAACACATTACCATCAGGATTTCTCTTTGCTCCATCTGCAAACCTACTACCTCTGCAAGTCATATGATATACACAGCCTCCCCAAGTCTGTATAAACTTAATTCCATTTAATTGAAATCTATTAAATATATCTGAGTCTTCTTTTGATTGTGGTGCATACAATTCATCATGTCCTCCTATCTCTTGAAAATCTTTTTTATAGAACGCCCAAGGTGCAAATATACCTTCTGTTACTTTAGTTAATTGGTTTAATTGCACATCTTTAAACCAATCTAATAATTCTTGTTCTCTAAATTCTTCTGGTTCAATACCAAAGTCTATTAACATCTTTTCTGGTCCTGGTGGATGTAATGGTGGCTCAATTCTTGTAAGGGATACAATTGTCTTATCTTTAAGTTTATGTTCTATTTGATCTATCGCTCCTGGCATTAAATACATATCTGCATGATATATCATACAAATATCATTAGTTGCAACTTCATTAACTAATCTATCATAAAGAATTGTATGTCCCAATCTTTTACCGGTGTTGTTTCTAATTGCTTGGAAATTCAAATCTTTTTGCATAGTTTCTAAACACCATTGCCATGTATCATCAGTTGATGCATCATCGGCTACACAAATCTGTACTTCATGTTTGCCTTGATTCTTTCTAATCGAATCATAAGACCATTTAAGATACTTAAGATTATTTCTACTTGGTTGTATTAGACTTATTTTCATAATTATAATAGTTTTAATGTGAGCTTTAAACCCTCTTCTGTGTTAATTTTTGGAATCCATTCTAACAGTTCCGAGGCCTTTTTTATATTGGCATTAGAATGAGGAATGTCTCCTTTTCTTATAGGATTGAATATAGGATCTTTTTTAGAATTAAGTTCTTTTTTCAAAATACTAAAAAGTTCTAATATAGTAGTCCTTCCGCCGGCGCCTATATTAAAAACTTCTCCATTACACTTTTCATTTGTAGTAAATAAAGCTTTAATATTTGCATCTACTACATTATCAATATAAGTAAAATCTCTTGAATAAGAACCATCACCATTTATTATAGGCGAAGTTCCTTCTTTTATAAGTTTTATAAATTTTGGAATAACAGCTGCATATGCTCCTTCTGGATTTTGATTAGGTCCAAAAACATTAAAATATCTTAGGCCTATACATTCTATTCCATAATATTGTGTAAACAAATTGCAATAAAGTTCTTGAACTACTTTAGTAACAGCATAAGGTGACATAGGGTCTCCTATTTTATGTTCCACCTTAGGTAATGTGAGTTCATCGCCATATACTGCTGAAGATGATGCATACACTATTCTTTTTACTTTATTTTCTTTTGATGCTATTAAAAGATTTAGAATGCCGTTCACATTAGAATTATGACTAGTTAAAGGATCTTCAAATGATCTAGGAACAGATCCTACAGCGGCTTGATGACATATTAAATCTATATCTTTAACAGCATTTCTACATACTTCTAAGTTACTTACATCACCGTAAATAAAATTTAGACGATTAGGGTATTGTTTAAGATTATTTTTAATATTATTTAAACTCCCAGAGAATAAATTATCTACTACTTTAATTTTATGGTTAGTATTTTTTAATAGATAATCGATTATATGTGAACCTATAAAACCTGCTCCTCCTGTAATTAATATATTCATACTAATATGTTTTCTTTATTGTATTTAATAATTCTTTATAATTTTCTATTTGATGAGGATATGTTTGTTGTTTATCCGGTACTATTATAGTATTACAAGATGATAATTTTTTGTAATATGAATCTGTACTGAAATAATTTTCTCGGCTTTCTCCTCCTCGCGATAACCACATAATATTTGTTCCTCCAAAATAACTAGCAAGGATGCCGGCGCCACCAACATAACTTATAAATTTATCACAGTTTGCATATAACATACATTGAATCTCATTAAACGACAAATCTTGGTTTGATTTACATAGTTCACTAAACAACATAACATCATCAAAATGGTCTGTTAATTGGTAATCATTAATTACTCCCATGCCATCCACTAAAGCTTCTATTTCTCCAAGGCCTTCAGAATTCCTTTCATTTTGGTCTTGTGCCGGCAAATCTTTATTTTTAGGTCTATGATAAATAACCAAATATCCCTTTTCTGTCAGGTATGAAAACATTTCATATAAACATTCTATGCTAAAATATCTGGTAGGGTTGGTATTACTTT
>Ga0115000_10004368_pt1 | contig 11589 bp, 10 predicted proteins | sample ArcticOcean_MG_C_6_FD_89690 | JGI IMG/M metagenome (GOLD analysis project Ga0115000, IMG submission 89690) | Marine microbial communities from western Arctic Ocean - ArcticOcean_MG_CB8_128 | ecosystem: Environmental > Aquatic > Marine > Oceanic | place: Arctic Ocean: Canada Basin | collected... | reverse complement strand
TTGTTAAAAGATAAAGTTGCTCCAGACGTAGAATAACTTTTGCAGTTAGTTGTTTTAATTCAAATAAATAGATGAAAGACTAAAAATGAGTGAAAAGACTGAAAAATTATCAAAGCTTACTAAGTCATTAATTGAGACTATTGGTGAAGATCCAAATCGTGAAGGATTAATAAAAACACCTTTGCGAGTTGCAAAAGCATGGACGTATTTCTCAAAAGGTTATAGTTCAAATTTAGATGAGGTTATAAATGGAGCTATCTTTAATGAAGAATGCTCAGATATGGTAGTTGTCAGAGACATTGAATTCTATTCAATGTGTGAACATCATATGATACCATTTTTTGGACGAGCTCATGTAGGCTATTTACCAAGTGGAAAAGTAATTGGGTTGTCAAAAATTCCAAGAATTGTTGATATGTATGCCAGGAGACTTCAGGTTCAAGAAAGATTAACACATCAGGTTGCCAATACGCTCGATAAAGTTTTAGATCCAGTTGGTGTTGCTGTTGTAATGGAAGGAAGGCATCTCTGCATGCAAATGCGTGGCGTTGCAAAGCAAAATAGTTTAGCCTCAACTTCTGCAATGCTAGGTCAATTCAGAAAATCATCCGAAACTCGAGCTGAGTTTTTAAGCATCATTCAGAAATAATTTAACTTATGAAAAAATATGATGTAGCTATTTTAGGTGGAGGTCCCGGTGGCTATGTAGCTGCTATACGTGCTGCACAGTTGGGTAAATCTACTGCTATAATTGATAAAGATAAGTTAGGTGGTATCTGTTTGAATTGGGGTTGTATACCAACGAAAGCTTTATTGAAAAATGCTGAAATCCTTAATTATATTAAGAATAGTAAAAAGTTTGGAATTACTATACCCAGTTTTAATGTGAATTTTAATGAGACTATTAAACGAAGTCGTGATGTCTCAAAAAGATTATCTAAAGGTATAGAGTTTTTGATGAAAAAAAATCAAATAGACCATATCAAAGGTAGGGGGGTATTTAAATCTGATAAGGAGATTGAAGTAATAAACGGTAAGGATAAAGAGCTTGTTAAAGCTGATAAAATTATAATTGCGACAGGAGCAAGGTCGCGAGTTTTAAAAGATATGGAGCCAGATGGTAAAAGAATAATTACTTCAAAAGAAGCAATGAACTTAAAAGAGGTACCTAAGAGAATGCTTATTATTGGTGCGGGGGCAATTGGTGCAGAGTTTGCCTACTTTTATAATCAGTATGGTTCTAAGATAGATCTTGTCGAAATGATGGATAATATTTTACCAGTAGAAGATGTAGATATTTCAAAAGAAGTGGAAAGAAGCTTTCTTAGCTCAGGAATAAAAATTTATAAGAAAACTCGTGTAATAAAAATAAAAAAATTAAAGACCAAATTAAAAGTTTATCTTGAAATTTCTGGTAATGAAAAAATTATAGAAACAGATATTGTATTAAATGCGGTAGGCGTTATTGGTAATATTGAAAAAATTGGATTAGAAAATATTGGTTTAGAGACAAAGAATAATACAATCTCGATTAGTGCTTATAATCAAACATCTATTAAAAATATTTATGCGATTGGTGATGTCTCTGGACCTCCATGGTTAGCGCATGTAGCATCTGCACAAGGACATATTGCTGTTGAGCATGCATTTGGCTATTCTACTAATCCCTTAAATTATAATAATATTCCGGGGTGTACTTATTGTCAACCACAAGTAGCATCAATTGGGATGACTGAAGTTAAAGCAAAGGAATTAGGTCATGATATCAAGGTAGGTCGTTTTAACTTTAGTGCTAGTGGTAAAGCTTTAGCTATAGGAGAGTCTTATGGCTTTGTTAAAATTATTTTTGATGCAAAGTATGGAGAATTATTAGGATGCCACATTGTTGGGAGTGAAGCAACAGAGTTAATTGCTGAATTGGCTGTAGCGAAAGCTCTTGAAACTACTTGGGAAGAGATTGCGACAACAGTTCATGCTCATCCAACTTTATCTGAAGCAATCATGGAAGCGGCTTTAGATGCATACGGTCAAAGTATTCATCAATAAATGATTTCTAAAATTAAAATTAAGGACTTGGGTGTAGTTGATTACAAATCTGCTTGGGATTTCCAAAAAGAATATCATAAAAAAGTTATGTTAGGAGTTGAACCAGACACTTTATTTTTTGTTGAGCATGAACCAGTTTATACTTTTGGTAAAAATGCAGATAAGAATCATTTACTTCAGTCAGCTGATAAAGATGTAAAAATATTCAATGTTGAAAGAGGTGGCGATGTAACATTTCATGGTCCAGGTCAAATTGTTGGTTACCCAATTATTGACTTAAATAGATACGTTAAGAGTGTTAGTTGGTATATGCGAACATTAGAAGAAGTATTAATTAAGACTTTAGTAACATATAATATTGAAGCTCAAATAAAAGAAGGTTTAACGGGTGTTTGGGTTGGTGATGAAAAAATTGGTGCTCAAGGCGTAAGAATTTCACGCTGGGTAACTATGCATGGATTTGCCCTTAATGTAAACACTGATTTAACTTATTTTGATGGAATTATTCCATGTGGTATTTTTGAACATGGCGTAACGTCAATGGAAAAAATATTAGGAAAGAAACAAAAGATAGTTTCAATAAAGAATCATATAGCTAAATTATTTAATCAAGTATTTAAAATTAATAAAAGTATTAAAGTAGCATAATGCCAAGACTACATGGATTCCTGAAAAAAGATTTACTTGATATCTATCGAAAAATGGTTTTGTCAAGGCGTTTAGATGAAAAAATGATGACCCTTATTAAGCAAGGAAAGTCTTTTTTTCATATTGCTTGTTCAGGGCACGAAGCAGCGCAATTAGCAGCAGCTTCAAATTTGAAGCCAGGCAAAGATTGGTTCTATCCTTATTACCGTGATGCTGCATTAACTATTGGTTTGGGTGTGACTAGCAAAGATCACCTTTTAGCCTTTTTAGCAAGGAAAGATGATAAAGCATCTGGTGGAAGACAGTTGCCTCAACATTTTGGAGATAAAGATCTTCGAATAGTGAGCCAGTCAAGTTCAACTGGAACACAATTTTTAAATGCAGTTGGTTCAGCTTTAACGCGTAAGTGGGAAGGTCAAAAAGAAGTTGTTTATGTTTCATCAGGTGAAGGAGCAACAAGTCAAGGTGAATTCCATGAAGCTTTGAATTGGGCAAGCCGTGAAAAATTACCAGTAATTTTTCATATTGAGGATAACCAATATGCTATTAGTGTTCATATATCTGAGCAAACATCTGGAGGTTCAGTCTATTCAATGGTCTCAGGTTATCAAAACTTAGCTCGATATAATATTGATGGCACTGACTTCTTTGAAGCTAACTTAGCTTTTGAAAAAGCAATTGAAAGAGCACGCAAAGGTAAAGGGCCTTCTGTTATTGTTTCGAATGTTGTACGACTTTTACCACACTCATCATCAGATGATCAACGTAAATATAGAACTGAAAAAGATCTAGAAACCGATAAAAAAAGAGATCCAATCTTTAGATTTGAAGAATCTTGTTTGGAATCAAAAGTAATTCAAACTAAGGAGTTTGATAAAATTAAAAGTGAAGTTCATGAGCTTATTGATGAAGAAGCTAAATGGGCTGAAGAGCAAGCTCATCCACCTGCCTCATCAGCTTTAGATTTTAATTATTCTCAAAGTCCAGAGCTCAAAGAAACTTCTTTTAATCAAATAAGTGATAAAATTGTTTTAGTTGATGCAATTAATCATGCTCTTTCTGAAGAAATGGAAAAGAATGATAAAATGGTTATTTTTGGTGAGGATGTTGCTGATCCAAAAGGTGGAGTTTTTACTGCAACAAGAGGTCTTACTAATAAATTTGGTAAAGAAAGAGTGTTTAATTCACCTCTAGCAGAAGCATCAATTATTGGTACAGCTATTGGTATGGCTTGCACAGGATGGAAGCCAGTAACTGAGATTCAATTTGCAGATTATATATGGCCAGCCTTTATGCAGATAAGAAATGAATTAGCGACAATGCGTTATCGTTCAAATAATATGTGGAACTGCCCTGTTGTTATTCGTGTTCCAGTTGGTGGATATATTCATGGAGCTTTATGCCATAGTCAATCTATTGACGGCTATTTTATGCATCTTCCAGGTATAAGAATTGCCTACCCTTCAAATGCCTCAGATGCAAAAGGGTTACTTAAAGCAGCTTGTAGAATGGATGACCCAGTCATATTTATGGAGCATAAAGGTATTTATCGGCAAGGTTTTGCATCTTCACCAGAACCTGACGAAAACTATATTTTGCCTTTTGGAAAAGCAAAAATTGTACAAGAAGGTGAAGCCTTAACAATTATTACTTGGGGAGCAATGGTGCAAAAATCAATTGAAGCTGTAAAAAAAGAAAATATTGATCCAGGTATCGTAGAGATTATTGATTTAAGAACACTAAATCCTTTGGATCAAGAAACAATCAAAATTTCTGTTAAAAAAACAGGAAAAGTATTAGTTGTTCATGAAGATAATTTAACAAATGGACCAGGTGCTGAGATAGCTGCTATAATTGCAGATAAATATTTTGAAGATTTAGATGGCCCTGTAAAGAGAGTTGCATCTGCAGATAGTCATGTCCCTTTTAATTGGTTTTTGGAAGAGGAAGTATTGCTTCAAACAAAAGATATTCAATATGTTTTAAAAGAATTGTTGGAGTACTAATGATTATAGATATTGTCATGCCAAAGATGGGAGAATCAATAACTGAAGGGACCATTCTAGAATGGCGAAAAAAAGTTGGAGATTCTATTGCTCTAGATGAAATACTGCTTGAGATCGGAACTGATAAAGTTGATTCAGAAATCCCAAGTTCAAATGCAGGTATTGTTGTTCAAATTCTAGGTGAAGTTAATCAAGTTATGGATGTTGGAGCTGTAATTGCACGTATTGAAACTGATGTAAATCAGGCAAAGCCAGTAGAGGAAACTGAATTAAATAACGAGACTAAAAAAGAACATAAAGAAAAATATGAAGCTCCAAAAGTCGAAGACCCTGTGGTTGATATTTCAAAGAAAAAAGCTACGAATGATTATGAAGAAAAGAGATTTTTTACACCTGTTGTAAATAAGATTGCACAAGAAAATAATATTAATAGTGATGAATTAATATTAATCCCAGGAACTGGAAAAAGTGGAAGAGTCACAAAATTAGATATTTTAAATTATTTGAAAGTTCGAAATGATTCTATAAAGCCAAATATTGAATCATCTAATTCATTAAAACCTATAAGCTCTACTTTTAAAGGACATGAGACAATAGTTGAAATGGATCATATGAGAAAATTAATTGCTAATCATATGCGAGAAAGTATTGATGTATCTGCTCATGTTTATGTTATGTCAGAAATTGATATGACAAACATTGTTAACTTTGTAAAAAAAGAAAATAATGCCTTTAATAATAAAGAAGGTTACCCACTCACATATACTCCATTTATTATTAATGCATGTGTTAAAGCTTTAGGGAAGTATCGTGAAATGAATGCTTCGATTAGTCAAAATAATATTATTTATCATAAAGATATAAATATTGGAATGGCTGTTGCAATTGAAAAAGGATTAATGGTTCCTGTCTTAAAAAACTGTGAAGAATTAAATTTCATTGGCCTTTGTAGGAAATTAAGAGATATTTCTACTCGTGCAAGGAATAATCAATTAACTCCTGATGAATTACAAGGATCTACTTTTTCAATTTCTAATTTTGGTGTATTTAATGTTACAATGGGAACACCTATTATTAATCAACCAAATGTTGGTATTCTAGGCGTTGGAGCAGTAAAAAAGCGTCCTGTTGTAATTGAGACAATAGAAGGTGACACAATTGGAATTAAAAGTATGATGATCCTTTCTTTAGGTTTTGATCATCGCCTTGTTGATGGAGCGGGTGGTAGTAAATTTATAGAAATGGTTAAAGAGAATATAGAAACAATAAATTTAGAAGACTTATTCTAATGCCAATTGATCATGTACTAAAACTGTATTCTAAATCGTTTAGGTCACCATACTTACATTATGGTTTTTGGGATGAGCCTGATAAGATAAATGCAGATAATTTAACATTAAATGATATTTTGGTTGCACAAGAGAGATATATTGAACATTTAGTTTCATTTATTCCTAAAGATGTTAAAACTATTTTAGATGTTGGAGCTGGAATTGGTGGGAATTCAAGCTATTTACTTTCAAACGGTTTTTCAGTTGAAGCTCTATCGCCTGATGAGTATCAAGAAAAAGTATTTGCTGAAAAATATAATGGTGAGGTTCCATTTTATAGAACAAAATTTGAAGATTTTAAACCAAAAAAGCAGTATGATCTTATACTTGAGAGTGAAAGCGCATGCTATATTCAAATTGAACCTGGTTGGCAGGTGGCTCAAGAGACAATTTGCGAAGGAGGTTACCTATTAGCTTCAGACTACTTTCTTCACCACAATGATGGAAGTGGGAATTGGCATATTAAAGCTTCTCATGATGAAAAAGTTTATTTAAATAAAGCAAAAGAATATGGTTTTGAGCTTATTCAAGAATATGACCAAACAAATAACACGATGCCAACTTTGGACGGTGCAAAAGTATTTATGGATAGATTCATTTTTCCAACAGTAGAATTTTCATCTAATTATCTTGATAAAAATCATCCTCTAATTTTAAAAGTATTACAAAAAGCATTTGGCAAAAAATTAGAAAATAAAATGAAACAATTTTCTCTTTTAGAGAGTAGAGACTTTAAAAAATATAAGCGTTATATGATCTACTTATTTAAGAAAGTAAGCTAGTGGAGAGCACTGCTACACATATTATTCCAAAAAAACCAAAGATTCGACTTAAATATGGCGACGATTACAAATTTGTTCAAAATGTAGTTTCAGAGAATAAACTTAATACTGTTTGTGAAGAAGCGCGATGCCCAAATATTTATGAATGTTGGGGCAGAGGCACAGCTACAATTATGATTTTAGGAGATATCTGCACTCGTGCATGTGGTTTTTGCTCTGTTAAAACTGGAAAGCCACTTGAAACAGACTCTATGGAGCCAGTTCGAACGGCAATGGCTGTTAAAAAGATGGCTCTTCGACATGTTGTAATAACCTCTGTAGATCGAGATGATTTAAAAAAAGATTATGGAGCAACTATTTGGGCAGAAACAATTAAGCAAATTCATCATCATGTCCCTAAATGTACGGTTGAAGTATTGACACCAGATTTTCAAGGAAATAGCTTAGCCTTAAAAAAAGTTTTTAATGCTAAACCAGAAATTTTCTCTCATAATGTTGAATGCGTTGAAAGAATTAGTAAGAAAGTGCGGGCTCAATCAGTTTGGTCAAGGAGTCTTGATGTTTTAAAGCAATCAGTTATTAATGGACTAAGAACTAAAACAGGAATGATGGTTGGTCTAGGAGAATCAAAGAATGAAGTTATTGAAACTATGAAAGAAGTTGCTGATTTAGGCGTTGAAATCTTTACTATTGGTCAATATTTACAACCTTCAAAAGAACATCTACCAGTGAAAAGGTATGTGTCAGATGAAGAGTTTCAAATGTATAAAAAAAATGGATTAGATTTAGGCTTTCGAGTTGTTGAGTCAGGAGCTTTAGTTCGAAGTTCATATCATGCAGATGAGCAGGCAAGGCTTGATAAAATAGAAAATTGATTCAAAATAAAAATTTAATTTATATTATAGTCCTAATAGCTGGATTTATTCTTATTTGGAAATTTTATTCAGAACAATCAGTTAGATTATCTTTTAACTCAAAAAAAGAGATTGAAGAAGAACCTCTAATAATTGTTGGTGGAAAAATAGCGCCAAAGCTAAAAAAAAATATTGAGCATATGGCTTATATTAATGAAAAAACTTGTTTGCAATGCCATGTAAGTGAAAAAAAAATAAATTTTGGATCTGAACCTGTTATAGTAAAAAAAATGCCACATGAATACAGAGATAATTGTGTTTCTTGTCATATTTTACAAAAATGAAACAAAATGGCAGATATATTATATTTCATCTAAAAATATACGCCAAATTTACATATTTATTTCAATGGCATATAGTTTGACTATATTAGTAGTGATATAAAAAAGGATTATCATGACCGACAAAATTAAAAAAGAATTGAATGAAGATTTATTAGAGGGCACTGAGTCTTATCCAGTTATGCCGCTTAGAAATACGGTTTTATTTCCTCAGCAAGTAATCCCTATATATATTGGCCGAGATAAATCATTAAAGTTAATTAATGAACTTCCTTCAAAGAATAAACATATTGTGGTCGTGGCACAAGAGGATGGTTCAATTGAAGATCCAGAACCAGATGAAATGTATTCTTTTGGTACCCTTGCCGTTGTACTTAAAGTTTTTGATATGCCCGATAATAGTAAATCAGCAATTGTCCAAGGTATTGATCGTGTTAAAATTTTAGACTTTAAAGAAAAAGAACCTTATTACCGTGCTGTGGTTCAAAGAATGAGTGACAGTGGTTCATCAGATGATATCAAGTTAGATGCTCTTGCTAATAACTTGAGACAAGTATTTACTGAATTGATACAAGTTGCACCTAACTTAAGTGAAGAACATACAGGTATGCTTTCAAATATACAGAAGCCTTCTAGGTTAGCTGATAGAGCAGTCTCTCTTTTGACAGTATCCAACACTGAAAAACAAGATGTGCTTGAAGAGTTAAATATAAAAGCACGTGTAGAAAAATCAATCAAAATTTTAAAGAAAGAGATTCAAAGAATTAAATTAGGCGAAGAAATTCAAACTGAAGTCCATGATGAAATAACCAAATCACAAAGAGAATATTACCTACGTGAACAAATGAAAGCAATCAAACGTGAACTTGGTGAAGATGAATCTCAAGTGGAACTAAAAGTAATCGAAGATGCGATAAATGAAGCAAAAATGCCTGAAGAAGCAGAAAAAGTAGCCTTAAAAGAACTTGACCGCTTATCAAAGATTCCATCCCAGTCTCCTGAATATACTGTTTCTAGAACCTATTTAGATTGGCTTACAGAACTCCCATGGTCCAAAAATTCTCAAGATTCTATAGATATTATAGATGCTAAGAAAATTTTAGATGAAGATCATTATGGTTTAGAAAAAGTTAAAGAACGAATACTTGAATATCTGGCTGTGAGAGCTTTAAAAATGAAGAAAGATCCAGAAAGTGGAATAAAAGGACCCCTTCTTTGTTTTGCAGGACCTCCTGGAGTAGGAAAAACATCTCTTGGGCGTTCAATTGCAAGATCAATGAACCGTGAATTTGTAAGAATCTCTTTAGGTGGAGTTCGAGATGAAGCAGAAATTCGTGGCCATCGGAGAACTTATATTGGTGCTTTGCCTGGAAGAATTATTCAATCATTAAAAAAAGCAGGAACAAATAACCCCGTATTTATGCTTGATGAGATTGATAAGCTTGGAATGGACTATCGAGGAGATCCTTCATCAGCGTTATTGGAAGTTTTGGATCCAGAGCAAAACTCAACATTTGCAGATCATTATTTAGAAGTAGATTTTGATCTAAGTAAAGTTATGTTTATTGCAACAGCAAATTATCAAGATCCTATTCCACCAGCATTAAAAGATAGAATGGAGATAATAGACTTTACTGGATATATAGAAGACGAAAAAGTCAAAATTGCAAAAAGACATTTAATACCCAAACAATTAAAAGAAAATGGATTAACAAGTAAAGATGTTACTTTAGAAGAAACAGGTGTGAAGGAACTTATTAGTTCATATACAAGAGAAGCAGGAGTTCGAAATCTAGAGAGAGAAGTAGCAAATGTTTTCCGAAAGATTGCTCGAAATAAAGTTGAGAAAAAAACCCGAAAGGTTAAGGTAAATAAGAAAAAAGTAAATGATTACCTAGGCGCACCTCGATTTTATTCTGATATAGCAGAGAGAACAACCAAACCTGGAGTAGTAACAGGATTAGCTTGGACAGCTGCTGGTGGTGATATCCTTTTTATTGAAGCATCAAAAATGAAAGGTAAAGGCACTCTTACGTTAACTGGTCAACTTGGTGACGTGATGAAAGAGTCAGCTACAGCGGCTATGACATATGTTAGATCTCATACAGATATTCTTGGCTTTCAGGAAGATTTTAATGAGAAAACAGATATCCATGTGCATGTTCCAGCTGGAGCTATACCTAAGGATGGTCCTTCTGCTGGTGTAGGCATGTTTACTTCTATTGTATCTTTACTATCTGGTAAATCTGTAAAAGATAAAGTAGCAATGACAGGTGAGATTACACTTAGAGGAAATGTCCTTCCAATTGGAGGTGTAAAAGAAAAGGTTACAGCGGCTCATCGTTCTGGTATTAAAACTATTATTTTGCCAGATCATAACAGAAAAGATTTGGAAGATATTCCTGAGCATATCAAAAAAGATTTAGAATTTCATTTTGCTAAAGAAATGATGGATGTTATTGATATTGCGATTCCAAGTTTAAAGAATACAAAAAAATCAAAAAAGGCTTCTACCAAAAATAAAAAAGTAGCGTAATTTTCAATTGTATAGTATGGGCGTTTAACTCAGTTGGTCAGAGTGCCTCCCTTACAAGGAGGAAGTCGGGAGTTCGAATCTCTCAACGCCCACAGACAATAAGCCTTCGTTTTATGATGAGGGCTTTTGTTTATCCATTTGTTCAGATTTAATCAGACTTAATATCTTATATACGTAATTAGGACACTAATCATTAGGACACTACCCCCGTATCCGTTCATCTCAATTCTTATATCTAGGGGTTTATATACTTTTTAAGGGAAAAGTATACCCAAGCTAAAAGATAGAGCTGAATCACCATCATTATTTTGAATCGACGGTGTTAATATTAAATTTCCAGTTCTTAAGCCAATTCCAAAACTTGTAGATCTATATTTACTAGATTCTTTAGAATTAACATATCCATTAGTTTTTGTTGAATTTGTAATAAACAAAATATTGAAGAAAGTATAAATTATTAAATTGCTGTTTTGATATGCTTTTTTATATACACCTCCACCAATTCCACTTGCATTAGAAGAAATTGTTGTATTCGCTTCTTTAAGCCACTTAGCTGATGCTTCCGCTTCTCCATACATTCCACCAATTTTTATATTAAAGGGTCTCTGTATATTTTCTTTAATGTGATAGTAGCCACCAAATGACAAACCATCCACGTCAAAATCCATATTTGAATCAGTCTTATCTTTGGATTCAGCTAACTCATATTTAGTAAATAATTCTAAATTATTATTAAGTATATAGGAAAACCCAATTGATGTATTTTCTAATGTAGCATCATTTGCATCTTCTTCATCATAATTAAAATATAAACCACTGATTGGCTTTCCGTTGTTTTCATACATTCCAATATTTTGACCAATTCCAGTACTAATTAGTAAAATGAGTATTATTGATATTTGCATATTGAAAATTAAGAAAGTTTAACTTAATTATTATGATAAATAAGAGTGCCTCTCTTACAAGGAGGAAGTCGGGAGTTCGAATCTCTCAACGCCCACAGACAATAAGCCTTCGTTTTATGACGAGGGCTTTTGTTTATCCA
>Ga0115000_10004366_pt1 | contig 11590 bp, 11 predicted proteins | sample ArcticOcean_MG_C_6_FD_89690 | JGI IMG/M metagenome (GOLD analysis project Ga0115000, IMG submission 89690) | Marine microbial communities from western Arctic Ocean - ArcticOcean_MG_CB8_128 | ecosystem: Environmental > Aquatic > Marine > Oceanic | place: Arctic Ocean: Canada Basin | collected... | reverse complement strand
TATCAACAACAACATTTCGAGTTCGTTACAGTGAGTGTGACCCGATGGGCGTCGCGCACCATGCTACATACCCCATTTGGTTTGAAATTGGTCGCACTGAACTATTGCGTGAACAAGGCGGCTTCTATGGCGACATAGAAAAATCAGGAATCTTTTTTGTAGTTGTAGAGTTACTAGTAAAATACAAAAGCTCTGCAAAGTACGATGACGCGTTGACACTTACAACGAACATTGATTCTTGCACCCCTGCTCGATTGTGCCATTCGTATGAATTGAAGCGCGAGGAAAATATTATTGCAACTGCAACTACTACCCTCGCTTGCGTAAATAATGAAGGCGTTGTGCAACGGTTTCCTACTTCACTCTTACAGTGTTAGTTTTACTCTACTCGTACCTTGATTTTTACTAGAGTTCCGCTGCATCGTGTTTGTAATTCTCGAAGAAGCGTTCCGCGAATAAGTCTGTTTACTTGGTACGCGGTAGGTGCCGCATCAACAACAACTTCTAACGTTCCGTTTTGAAGAGCAATCGGCATTGAAACTTGATTAATGTGTTTAGGTACAAGTTCGAGCCACGCGTCTTGCAACTGAATTAGTTGCTTACTCGCTTTTCGTAATGAACGACAAAACGTATTCATTACTTGATCAACTCGTAATTCTTTTTTTCGTCGAGCTCGCCACTCCTGAAGTCGCTCTATTTTGTCTGTGCTGCCGTCCATATCTGTATCGTATATCTTCCTGTCAATAAATTCCAATGAAAAGTAACAAGTACTAGTGCCTGCAAAAAAAGTCTCTGGCTGTTATTGTTTCGACTTATGACTGCAATACATCTGAGAAAACTCGTTAAAAAATATGGGGACACAACCGCGGTTGATGGCATTGACCTTGATATTAATGCTGGAGAGTTATTCTTTTTGCTTGGACCCTCTGGTTGCGGTAAAACAACCCTACTGAGAATGCTCGCAGGGTTTATTGATCCAACAGCTGGGGTTGTCATGTTTGGTGACAAAGACGTCACCCTCACCCCCCCAAACAAACGCAATACAGGGATGGTGTTCCAATCCTATGCATTATGGCCACATATGACGGTGGCTGAGAATGTTGCGTATGGTCTTAAAATTCGTAAACATACCCCAGTTAATCAGCGCAAAAAGGCCTTAGAAGCACTTGCAAAGGTGCATATGGAGCACTTGGCAGACCGAAAACCAAATGAGTTATCCGGCGGTCAACAGCAGAGAGTAGCGCTTGCGAGAGCCATCGTTGTTGAGCCAGAAGTTCTCCTTCTAGACGAACCACTGTCAAATTTAGATGCGAAATTACGATTAGAAATGAGAAGTGAAATTCGGAGAATCTGCACATCTCTTGGTATTACAACGGTTTATGTGACCCACGACCAAAAAGAAGCCCTTTCAATCGCAGATCGAATGGCCATTCTAAAAGATGGCCAAGTGCAACAAGTTGGCACCCCTACCGAAATTTATAGAGAGCCAATCTCTCAATTCGTAGCAGAATTTATAGGTGAAACTAATTTTGTGCCTGCGACAACGGCAGAATCTGGCTATCAGGCTGCATTTGGATTCCTAGCAGCAGATGCCACTTCCACAGAAAAGAAAGTCGTGTGTTCCATTAGGCCAGAAGCACTCGTTGTAACGGAAATGCCCAAATCTACAAATGCACTTTCGGGTACGTGCCTCAGCACAATTTATCTTGGCGAACTTGCCCAGCACCAAGTAGAGGTTACAGGTGGACAAGTACTGCGAGTTATGGAAGTGAATCCGACCCATATCAATAAAGTTGGTGACACCATGCACCTGTATGTAGCACCGCATGATGTAGTCCCCCTCCCTGTCACATAATTGTTGCTAAATGCGTTGATAATCGTCTAAAATGATGTCAACATGCGCTAACGTGCAAGTTAACGATGCAATCGAAGAAACACACCTGTACTGAATACTAGTTATCGGACGCACTAATTTCAGGATTTGAACATAATCCCTATTGACGTTCCACGTGGAACATGGGATAACATGGAAACGCGATTGCGAGTGTTCCACGTGGAACATTTGCTAACCGCTGCGATCAAACGGTTGAAGGAGTAACCAATGGCGGCAACACCACAGAAGAAGCGAAGGTTAGGCAAGGGGCTTGGCGGGCTTATGAAAAAGGCTGTTGAGGTGGCACCACCAGAAGATAGAAATACAGATGAAGGTTTACCTGGAATTCCTACTAGTTCGGAAGTTATAAAGAAGAGGGCTGGGAAGGGGGCTGACCCAAAGCGTACAGTAAGCGGTACGAGTGTTTCGGATGGAGATGGGTTGCTCTATTTAGCACCTGCGCAAATCATTCCAAATCCAAGGCAGCCAAGACAGGTGTTCGACGAAGACGCGCTATCTGCATTGGCCGATTCCATCAAGCGTGCAGGGCTGATGCAGCCAATTGTTGTACGTGGAACAACAACACCCGACCAGTACGAGTTAGTTGCTGGGGAACGGAGATGGCGCGCAGCGCAGCTCGCGGGCATTGCAACTCTACCCTCTATTGTTCGAGAGATTGATGATAAAACTTCCGCAGAGTGGGCACTCATTGAGAACTTACAACGCGAAGATTTAAATCCTATCGACAGGGCAGAAGCCTTTGATCGGCTTGTTGTTGACTTTGATGCAACGCAAAAAGAGATAGCAGAACAACTTGGAATCAACCGTTCTAGTGTCACTAACTTCTTGCGCTTAAACGACTTAGGTGATTTTGCAAAAGACGCTGTTCGTGACGGAAGGTTGAGCATGGGGCACGCGAAGGTAATTCTAGGAATACCCGATGTTACTAAAAGTAATGCAATTTCAAGGCGTTGCGCTAAGGAGCAATGGTCTGTTCGGGAACTCGAACGCCAGGTGAAAGTTCGTAGTGCAGCGAAAAATTCTGTTGCAACCGAGCAAGATCCACTTGAAATGTTCATGGACAACCTCAGTGGGCAACTTGAAGAACATTTAGGTACCCAAGTATCAATACACGTAGGTAAAAAGAAGGGCACAGGCAAAATGAGTATTTCCTTCTATTCGAACGAGCAGTTTGAAGGAATACTACACAGGTTTGGTTTTATACCAAAGTCATAAAAGTATATTCATTGCAACACTTCGTGTTGAAATACGCCGAAGGGGGTGGAACATGAAATATGAAAAGCCCTGCCATTCTGTATTACGTATTCCCTCATCGCAAATAGCGACTGCAGCGCTTTCTTATTCGCAAAGAGAATATCGCAGAGTCCTTGCTAGCTGGGCATCTGATTTGCTTTTGCAAAGAGTTTCAAGCAGAGCAATTGCAAGGGAAGCAACTGAGCAGTACGCAAAAGCTGCGTAAGGTTATCGGACGCTCCACACTTTGCCGTCCCGTTCAACAGTTCGGTAGAGGGTATCTCTTTCTACAGGTGTAAACCCTGCGTCGCGAATAGCCCTGCATAAATCTGTAATTGATTGTTCTTGCGTCGTCGTGCTTGACTCCACTTTTGTAATGTCGTACCACATGACTGTTCCATCAATATCGTCAGCACCGCATTGCAACATGTGCTGCGCCATGTGCAATGTTTGCATAATCCAAAACGCTTTAATGTGAGGGACGTTATGCAGCATCAATCGTGCAATCGCAATGGTGCGTAAGTTTTCTATTCCGCTTGGCCCAGGTAACGGAGAGAGTTCGCTTACGCCCGGAATAAATGGAAGCGGTATGAACGCTTGGAATTTTCCAGATGATTCGGAAGCTAAACATTTAGCTTGTTCTTCACGAATAGTAATCATGTGCGCAATACGTTCAGCACGAGTTTCTATATGTCCGTACAACATTGTTGCATTTGAATTTAAACCAAGTTCGTGCGCCACTCTGTGTACATCAAGCCATTGTTCGCCACTAATTTTTCCCTTGTACGCTTCATCGTGTACTCTTTCATCGAACACTTCTGCACCGCCGCCCGGAAGAGATCCCAAGCCGTGTTCTACAAGTTCGCTAATTACTGAGGAAATTCCTGCAATTCCGTCGCGACCTCGTTTAGAAATACGAGCAAGATGTACTATTTCTACAGCCGTGAACGCTTTGATGTGAATCATTGGCGCAAGTTTTTTTATTGTAGAAAGCATCTTCGTGTAATATTCAAATGGAAGCCAAGGATGCAACCCGCCAACAATATGCATTTCTGTTGCGCCAGATTCGATTGCCATTTTTGCTTCGTTTTCAATATCTTCTATCGAATGTTCGTACGCACCCTCGTCGCCCTTCTTGCGATAGAAGTCGCAAAACTTACAACTAAGCGCGCAAACGTTTGAATAATTTACATGCCTATTAATATTAAAAAATGCATCGTTTCCATGCAATGAAGTTCGTACTGTATGAGCAAGTGCGCATACAGACCAAAGGTCTTTTGTTTCGTACAATTGCAAACCATCTTCGAGAGACAAAGGAATTCCTGCAACTACTTTTTCATAGATTGGTGCAAGGGTTTCGTCCTTCATAGGGGTGCAACTTGGAATTGTGGTTTCTAGAGTAGTCATTGAACTCTCTATTTTACAGTACTTCTCTTGTGTCAAATTAGGAAAGATGTGCGGATTATTCCAACTTCGTTACTCAAATATTCCTCTGTACAGCCTTTATATCGTTCCCGATACTCCCGATGGATGGAGGACTATGAGCTACAAAAATACACCAAACGAAGATCCACTTTTTTGCTCGCAACACTCTGTATTCCCTTTTCAACCAAATGCAGAGCATAGGCTTGGCTCAACTACAAATGCACGGTACGACCATGCAATGTTGCACGCCGATGAGCCGGTGATGAAGATCAATGAATATGCTTCTATTATGGGCCTTATATCAAGCGAAGATGATTTTCCAACCGCTGCCTAAGGTGTAGATAAAACGACTTTAAGTACGAGTGATGCCAAGCGAGTCCTTCTGTAGGATTCATTATGGATAAATGCAAATTCTCTAGGTGTTTGCACGCTTTGCTCGCTAAATGGAAGACGCCCAGTTTTAATTTCCACAGATAGGGCCTCGACCCTAGAAGGATGCGGAGCTTGCTCTTGTTCCAAATCTACTAACTGCTCAATGAAATTCGTTGGTATTTCACCTATGCAATAGACCGTCCCAGCAGGTATCAGTGGGATTTTGCCACCAAGTGATTGTATGTACGACGAATTTTTAAAAACAGCCGTCAATGCTCCTGATTTGCGTACATATACGCCATCTGCACCCGCCACTCTATATATTTTTTCAAACGAATTATCAATCCGAAAGTCTTGTAATTGGGCTTTAAATGAAGCATTCAGCGTGCCTACATCTTCAATACCAGCGTCCACAGGTATCAATTCCAAGGGAGCTGGCTGCACAATGAATAAAAAAGAAATGAAAGTAAGCGCGTACATGTAATACTGCATGTTGAGTTGAGTATAGTCCACTTTGTGGCACTAGTACAATCAATCAATGTTTCAAGTGGCGGAATTCCTAAACTTCCGCTTCCTTCGTGTGCAACCACCGCGATTGGTCTTCAAGGCGATGGTCGAGAACACAGCAAGCATGCGACTCTTGACAGAGCAGTAAGTTTGTTTGATATTGAGATTATGAGACAGTTGAACACCGAAGGGTACAACCTTGTTCCTGGGGCTATTGGCGAAAATATTACTGTTGAAGGTTTAGCAGTTCAAGAACTTGAAGACGGAGACTGTTTACATTTTAGCGGCGGTGTTGTCATCGAGCTCACTGAGGCGCGCAAACCCTGCTTTGTCTTAGATCCACTTGGAGTGACACTAAAAAAAGATATCGTAGGCCGTTGCGGGTATTTAGCAAAAGTACTTACTGAAGGCACTTTTACAATTGGCGACACAATCGTTGTCACAAAAGCGATACCTTAATTTGTGGCCGCACACAGTTGCCATTTTGATAGGTGGGCAGAGTACACGCATGGGCACACCGAAGCACTTGGTAACACTTCCCACTAGAAAAACCATGGTGGAAACAATGATTGAATTCGCAGAAAAAACAGCCCACAATACAGTCGTTGTCGGTGGGACAATTCAAGGCGCTACATGTATTCCAGACTTACGCTCTTCGAAAGGCCCCGTTGCAGGTATAGAAGCGCTGCTAGACTCTGGTCTTGACTCTGAATATCTTATTGTGGGTTGCGATATGCCGCTCTTACAACCTGAACATATAGAAAAACTACTAGTAGGTGAAGACAACACTATCTTCACTCACAGCGGATCCCTCTTGGGATTACCTATCCGCTTGTTCGCAAATACGTTGCAGTCATGCACGGAATACTTGCAAGAAAAGAAAAGTTCAATACGTGGTTTTGTGAAATCGGTACCGCATTGCGTTGTTACTCTTCCACCGACCTATGTACCATTTGTGACAAGTTTAAATACTAAAAATGAAATTACAGGAGCGTTTAGCAAATAGTGAAACAATATTACAGAACAATCGCTGAAACACATTTTAGCGAAGAGCCAAACATAAAAATTCGCGAAGAACTTGCTGAACAATTTCTCATCCGAAAATATCTTGGCGACTCCGTTGGATACTTTGTTGAAGTTGGCGCTAACGACCCATTTTCATTATCGCAAACATGGCATTTAGCGCAAGTTGGTTGGTCAGGTATTTTAGTTGAGCCAATTCCAGAACTATGCAAAGAACTTAGAAGTAAGCGGCCTGAAGCGTACGTTGTTGAAGCGGCTTGCGGTGCACCCCAATCACCCACAACTGCTCTCTTTACAGTTGCTTCAGATAGTGGAAAGTCTTCTCTAGCTACAGAGTTTTTAGATAAACGAACTATAGTGGAGTCAAGGATTACTGTCGACATACTGACTCTAGATGAAATTTTACAACAGCAGAATACTACAACTCTTGATTTTGTTTCTATAGATGTCGAGGGTACGCAGCTCGAAGTTCTTAAGGGATTTACTCTTCAAAAATGGAAACCAAGATTGTTAGTTATTGAAGATCACCTTTTAGATACACGTTCTCACAAAAAAATTATAAAACAGGGGTACAAACTAGTTAAAAGAACTCTCTTCAATAATTGGTATGTACCAGATGGAGTTGAGCCCCCAGAAACGGGTGCTCAAGAAGATAAGATTCTCTCTGGAAAATTTCGACGAATCCCAATTCGCAGGTTGAGATATCAACTTCGCAAAATGCTGGGCAGGGGAATTTAGTTTTTCTTAATGGCAACCACTTCGCCTTTAAAAAAAGGTGTTTTAGATTCATCATCAACTTTCGTCGACAGTAAAATGTTTGCTTCTGGGTAATACATGGCGCAGTTTCCTTTTGCAATTGGATACGCTTTTACTTGAACAACAAGCGTACCACTTGGTCCCGCCACTGTAACAAACGAATCTACTTGTACACCAAACGCGCTGATATCTTGTTCATTCATCAGCACCACGTCTCTTCGTGTTTGCTTTCTGAATACATCCTCTTCTTCGTACACAACAGTATTAAATTGGCCTTCCGATCTAATAGTCATAAGACGAAGTTGATTAGAAGAAATTTCGGCAGGGGCGTGCAACGCAATAACATGCGCTTGTGCTTTACCGGTTGTAGTAGAAAATTTTGGCTCGTGAAATGTACGTCCTTCAATCTGGTGTTCTTTCTTCGTTTTAAATCCACGTAAACACTTCGCAATTAACTCCCGTACGACTGAATGATCCCGGTACCTGCTCCATTCAATTGTTCCAATTCCTTTTTCCGCGATTGATACAAGTACTTCCACTTCCGAACGTGGACCATTGTGTCTAGGTGTTCCACCAGAACTTCTACGAACAAAATTAAACATAGATTCCTGCGTGGTAATTTGAGACTCTTCGTCTCGAGCAAGAACGGGGAAAATAATCGTTTCCGCACCTCTGCCAACAAAGTGCCCTTGATTTAACTTTGTAGACATATACGAAACAAGGTCTATTTTGGACATGGCTTTTTGAGAGAATGTTGTATTTGGATTCGCCATTGCTAAGTTCCCGCCAAGGCACATAGCGTATTTCATGTTTCCTTTATCAGCCTCTTGCATGCACCACATGGTGTCTCCGCCTTCGCTAGGAAGCGGAAGAGTAATTTCTAACTCTTTTTCAATCGCTTCTGCCATAGGCCCCTTCAGCATTGGCGCAACACCCATAGAACCCATGCCCTGTACATTGGAATGACCCCGCAAAGGCAACAGTCCTGCGCCTTCTTTCCCAAGCATGCCACGTGCTATCGCTGCATTGCCGATTGCACGTACGGTATCTACTCCGCCCTTCACATGGGTAACACCCATCGCCCAACAGAATACTGCTGCATTTGATTCTCGATAGATGCGACTAATCTCTGCAATAACTTTTTGTGACACCCCACTGTGTTGCTCGATTACATCCCAATTTGTTTCGTTCGCTTGGTTCCGAACGTCATCAAAACCGTCTGCATACTGCGAAACAAAAGTTTCATCGATAGCCGAATGTTCCTCTAACCATTTTAACATTCCAAGTAAGAGTGCTTGGTCCCCTCCAATGTTTGGCTGTACATACATGTCAGAGATTTTTGAACCAAAAAATAAACTGCGCACGTCGCTTGGCACATTGAACTTTTGTAATCCCGGCTCGACAAGAGGATTTATAACAATTACTTTTCCGCCCCTCCTGCGAAGGTCTAACAGTGTTTTGAGCAATCGTGGGTGATTAGAAGTTGGATTGCAACCAATCAAAAATACAAGATCGCTTTTTGATAAATCTTCTAGGGTAACGGTTGCTGTTCCGGAACCTGTAACACTAGCAAGTCCAACTCCACTCGCCTGGTGGCAGTAAAAAGAGCAATTGTTAATATTGTTTGTACCTCGCACACGTGCCATAAGTTGCAAAAGAAAACCAGCTTCGTTACTCGAGCGACCCGAGCAGTAGTAAAATGAATTGCTAGGGTCAGTCTTTGAAACCTTCTCCGTAACTTTTGCAATCGCCTCTTTCCAAGAGATAGGCTTGTAATGCATATCGAGTGGACCTGCAAACAACGGAAACGTAATGCGTCCAACAGCTTCAAGTTCTCGTGATGACATTGCAGAAAGTTGACTAAGAGTATATTTTTCGAAAAACTCTTTTGTAATAGCGCCTTGCATATCGGCGGCCATTGCTTGCACCGATTTCTTGCAAAACTCTGGAAATTTACCCGACTCGTTTACCATTCCACCTTGTTGACCACCCATGCCAAGCGCACAAGTTTTACAGGCATTTGGTGAGCGCATCGCTTTCCACATTGCTCTCAGCCCACCTGCACCTCGGGCCTTTTGCAAGACATACAGTACAGAATGGAAACCGCCTAATGCCATTAGTGCGCTGTGTTATCGAGTTCTTCTTGAACAGCTTCCATAAGTTCTCCCACCATCTCAAGTGAAAAATCAAACCGAAGGCCGGCTTCTTCAAACAACTCTGGTAGCGGTCTGCTTGCGCCAAGCGTGAGACCTTTTTTATACGCTGCAATTGCACTCTTTGGGTCTTTGCGATAGTGCAACCACATTTGCAATGCGCCAAGTTGTGCAATTCCATATTCAACGTAATAAAACGGAACTTCAAACGGGTGAAGTTGCCTATGCCATACCGCTTCTTGCTGCGATTCTAATCCAGACCAGTCTACACTCCCACCAAAACGTTTACCTAGTTCTAGCCATTTTGCAGTGCGTTCTTCTCTAGAATGTTCTGGGTTTAGGTATATCCAATGTTGGAAGGCATCAATAGTTGCGACCCAAGGCAAAGTACTTACAACGCCCTCAAGGTGTTTTCGAATTGCTCGCTTGCATTCATCTTTGTTGTAAAACTCATCCAAAAATGGGTATGCCATTGACTCCATGCTCATAGATGCCACTTCAGCAAACTCAAGCGGTGCAGAACGATTCCAAACTAAATCATCGTGCCTGCACAACATGTAATGGAATGCGTGGCCAGCTTCGTGCACCATAGTGTCTAGATCGCGTGGGAGGCCAGCAGCATTCATAAAGATAAATGGCATACGTTTTCGATCTCTGCTTGCTTGATAACCACCTGGCGCTTTGCCTTTTCTGGAATCGAGGTCTAACGAATACCCACCATCACGCATGGTGTCGAACATATCGCCAAGGCCTTCGCCCATACGATGGAACAAGTTAGATGTTTTTTCAATAAGGTCATCAGCAGAATCAAATGGTTTCAATGCCGCAAGACCATGTGGGTCCACTGCAATATCCCAAGGGCGAAGGGTTTCAACGCCAAGGGCTGCTTTTCTATCTTCAGCTAATTTGCGAACTATGGGCATACATTTTTGCTCAATCGCATCATGGAATGCAACACAATCTGAGGGTGTGTAATCAAAACGATGTTTCACTGCAAACATGTACTCCATATAGTTTGCAAAACCCGCGTTCAAAGCAGTTTGGTTTCGATTCTCTACCATCTTGTCAAAAATGCCGTCAATAGCATCTCGATCTAACAAACGACGATCTGCTGTTCCCTGCCACGCCATTTCACGAACGTGCCTATCTTGGTCTTGTTGGTAGACTCCCATTTGAGGCATTGTTTTTTCTTCGCCATCAAAATCTACCATCATGGCACCGCAAAGTTCTGAATACTCTTGACCAAGTTTTGTGTCTTCTGTTTGCAACGGTACGTTTTCATTTCTAAAGATTGCAACATCTGCTTTCCAATCTCGTAACATAACACCAAATTTGTCGGCATCAAGTTCTGAGGCGCACTCTGCCTCGACAACTTTTTTATTGAGTTCGAATGTAACCTTCTTCAATTCTGGTTCCACGTTTTCAATAAATGCAAGGAACGCATTTTTGATATCTTCGTCTTCAGTATTGCATGTCATGGCAATGTATAAATCAGATCCCGCTTCGGCTGCTGCCGCATCGAGTTCACTTCTATCGAGCAAAAATTGCTTGACACATCCAACACACTTAAAATTTCGTTCTAGTAGCTGCTGGTAAAATGGTTGTAGATTTTCCCAAGTTGTTGCGTCAATATCTGCGGGCACAAAATCTGTAATTATCATAGTAGTCATATTATCTCCAGTGCTCTTCGCACGATTGTGTTGCTATCGCAACCAGTCCAGTTTTTTTTGTAATTTGTAATGCGAGTGTCTTTGCGTGTTCTGTAGTATCGCAGATTATGAAGAATGTTGAACCGCTACCTGAAAGGTGCACTTCTTTTTGAGTAAAATTTTTGACAGCCTTCATATCCTTACATAACTGCAATTGCACAGTGCAGGCAGGCAGGAGTAAGTCATTTCCATGCACTACGTTTTCTTTTTGAAGAACGTCGAATGCTTTGTATACTTGTTCTGTATTGCATCCGTATTCAGGAAGAATCACAACGAAATGCATTTGGTCTATTGCAAGTGGCACTATATTTTCGCCAATGCCACTCACTGTTGCATGCCCACCGTTCAGAAAAAAGGGAACATCGGAACCCAATTCTTTCGCTATCTTCTCTTGGGAAATGTCTAATCGAAACAGCCTAGAGGTTGCCAATAACATTGCAGCAGCATCAGCAGAACCTCCGCCAAGTCCTCCGCCAACTGGAATACGCTTTTCTAGTTTCATTTGCACTGGTAGTGGG
>Ga0115000_10004365_pt1 | contig 11590 bp, 10 predicted proteins | sample ArcticOcean_MG_C_6_FD_89690 | JGI IMG/M metagenome (GOLD analysis project Ga0115000, IMG submission 89690) | Marine microbial communities from western Arctic Ocean - ArcticOcean_MG_CB8_128 | ecosystem: Environmental > Aquatic > Marine > Oceanic | place: Arctic Ocean: Canada Basin | collected... | reverse complement strand
TTAGCCTACCATTGAGACCAAATACTTCGAATTCGGAACGACGAATGCACTCAAAACTAATATCAAACGTTGCTTTTTTATTTAAACCAAAATCTATCATTCCAGTAGTGGATATATCCGCACCATGCTCATTTAATTTGGATTGGCCATATACGCGTAAAGGATTTTCTTTAAAACAACTTCTTATGGTGTGTATAGCATATGGACCTATATCCCAAAGTGCACCTCCACCATTTTCAATTGTTCGATTTATACGGTAATGCCTAGCAGGCTGAATAGGAAATGAAAACATTGAGTGCGCATAACTTAATTCCCCTAAAATATTAGATTGAATAATATTTTGAATGCGATCAAATTGAGGGTGAAAGGCATACATAAAACCCTCCATAATTCTTACATTATTTTTTTCTGCTGCATCAATAAGTTGCTGAACTTCTTGAGATTTAATTGCCATTGGCTTTTCAATAAGTACATGTTTTTTATTATTAATTGCCCTTAGAGCAGTTTCGGTGTGTTCTTCATTTGACAATGGGATATAAATGGCATCTATTTCTTTATTATTTAGTATCAAATCAAAGCCGATGTGACATTCTATTTTTTTTACATGTTTCTCAGCATACTTTTTGACACATTCTTCTGCTGAGTTTTCACGACGACTTCCAATAGCAACTAATTCTCCTTGGTCACTATTAATAATTGCTGGAATAAGTCTTTCATTAACCCTTGCTGCCCCTAATATTGCCCAACTTATTTTTTTCATGGATTTTTTCTCATTTTTGATCATTATATAATAACCCTATTGGTAGGGTTAAGAAATGTAATAATTAAGGTAAAATGAATTTATAATAAAAACTGGCTATAAAAATTATAATGAAAAATGCAAAAGTCATAATTCCAATTAGAAATATTGATTCAAATCTTAGGATTTTACAAGACAACTTGTTAAATGATGGCAGTATTAATTTTGACGATGATAGCCTAGAAGAATTACTTAAAAAGTTACCTGTTGATAAGCCCGTAACAAAGCTTTTACATCCAGAAGTGAGGTACGAAGTTACAGATCACTGTAATGCATCATGCATTATGTGCCCCAGAGATGAGCATGAACATGGGCGTGCGCATGGAATTATGGATCAAGCTAAATATGAAAAAAGTATTGATGAAGTCGTAGCTTTAGGTGCTAAACAAGTTGTTTTGCAAGGTTTTGGTGAGCCAATGCTTGATAAAAACCTAGAATTAAAAATTGCTTATGCAAAAAAACGAGGCCTGTTAACTTACACGATAACGAATGGTTCAGCTCTGAGTAGTAAGCGGGCACAAAAAATATTAGAAGCCGGTTTAGATGAGATTCGTATCAGTTTCTATGGTATGAGCAAGGATACTTATAATACTGTAATGCAAGGTCTTGATTTTGAGAAGACAAGAGATGCTCTTTTAAAATTTATAAAATTAAGAAATGAACAAGATTTCAAAACCAAGATACAAATCTCTTATTTAACCCTTCCTGAAAATGAAATAGATGAACAGAACTTTAGAGTGTTTTGGGAGCCTTTGGTTGACGCTATTGAGATTTGGAAGCCACATAATTATGGCGATGGTCGAGATTACCGCGATCGAGTAGATACGGAGACTATTGAGACTAAGACAACTTGTGGTAGGCCTGAGTCAGGCCCACTGCAGATACAATGGGATGGTGAAATTGTCCCGTGTTGTTATGATTATAATAATAAAATTGTATTGGGAAATGCTTTTGAACAGCCAGTTCTTGAGATTCTGAATGAGAAAAAATATAGACTGTTACGTTATGCTCATAAGGCTGGGCTTTTTAATATTTTTCCTTATTGTGATCAATGTGATCAACTATTGCCCCATGCTGATGCATTAGTTTATTCTAATCGACATAATCTGCCAGCTGAAGAGGCCGTTAAATTGTCAAATACCGATTTATATAACCTTGCAGAAGGTGTTGAATTCAATAAAGAAGGTTTGAGTGAGAAATATAAGTCAGAAGTGTAATTAAATTTTAATACCTTTTTTAATAACTTTTCCTATGTGATCTTCTCCTCTAATTTTTGCGAGTTTAATTTGTTTTTGCCTTTCTTTTAATTGACCTTTTTTTTCTTCAGAAATTTTATCAATACAATGGCAGCACGAAATACCTTCAATGTATTCATCAGACTTTATTTCTTGTGGGGATAATGGGTGTCGACAAGCAAAACATTGATTATATTTTCCTTGTTTTAATTCATTAGTTACCGCAACTCTTTGGTCAAATACAAAACATTCACCTTGCCACAAACTTTTTGCCTCTGGTATGGTTTCAAGATATTTTAGGATGCCTCCTTGTAAGTGATAAACCTCCTTAAATCCTTCTTCTAGCATATATGAACTAGCTTTTTCACAGCGAATACCACCTGTACAGAACATTGCAATTTTCTTATTTTTTTTTGGATTAAGATTGTTTCTTATATATTCTGGAAACTCTCTAAAAGATGATGTATTGGGATTTATAGCATTTCTGAAGGTGCCTATATCCACTTCATAGCCATTTCTTGCATCAATAAGGGTAATATCAGGGTCATCAATCAAGTTATTCCAGTCCTCAGGTTTTACGTAAACACCTACTTTTTTTGTTGGACTAACTTCTGGAATTCCTAATGTTACTATTTCTTTTTTTAACCTAACCTTCATCCTATAAAAAGGATTTTTATTTGACCAAGATCCCTTATAATCAAGGGCTTCAAATGCTTTAGAAAATATAAAGTCATTTTTAATAAATTCATGAAACTTTAAAATATTTTTTTCATCACCCGAGATTGTTCCATTAATCCCCTCATTGGCAAGAAGTATAGTGCCTTTAATTGATACTTTGTCGCAATAATCTTGGATAATAGTTTGTGTACTTTTTATGTCAGTAAGGGTAACAAAATGATAAAACGCTGTAGTAAAAAAAGAGGCCATAATTAACTATGAGAAATAAATTTAATATTGTATTCCAAGTATAAATTAAATGCAGAGTTTAATAACTGTGTAAGCCATTTATTTTATTGGTAAAAAGTGTTATTTTAACGCTCTTTACAAGATATAAAATAAACAATGGAGAATGTGTATGACAATGGAACAAACTTTATCAATTATTAAGCCAGATGCAGTTAAGAAGAATGTTATTGGCGAAATTTATAGTCGATTTGAAAAAGCGGGCTTAAAAATTGTGCAAGCTCAAATGATCTCCCTTACCCGAGAAGAGGCGGAGGGATTCTATGAAGTTCATAAAGAGAGACCTTTTTTTAATGACCTTGTTAGCTTTATGATCTCAGGACCAGTTATGATTCAAGTGCTTGAAGGAGAAAGCGCTCTCTTAAAGAATCGTGAATTAATGGGCGCCACTAACCCAAAGGAAGCTGAGGTAGGAACTATTAGAGCTGATTTTGCAGATAGTATTGATGCAAATGCAGTTCATGGCTCTGATTCATTAGAGAATGCAGCTATCGAGATTGATTATTTTTTTGGTTAAAATAATTCTTGGATAATTTACTTGAGTTTAACCGGGAACAATTAACTAAATATATTGAACAGTTTGGTCATAAACCATATCGCGCCAAACAACTTTTGCGTTGGATTTATCACTTTAATGAAAATAATTTTGGAGCAATGACAGACGTTGCAAAATCATTTCAGAGCACACTTACAAACAACGCTAATATTCATACACCTGAAATTATTTCTGATGAACTATCTTTAGATGGCACAAGAAAATGGCTGCTGAATGTTGGAGTGAGTAATGGAATCGAAACCGTTTTTATCCCTGAAGAAGACCGCGGGACACTTTGCATTTCGTCTCAAGTAGGCTGTGCTTTAGAGTGCACTTTTTGCTCTACAGGCAGGCAAGGCTTCAATAGAAACCTTACTTCAGGAGAAATTATTGGCCAATTATGGTTGGCTAATAAACTACTTAGAGAACAAGAAAATTATAGTCAATTAGACCTTGAAAAACGTATTATTTCAAATGTAGTTTTTATGGGGATGGGTGAGCCTTTAACTAATTATAATAATGTGGTTCATTCGTTAGAAATGATGCTTGATGACCAAGTTTATGGCCTTAGCCGAAGAAAGGTAACTCTTTCTACGAGTGGCCTTGTGCCTGCAATGGATAAGCTTAGAATTGATTGTCCAGTAGCTTTGGCAGTTTCGCTTCACGCCCCAAATAATAATTTGCGTGATGAGATCGTCCCAATAAACAAAAAATACCCTTTAAAAGATTTAATGTCGGCATGTTTGCGCTACATTGAATTTGCTCCTCGTGATTTTGTTACTTTTGAATATGTCATGCTTAAAGGAGTTAATGACTCTATAACTCAAGCAAAAGAATTAATTGCTTTAGTAAAAGACGTGCCTTGTAAATTTAACCTTATTCCTTTTAATTCTTTTCCAAATAGCGGGTATAAATGCTCTGATAGAGTCACAATGGTCGGATTTAAAAAGGTTTTAGCTGATGGGGGTATTATAACTACAATAAGAAAAACTAGAGGTGATGATATTAATGCTGCTTGCGGGCAACTGGCTGGACAGGTCCAAGATAAAACTAAAAGAAGTAAAAAAATATCTTTTGTACACAATAACTAAGAGAAATGAAAATAAATAAAAATAGATTGCAAGTGATGGTCGGTGCTGTAGCTGTTGGAGGAGGGGCTCCAACTGTTGTTCAGTCGATGACAAATACTGATACAGCTAATCGTAAGTCTACTGTTAATCAAGTCAATGAATTATGGAAAGCAGGGTCTGAGTTGGTTCGAATTACTGTAAACAATGAAGATGCTGCTAAAGAGGTTTATGGTATCAAGCAAGACCTTTTAGCTATAGGCTGCAATGTTCCATTAGTAGGAGATTTTCATTATAACGGCCATAAGCTTTTAAAAAAGTTTTCAGATTGTGCTTTTGCTTTAGATAAATATAGGATTAACCCTGGCAATGTCGGGAGAGGTAGTAAGAGAGATAATCAGTTCGCCACAATGATTAAAATAGCAATTGATAATAATAAGCCTGTAAGAATTGGGGTAAATTGGGGGAGCTTGGATCAAGAAATGCTTAAGGCATTGATGGATAATAATGCTCTTTTAAGCCAACCGCTTTCAGCAAAGTCAATTATGAAAGAAGCACTTATTCGTTCGGTTATAGATAGTGCTAACCAAGCTGAAGATTTAGGGTTGCTCAAAAATAAAATAATTGTTTCTTGCAAGGTAAGCGATGTCCAAGATTTAATTGAGGTTTATACGAACCTATCAAAACGATGTAACTATCCACTTCATCTTGGACTAACTGAAGCAGGAATAGGCACAAAAGGAATCGTTGCTTCAGCTGCATCAATGGGATACCTTCTTCAAAATGGCATTGGCGATACTATTCGTATATCCCTAACTCCAGAACCTAATGAATCTAGAGTAAAAGAAGTCATTGTCGCTCAAGAACTACTTCAAACAATGGGTATTCGAGCTTTTTCACCCATTGTAATAGCTTGTCCTGGGTGCGGAAGAACTACTTCAACTTTTTTTCAAAAGTTAGCTGGGGACATACAGATTTACTTAAGAGAGAGCATGCCTAGATGGAAAAATAAATATCAAGGAGTTGAGGAAATGACGGTGGCAGTAATGGGTTGTGTTGTAAATGGACCTGGTGAGTCAAAAATGGCAAATTTAGGAATAAGCCTCCCTGGAACAGGTGAGATACCAGTTGCTCCAGTCTATGTAGATGGGAAGAAAACAGTTACATTAAAAGGTGATAATATCGGAATTGATTTTATAGATATAATTAATAGTTACGTAGAAAAAAATTACCAAGCAAATAAAAAAATTAAAAATGACTAAAAAATTTCAAACATTAAAGGGTTTTTACGATGTCTTACCAGAAAGGCAAAGGTTATGGCGTTATTTCGAAGAGAAAGCATTATACATTTTAGATCAATACCATTATCAAGAGATAGGGCTTCCTTTGGTTGAGCCAACTGGATTATTTGTTGAGAGTGTTGGCTCTCATACTGATATTGTTGAAAAAGAAATGTATAGCTGGGAAGATCATTTAAATAAAGATAAGTTAACCTTAAGGCCAGAAGGTACAGCAGGATGTGTGAGAGCAATTGTTGAAAATAGCCTCACATATAATGGGCCTGTGAAGTTATTTTATCGCGGAGCTATGTTTAGGCATGAGAATGTTCAGAAGGGAAGACAAAGACAATTTCATCAGGTGGGAGTTGAGGCATTTGGTCTAGAAAAACCAGAGTCAGATGCAGAGCAAATTTTATTGTTAGCAAGGCTGTGGAGCTCTTTAGGCCTTGAAAATATAACTCTGGAACTTAACTCAATTGGAGACCCAAATGACAGAATTATTTATAGAGAAAAGTTAATTACGTATTTTGAGGACAATAAAGAAGTTTTGGATGATGATGCCTTAAGACGCTTACATGAAAACCCTTTAAGAATATTAGATAGCAAAAATAAGCAAATGCAGGCTATGTTAAATTCTGCTCCAAAGCTGATTGATTATTTATCAAATGAAGCAAAACAACATTTTGAGAATCTTTGCAGTATTCTTAAAGAGCATAATTTAGAATTTAAAATAAATACAAGACTTGTAAGAGGGCTAGATTATTATAATCGTACAGTTTTTGAATGGGTATCAAATGATTTAGGGAGTCAAAGCACTATTGCAGGTGGAGGGAGATATGATTATCTAGTTGAAAGAATAGGTGGTAAACCAACGTCAGCATGTGGTTTTGCAATTGGAATAGAAAGGATAATTTTGTTACTTGAGGATTTAAATAAAAAGAATAATAGTATATTACCTGATATTTATATTGCAAATCTTGGTGATAAGGCAAGACCTTTTGCTTTTGCTACTGCTGAAAAATTAAGAAATGAAGGTTTAAAAGTAAGTTTAAATATCGAAGGATCTAGTTTTAAATCTCAAATGAAAAAAGCTGATAAAAGTGGTGCAAAAGTCGCTTTAATAATTGGAGATCAAGAAGCTGAAAATAAAAAAATTCAGGTAAAACTTATTCGTGAGGACGGAATCCAAGTAAGTGTTGAAGAGAAAAATATATATTTATATATTAAAGATAAAATAAATTTTGAAAAATAATATTTTAGAAATCAATAACTTAAAAGTTTTTCCTAATAATAATTCTGGATTAAAATTAGTAAAAAATATCTCTTTAATTTTAAAGAAAGGAAAAACTACATGTATTGTTGGTGAATCAGGAAGTGGTAAAAGTTTAACAGCCTTATCAGTTATGCAACTTCTTTCATCCCAGCTAAATATGTCTGGCAGTATAGTTTTTGACGGTGTTAATTTAGTAGGTTTAACCAAAGAAGAAGTAAGGAAAAAAAGAGGTAAAGATATTGCAATGATCTTTCAAGAGCCTATGACTTCTCTTAATCCGGTGCTAACAATTGGGTACCAAATTGAGGAAGCAATCAGGGTACATGAAAGTATGTATAAAACTGAATTGAATAACCGTGTGGAAGAATTGCTTAATATTGTCGGCATACCAACAGATCGGATAAATAGCTATCCAGATGAGCTTTCAGGAGGCCAAAGACAAAGAGTTATGATTGCAATGGCAATCTCATGCTCCCCAAAATTATTAATTGCTGATGAACCAACTACCGCATTGGATGTTACTGTTCAAGCTCAAATTTTAAACCTTTTAAATGATTTGAAATTAAAGTTTGAAATGACTATGCTTTTTATTACTCATGATTTCGGTGTTGTTGAGGACATTGCTGATGATGTAGCCGTAATGTATCAAGGAAAAATTGTTGAGCAAGGAACAGTCTTGGGTGTATTGAAAAAACCAAAGCATCCTTATACTAAAGCTTTACTTGATTGTGTTCCTGATTCACAAGGCAAGAAAGATTTGAAACCAATTGATTACTCTGCCTTAAAAAAAGCAATGGGATAATAGAAAATGGAAAACTTATTAGAAGCAAAAAATCTATCAAAAGAATATTTTAAAACAACAGGTTTTTTTTCTCGAAGTCGCACTTCAATTAAGGCATTAGATAATATATCTGTTAGCATAAAAAAAGGAATTACTCTTGCTGTTGTTGGTGAGTCTGGAAGTGGCAAATCTACTTTAGCAAAAAGCTTAATTCGCTTAATTGAGCTTGATAAAGGCTCGATTACTTTTAAAAATAGAAATATGCGAGCCATTAATGGCAGCGACCTTAAGAAAGCTAGGAAAAATATACAAATGATTTTTCAAGATCCTTATGCCTCATTAAATCCAAGAATGAGAATAATTAAGATTATGGAAGAGCCTTTACAAATTCATGATATCGGAAATTCTGCAACCCAATATACTAAGATATTAAGCATGATAAAAAGGGTAGGACTTCTTGAGGAGGACCTTTCAAAATACCCACATCAGTTTTCAGGTGGACAAAGACAAAGAATTGGTATTGCACGTGCCCTTATTTTAGAGCCTGAATTAGTTATATGCGATGAGCCGGTTTCAGCCCTTGATGTTTCAGTTCAAGCACAAATTGTTCAACTTCTCAAATCACTGCAAAAAGAGTTCGGTTTAACTTATCTTTTTATAACTCATGATTTAAGAATAGTGCGCCATATTGCAGATGAAGTTATTGTAATGAAGAATGGAAAACTTATTGAGCAAGGAAAAACTGATATAATTTTTCGCAAACCAAAAAATAAGTATACAAAAGAATTATTAGCATCAATTCCAGGAAATTTATCAAAAAGGAAATAAAATGGCTTTAGACACTGAAGAAGAGCAGGTAGAGAGACTAGAAAGAATTTGGAATTCCTATAAGTGGGTTATTACTTTTGGAATCGTAGCTTTGTTAGGAATATATTTTGCATATAATTTTTATTCAGATCAAAAAATTAAAAATACTGCACAAGCTTCACAACTCTACCAAGAAATATTAATTAAGAAAATAACTGATATAGAATTAATTAAAGAGAAAGTTGCTGTACTTAAAGAAAGCTTGAGCAACACCCCTTATGCGTCTAGGTCAGCCATATATCTTTCTAAATTATATTCTCTAGAAAATAAAAATGAAGCTGCTATTAAGGAGCTAGTATGGGCAAGCGAAAATACATCTGAAGAATCAATTGAGTCAATCGCATACTATCTTTTAGCTAATATTTATCTTGTAACTGATAAATTAGACGAGGCAATGATGGTAGCTTTAAAGATAGACACAGTAGGCTTTCAAACCCTAACAAAAGATATTATTGGGGATATTTATTTAAAGCAAGATAATAAAGAAGAAGCAAGAAAATCATATATTACAGCTTTAAAGCTCTACAAAGGCCAAGGAGATATTCGCAAAGTTATACAAAATAAAATAGATTCTATTGGTCAATGAAGTTTGTTTTTTTAGCTACCTTTTTTTTAACAGGCTGTTTTTTTGGACCTGTTCAAGAACTCCATGATCAAATTGAAGAAACTTATTTTGGTAATGAATTTGTAGAGGTCCCTACGCCTTTATATGATTTACAAAAGAAGCTTGACCTTGAGGTAGTTTGGCAAGAAAGTATTGGCAAACATAACGGAGATAATTTAGATATATTCCATAATGAAGATTTTTTATACGTTGCCACATCTGATGGGACAATAAAAAAAATCGATAGTAAAAGTGGCAATAAATCCTGGGTTAAGAAACTTAATATTAATTTAACTTCTGGCATAGCCGGAGATGATGAAAATTTACTTTTCTCATCATCTGATGGTTATTTATGGTGTATGGATCATGATGGTGAGCTAATTTGGAAGGCTTTATTAGGTGGAGAGGTAAGTTCATTACCAATCATTTATGATTCAAAAGTTGTTGTAAAGCTTAATAGTTACAAAATTATCCAACTGAATGCAAAAGATGGCTCGGTTCTGTGGAAATATCAAGCAGCAATTCCGCCTTTAACATTTAAGTCTGAAGGAAAATTAGTTCAATCAAATAATGTTGTATATCTTGGCTTACCTGGAGGAAAATTAGTTGCAATTGATAGTCCAACAGGAGGGTTGGTATGGGAATCAAATATTTCACGTGCTAAAGGGGCAACAGATATTGAAAGAGCAAATGACATAACAAGTCATCCAGTTATAGATGAGGCCATTATTTACGGAGTCACTACAAATGGAGATATCTCAGCTCTAGACCGTAGAAATGGAAAAACTATTTGGACTGAGCCAATATCAAGCTTTTACGGTATGGCTTTTGACGGCTCTAGCTTATTCGTTACACATGACACTGGCTCTATTTATTCTTTAGATAAAAGCGATGGCGAGATCAAATGGCGGCAACCTGACTTAAAGCACAGAAGAATTAGAGTTGGCACATTAATTAATGAGTATATTGTATTTGGTGATTATGAGGGCTATGTTCATTTTTTAGATATTAATGATGGATCAATTATAGGTAGAATAAAGTTAGAAGAATCTCAAATATTAAATAATATAATTAAAATAGATGATTCAGTAATTGTTGTGATGACTGCGGAGGGAGAACTTATCTGTTTAGAGGTAGGTGAGGAGACTATTATTAATCAGCCTGGGATTGAAGTTAGCGAAGATTCAATTATAAATAACGACCCAAAAAATAAAGAAATAGAAGTAGACAACCCCAGTAAGCACCGAATATTCAATAAAGAAGAAAGTAATAAAGAAGAAAGTCTTGATGAAGAAGGGGCCGAAGAAGAGCCAAATAATTTAAAAAAACATCGAATATTTGATAAAAAAAATAAAGAAAAAGGTATTTTAGATTGGCTGTTTTAAATTTAGGATTAGAAAGTAGATGAAAACCATTGTGCTCGTTGGACGACCAAATGTTGGTAAATCAAGTTTATATAACCGTTTAACTAAAACGCGTGATGCAATCGTGGCAGATATGCCGGGTTTAACTAGAGATAGACATTACGGAAAGTTATCTATTGGTGAGCATGAGTATATTCTGGTTGATACTGGTGGTTTTGAACCAGATAAAAAAACTGGTATACAGAAAGAAATGGCTACCCAAACTAAATTAGCAATCGATGAAAGTGATATTGTTTTATTAATTGTTGATGCAAGATCTGGCTTGCATTCAATAGATCAGCATATTGCTGAGATTATTAGAAAGAATGACAAGCAAAAGATGTTGTTAGTTAATAAAGCCGAAGGCATGCTTAATGATGGGGCTTTAGCAGAGTTTTATAAGCTTGGCTTTACTAATATACATAAAATTTCATCAGCACATGGCGATGGAATTTCTGAACTTAAAGACTTTCTAGTAGAGCAAGATAATGCCCCAGATACTCATCAAAATATTAATAATAAATACCCAAAAATATCTATTGTTGGCCGTCCAAATGTTGGAAAATCTACTCTAATTAATTCCTTATTGGGTGAAGATCGTTTTATTGCATTTGATAAGCCAGGAACAACAAGGGACGCAGTTTCTGTTGACTTTAATTGGGGAAAAGATAAATTTATTTTAACCGATACTGCAGGCATAAGAAAAAAAGGTAAAGTTTTTGAATCTGTAGAGAAATTTTCAGTTATTAAAACTTTGAATGCTATTAATTTTTCGAATGTATC
>Ga0115000_10004361_pt1 | contig 11594 bp, 5 predicted proteins | sample ArcticOcean_MG_C_6_FD_89690 | JGI IMG/M metagenome (GOLD analysis project Ga0115000, IMG submission 89690) | Marine microbial communities from western Arctic Ocean - ArcticOcean_MG_CB8_128 | ecosystem: Environmental > Aquatic > Marine > Oceanic | place: Arctic Ocean: Canada Basin | collected... | reverse complement strand
GCAAGCATACGTTGCAGTAAACCCATCCGTGCAGGACGAGCTGTTTCTTCAAGCATTCGATATAGTTGATACCTATCAATTCCTTGTTCGAGTAATTTCGATACATCAGCGAAGCACCTAGCATCTGCATTTGAAAAACGGAACCAACCAGTATCTGTTCCAAGACCAATAAACAAAGCTTCAGCAACTGAATTTCTCCCAGTACCCAAACTTATATTCATTTCTTCAAACAACGCGAGTACCACCTGAGTACATGCAGCTGCAGATACATCAACAACGCGGTCACCGGCAACATCGTCACCGTTAGCATGGTGATCTAGACCAATTACTCTCTCTTTTCGTTCTCGTAACCAAGGCGCGAGCGCCTCTAATTGAGACCATGCACCTGTATCAGCGACAATGATAAGATCTGGCTCATCGGTTGGGACCCCCTCTTCTTCGAACAAACGATATTCAGAATCGCCAATTGCTAATTTCAAACTATGTTCCACTGGTCCGATGAAAAGGCTTACAACTTCTTTACCTATGCTTTGAAGTCCCCTCGCAAGACCGATGACTGAGCCGATGGCATCGCCATCAGGTTTTCTATGTGTTGTGATTACTATTCGGTTTGCTTTTGTAATTCGTTCCGCAAGCAATGTGTAACTTGCTGTTGATTCGTATACGTCTGTTTGTGATGTCATGAATTGCTTTCTGTCAGAGTAATTACTTGCTGAATATCTTGCTGAATTGCCGTCTTCAGTGCGTCTACTGATTCGAACTTCTGTTGGTCTCGAATCCAATGTGCCATAGTAACACGCAAGAACCAGTCATACCTACCAATTTCACCATCAAACCCAATGATGTGCACTTCGCATACTCGTTCGTGTTTTCCAAATGTGGGTTTTGTTCCAATGCTAATTGCACACGAATATGTTTCGCCCTGAATCTCTGTAATTCCAGCATATATTCCATTTCTAGGAAGCATCGAAGAAACGTCTGCAAGATTCGCTGTTGGAAACCCGAGTGTTCTGCCTCGCTTATCACCTTCGACGACTGTGCCTTCAATCGAATAAGACCTTCCTAGAACCATCGCAGCATTAGCAACAGCACCATCTTCTAACATCGCTCGAATAACAGAGCTACTCGCTCGAAACGGCTCTTTTTTATCTAATTTTATTTCTATTCCATCTATTTCTATGCATGTAAAACCATGCATTTCCCCCAATGATTGAAGGGTTGTAAAGTTTCCGGCTCTCCCCTTGCCAAACCGGAAACCGGAGCCCTCAACGAACACTGTTGGCACATAGGTACGAACAATGTCTTGGATAAACACTTCAGGAGTGGTATTCAGTAGTTCTTTAGTAGGTGTAATTTGATGTACCTCGTCGGCACCTGCTTCAAGAAGTAGACCCTCACGCTGTTTAAACGATGTTATTCTTCCAATTTTGATATCTGGACGCAAAATAGCAACTGGCAAAGGATCGAAACTTAGCAAGATCACTTTGCCATCGTTGCCGACAGCTTCACGTGCTGCCCTGACGAGGGCTACGTGTCCTATGTGGACGGCATCAAAATTGCCTATGGAAATTGCTGTTTTCACGATACTAGTATTCTGTAGAAAGTGTGCACGATATTCGGAAATCCAAAACAATGCGAGTTGAATTGCAACCATCAAACGGTTCTAATACGCAAATGGCAACCCAATCAAAGCAACCAATCGGTCAAAAACCTGAAAAACCCAACTTGGTCATTGAAAATGTCACTGACAGTATTCGAAAAACTGCCGAGGAAACTGTTCCATGGTTCCTAGAACAGATGCCATTAATGTATTTTCAAGATACAGATGAGCAAACACAACTGTCTCACCTAAGAGCAATCATCGCAGAAAAAGCCTCTGGCAGACCAATCGAACTTACGCTTAAAGCAGAAGACACTTCAGAATGGACGTTCATGCGCCCACGCGATTACCCTGGTGTCCTCGCAGATCTTATGAGCGAACTCCCTTGGGATAGGCCGTTGCGTGCGGCGAAAATTCATACCGCTGAAGATGGAACACTTGTCTTAGATACCTTTGAATTTGGCGAGCCACTTCCTTTCACTTCTGACCATCCGCAATACGAAGCAAAAGTAGAAGGAACTCTTGCGTACGCAAAAGAAAATCTACCTGATTGGACCGATACACAAATTAGAAATTACTTTGCATCTTGCTCTGAAGATTACGCGCTTACTATTACACCGCTTCGAATGGCGAATCATTGGCAACTTGTCCAAGAGTTAACTGGAACAGATGGAACTAGTGTTGCAATTGAAGCTGAAGACGATCCAAACCTTAGCCGAATTATCGTTGCTGTAAGTAATTCAACTCGGCGCTCAATGTTACAACGCATTGCGACTCGCTTGAGTAAATCTGGAATCAATATTCATCGAGCCTATTTGGACAGTGTTGACGATGGAGAAAATGGTTGGATAACGCTCGTTGGCTGTGTTGTTCAGGGACCAGACGGAGGCTCTATAGATGAGAATTCTCAACTCTGGAAGCAAGTCCGCGGAGATTTGTTGCGGCTGAAGTGGTTAGATCAACGCACCATGCGCCTTGGGTATAGCTTTAAAGAACTGACGCTTCCGTGTGCTGAAATAATTACAGCGTTATCCGATTTAATCAATCAATACCTTGTTAAAAAGAACCCATACGCGTTTAACCCAGCTCGATTAGATACTCTTGTCAGAAGCAACATTACTCTGGCAATATCGATTGCTTCTCTATTCCAAGACAGGTTCGATCCGAGCAACCCGTTGCCAGATAGCGAGTACAACGCAAGAACTGCTGAACTTAGAGCATTGATTGTGAACACGGTCGACCTTGAAGACGCTAGAACAGTGTTTAGCGTTATGCTTGATGCTGTTGACGCTGTTAAGCGAACAAACTTGTTTATTGAAGATAGGTACGCACTCTCAATGCGAATTGACCCTTCGCTTTTAACAACTGATGACCGACCCGAATGTCCGTTTGGTGTATTTTTTGTTCACGGAAGAGACTTTAACGGCTTTCATGTTCGGTTCAGAGATATCGCACGTGGTGGCGTTCGAGCTATACATCCAAAAGGAATTGAACAATTCACACACGAGCAAGAGCGCTTGTACGACGAAGCATACAATTTAGCATTTGCGCAACAACTCAAGAATAAAGATATTCCTGAAGGCGGCTCTAAAGCAGCCATCCTTGTTCACCCTAATGGTCGCGTAAGCCGAAGTGTAAAAGCATTCGTCAACTCACTTTTAGATTTGATTACACCTGAAGAGCAAACAAGTTCAAAAATTGTGGATCGTCTTCATCACAAAGAACTCATTTACTTAGGCCCAGATGAAAACATCACTCCTGAATTGATAGATTGGGTTGTTGACCGCGCCCGCAGGAGAGGCTACCCAATGCCAACGGCGTTGATGAGTTCCAAACCAGGCGCAGGCATAAACCACAAAGAGTTCGGCGTGACTTCAGAGGGTGTCGTAGTCTTCTTAGATACAGCACTGCGTGCTCAAGGTATTAATCCAGATACTGATGACTTCACAATTAAAATCACAGGTGGTCCAGACGGCGATGTCGCTGGCAACGGAATACGGATTCTTCACCGAGAGTATGGCGACAGAGCAAAAATTCTCGGCATTGCTGATGGCTCTGGCTGTGGTGAAGACCCAGACGGTTTAGACCACAATGAGCTTCTTCGATTATTTGAAGAATCATTACCAATTGCAAATTTCGACAAATCTAAATTAGGACCACAAGGATCGATTACTTCTGTCGAAGACCCTGAAGGTGTGCATCTACGTAACACGTTACACAACAGAATTGAATGCGACGCGTTTATCCCCTGCGGTGGCCGCCCTGCAACAATGCACGCGGGCAACTGGAAAAACTATCTTACAGAAGACGGAAAGCCAAGTGCAAAGTTGATTGTTGAAGGAGCGAATTTGTTTCTCACCCCAAAGGCACGCAAAGAACTATCAAATGCAGGGACACTCATTCTCAAGGATTCTTCTGCAAATAAATGCGGTGTCATTTGTTCCAGTTTTGAAATTGGCGCGTGCATGCTGCTTAATGAAGAAGAATTCATGGAGATCAAAGAGACATTCGTTGAGCAAGTGCTTACTCGATTGCGATTACTCGCACGAGCCGAAGCGGAGTTACTTGCACGCCTACACCAACACCACCCACACTCACCTCTTCCAGAAATGAGTATCCAAATAAGTAAAATTATGGGTAGAGTTTCAGATTCGATTATTGCGAACTGGGACAACATGAGCGAAATCCAAACCAAAAAATTACAAAAACTTGTACTTGAACATTTGCCTCAGGTATTACTCGAAAGAGTTGGCGATAGAGTGTGGACTGAAATGCCACAAGCATATCTACAGTGGATGATGGCAAAAACACTTGCAGCCAAAATTGTCTATCGCGAAGGCTTTGAATACCTTGAAACTATGGAAGACGCTGACTTAGCGGGGCTAGCATTGCGATATCTTGACCTTGAAGAAGAGCGGGATTCGTTAACAAATGATATTCTCAAATCAGATTTGCAATATAAAGACAGGGTAGCTGCGTTGTTACACGATGCAGGTATATTCTCAACAATGGGCCGCAAGCACTCATAAACTGCGGCTTCACAATCTACTCTCCAAAGGAGGCTCTCATGCGTACTCAACTTTTAGCTTTTATAACAAGCGTCGTTACCGTTGCTTCTGCCACTTCCGCACAGGTTTCGTTAGAAATGGAACCACTTGAAGCAAATAGTTTCATAACGGACATCACCCTTTACAGGGGCCGAGCGGCAATCACTCGAACGGCTACACTTGATCTTGACATAGGTGGATACTCAATTTTCTTCCGAGACCTTCCCTCCTCGGCGTATTTAGATTCTGTGCAGGCAAGCGTTTCTGAAAATGCGAAACTCCTTAGCATTGACACTTCTAGTACGCCGATTGCAAAAGACAACAGCAAACTCCTCAAAGAAATTCTCGCTGAACTAAAAGATTCCCAGGCACAATTACATAATGCAGGCGCACAATCGGAATCAATCAAAGTGCAAAAAGATTTATTGAAGACTCTTATAGACCATGCGTCAAACGACAAAAAAGAAAATGTTGACCTTGCAGTGCTTCGAGAACAACTCGAGTTCATAGGATCCAATATGACATCGTTGGGCGTTGCACAAATAGAAAATACAAACACGCAATCTGAACTGCAACAGCACATCCAGATGTTGCAACGAAAAATTAACAACCTTGGAAACTCTAGCAAGACACAGCGAAATGCCGTTGTTGATATTGGCGTTGCAACTGCAGGCACTGTAACTATCGAGCTCACGTACCTTGTTAATAATGCAACTTGGAACCCTACGTACTCCATTCGCGCCAACAACAAGGCCGACCTCATTACCATAGAGTACGACGCAGATATACAGCAAAAGTCTGGCGAAAATTGGACTGATGTCACTATGACACTTTCAACAGCACAACCCCAGCAATCTGCTACTCCACCGATGCCGACGCCATGGTTTGTAGATGTGTATAAGGCGCCAGAACCTACAGCAAACCAAAGCAGAAGATCGGCTGGGGCTGGAGGTGATTATGTTGTGTATAGTAAAGACAGTGTCGTGGCCGAATCTATGATGGATTCTGAAGAAACCAGTTATCTTGGCTTGGAAGTAGCAATGGCGTCTGCTAACGCTACTATCAACAGCGATGGCCCTGCTGTGAGTTTTACACTACCTCGAAAAATCACAGTTACTTCCAACGCTCAAGATATGCAAACCACTTCTCTTGGCGCGTTTGAAACTGAAGCAAAATTATTCCGCATTGCAGTGCCCATGATTACTGACAGCACGTATATTCGAAGTAACGTTACCAATACAAGCGATTACATTTTGTTACCTGGAGTTGCTTCCATTTTCCATGGAAGCGATTATGTTGGAAAGACATCATTGCCCACCATCGCTCCTGGAGAATCATTTGACCTTGACTTAGGTATTGACCCAATCGTAATTGCATCCCGAGTACTACTTGAAAAAGAAACTGTTTCAACAGGGCTTTTCTCAAGTGGCATCCAAACGCTGTACAAATATCGAGTAACTATATCGAATGGGCATGAGGAAACTATCGACGTACGGCTCTGGGATCGCATACCTGTGTCTCGCAACGAAGAGATAGAAGTGACCTTAAAGAACATTTCTACGCCGCTCTCAACGGACGCTCTTTACCTTTCATCTTTACGACCAACTGGACTTTTACGGTGGGACCTTCAACTTCTTGGCAACACAACAGGCAAATCGAGCACTGAATTGAGTTGGGAAGTAGATGTCGCTAGAAGTAACAACATCGAGATGACCCCACTTCCTGAGTAGATAAGTCACTTTTACTTGAATTGCCTTCCAAAAGAAGGGGCATTGAGCAATGACAAGAATTTGCCCGATTGGTACACTATGATGTCCTGACTGGCGGTTTTTGATGCCGCTTCATATCTAGAACAGGATTACCATTCGATAACGGACAACGACCGCATGCAACAGACTACACGACAACTTCGATTACTCACAATTTTCTTACTCGCAATTCTTGCATGTACGCCTTTTGCTTGCAAAGAAGGATCAGATAGCGAAAGTGGAATTCAAAATTCAATCTCTACACTTTTTAATGATTTGCAAAATGCAATCGCAAGTAACAATATCGAGGGGCTTGAAAAAGTCATTCGTGAAGCGAACAAAATTCGTCCTTCACTAAACTCTCAAACGCAGAGTAAAAGTTTGCTCATCGCAACAGCAAAAGAAAAACTTGCAAAGTTGAAATTCATTCAACTTTCAACGCAATCACTTGCAATCACTACAAGTTTTAAGTTAGCAGAAGACCAAGCGTATCAAGTAGCGATTTTGCGTAGCGCAGCTGACTCCATTGCTGAAGCTTCCTCACTTACAAAACAACCTGTCACAGGTGATATTACGTCTGCCCAAAATGCAAAACGTTCTCATTTTGATAACCAACTTTCATCTGCATCAGCAGAAGTTGCATCGCTCGATTCAGAAAGCCAAACATCACGCGACAAACAATACGGCCTTCGCGAAGAAGCAGAACGAATGCTCAACGATGCAGAAGACGCTGGTATAGTCGATGGGCACAAAACTTACAAAACAGGCATTCGTAAACTCAGGCAATCACAAGTTTTAGGTATGGACGCTGCAGCAGTCGAATTGCAATCCCAACTCTTGATACTGCCAAAGCAAGAAGATGCACAGGCAGAGCTTGAAGCTGTTGCTTCTATCCTAAACGGTATGAAGCAAACTGATACGCTACTTCAAGAACTTCAAAATTCTTCAGTACAAACTGCTGCAGATTTCAGACAGACAGCCTCTCAACTCGACTCGCAAACTGCTGAGACAATGAACGATGCGCTGACCTTAGGAACTGATTTAACTAAGCAATGGAGTGAGCTTTCTACGCTTGTTCAAGACGCCATGAAAGGGTCATCACGGGGCGGATCGCGAGATGTACAGAAAACTTCAGGTATCTGGAAACTTGAACTTGAATGGACTCTTGGGCAAGTTGAGGAAGCAAAACGAGCGTTCCTTATTGAAGAAGCAAGAGCAGTCGATGCGCTTGTGGAGTATGGAATTATTACTTCTGCAGATAAGTGGCGTGAAATTTCAAACTCGCTTGCTACTGAAATTGAGCAAGCAACCATTAGTGCAATTTCAGCGTACGAAAATGCTGCGATGCACGCGAGCAACGCAGGCTCTCAAGGCAATCTACTAAAGCAACAACTTGAAACGCGCAAAGCATTGCTGAGCGGCGAAGCGGTTACTCTTGCTCCCTCGAATGCCGAGAGCTCTTCAACAACCAACAACACTACAACAAGTGGAGGCGGGTATGCAACTCCTCTAGAACTTGTAACTGCTTACAACAAAGCAATAAATCTTTCTTCCTTGGATGGCTCCTCAAATAATACTTCCTTGAACACTGTGTTGGTAGGGGCAAATGCAGAGTCAGAACAATTAGTCACACTTTTGAACGGCTTAACACAATCTCTAAACAATTTGCTAAAAGCAGTCAAAATAAATCTTGGCGAAGATGCATTACAGGAGTTTATGAGTACAAATCAAACCAATAAGATGATGTACAAAGACTTGATGGATGCTATTGACCCCACTTCAATTACTGTACTAGACGATACAAGTGCTGCAGCAAGAGAAGTTGGCGGAAAACTGGTGCAACTTTCGAACTCTGGGCAAGGCTGGAAGGTTGCAATAGGCAAGGACACTACTCCTGAGGATGCGATGATGTTTTCGATGGCGATACCAATGTTCACTACATTCACCGAGGTAACAGACTCTCTTACAGCAAAAGTAATAAGTGGTGAACTCACGTCAGTTGAAGAAATTAACGCTGAAAGTGAAAAAGCCATGCTAGAAAATATTTCACCATTCTAAAGCAGCATAAGCCTTTGCAGCACATCTTTAGCAGTTTGTTGCACGAGCGATTTTGGCCCTTCTGAAGCCATTTGTACTACAAGCGCATACATCTCGGGGCTCTCATTTTTTTTAAGAAAGTTACCTGCTACGATTAATGCGTTACGTTGCATCATTTCAAGCTTTGCTCGCTTCATAGAAGAGCCTTGGAATGCCTTGCGCCTTGCTTCCTCGTCCCACTGCAATACATCCATTATATCTAACGAAGAGTGTGTCGCTTTGTATGAAGGATGTACTTCTGCTTGTTGCGCTTTTGCTGTAGGTTGATTATGAGGGCACACTTCCTGGCAGATGTCGCACCCGAACATCCAATCTCCAATACTTTCATGGAATTTCGGATCAATTTGCGTTCTATGTTCGATAGTTAAATAACTAATACACTTGCGAGCATCCAGTTCCCACGGAGTTATTGCATCTGTAGGGCAAGCATCTATGCAACGAGTGCACGATGCGCACGGGTCAACTACTTCTACGTCAGACGCCACTAATTCTTTCGTAGTGACAATAACACCCAAAAGCATCCAACTACCAACGCTCTGTTCGAGAAGCAACGTATGTTTACCAATTGCTCCTAGACCTGCCCTTGCAGCGAACTCTCGCTCTAGAATCGGTGCTGTATCAACGCACGCCTTGAATGTTTCTTCTGGATATTTCTTCTTCAACTCGTCACACACAATATGTAATCGATTCTTCATTCCCTTGTGATAATCTTGCCCGCGAGCGTATCGTGCAATCTTTCCATGGCCCAAAGCCATATTCGGTTCCTCAATATCTCCATATCTATCGGCAACGCAAATAACACTTTTGGCATCAACCAATAATTGCTTTGGGTCTAGTCGGACACCAACGTTTCGTTCCATCCATTCCATTTCACCCTGCTTCCCTTGCTTAATCCACTCTTCAAACTCTTGTTTAAAGGCAGATTCATTTGCTACTGCAACTCCAGCCAATGCAAAACCTTGAGCGAGGCACAAGTCCACTACTTGTTGCGATTGTTTAAGCATTTTAAAATTCTGGAGTTATTCCAGGCTGAACAAGTTCAAGTTTTGCATATTCCAGGACTAAATGTTTTACTCCACCACGGAATTTTACAGTTACAGTAGAGCCTCGTGGCCTTCGTATAATCCGCTCGACTTTGCCCACCCCAAAGCGTTTGTGACGAACGACTGAACCAAGTGCAATTGAGTCAGACTGTTGCGTGTTTGGATCAATATCTGGAATATCCCACGGGTCGATTGCCTGCTCTGTTTCGTAGGTTTTCCCAGACATTTCCCGAATGAAACGACTTGTGATTGTGCGTTTTGTAAGTCCACGTTGCATTCTTCTGCGTGCAGTGGATAAATGGATATGCTTCTTTGCTCGTGTAACTCCAACGTAACAGAGCCTGCGTTCTTCTTCCATTTGCGTGTCATCATGCAAAGCACGTTCGTGTGGAAGCATCCCTTCTTCTAGTCCAGCAATAGCAACGAAATCGAATTCTAACCCTTTAGAAGCATGCAGTGTCATTAAAGTTACTGCTCCATTTGCTGGGTCCACCTTATCTGCATCGCTTACAAGAGATACGTTTTCTAAAAACGCAAACAATACATGCATAGGAGTAGCAGCGTCTTCATCTTGGTGTTCTGCTTCGTAACGCTCTTCAAATTCAGATGCAGCAGAAACAAGCTCTTCCAAATTTTGCAGCCGATCTGCATCTTCTTCCCCTGTGTTTTTTGAATAGAGTTCTTCTAATCCAGACTCGCGTACTACTCGTTCCACTACATCTGCAAGCGAACCTGCAGCTGTCAGTGATTCTTCAGAACGGGCATCGATGTGCCATTGTCTGTATGTCTCAAAGAACTTTTTCATTGCGTTCACCGCTCGAGCAGTAAAACCCTGCTCTTTTGAAACATTTGAAGTGGCCTCAAGCAAAGAAAACCCAAGTGAAAATGCGAGTTGTTCCAAACGTGCGATGGATGTTGCTCCGACACCACGCGTTGGGGTATTGATAATTCGCATAAATGCAACATCATCTTTTGGATTCACAAGTAATCGCAAATACGAAATTGCATGTTTAATTTCTTTGCGATCGTAAAATGCAGTCCCCCTTGCTACGACGTATGGAATTGCTTCAACGCGAAAGGCATCTTCTAACACACGGCTCAATGCATTTACGCGATAGAGCACCGCCATCTCTCGTAACAACACGCCTTCATCACGCAAGCGAACTACTTCTTTGACAATTGCATCGGCTTCACAATATTCATCTTCGAATGATGCCACAACTGGTTCGCTACCATCTTCATGTTCTGTGAATAATTTTTTATCTTTGCGTTGCACATTATTCTCAATGAGTGCAGCAGCTGTTTTAACGATATTTCCAGTTGACCTAAAGTTCCTGCCAAGCGGTACAACTGTGCCTTCACCATAGTGCTCTTCAAAATCAAGTATGTTTGATATGTCAGCGCCTCGCCACGCATAGATCGATTGATCAGGGTCACCAACGACACATATATTCCTGTGATTTGCTGCAATTTTATTAGCAATTACAAACTGCGTATGGTTTGTGTCTTGGTATTCATCGATCATAACGTATTGATACCGAGACTCTAAACTTTCGCGAACCTCTTGGTGATTTTCTAACAGCTTTGCAGTATGCATAAGCAAATCGTCAAAATCAACTGCATCGTTACCGCGCAGGATACTGTCGTAGGATTTGTAAATTTTCGCGATTGATTTTGCATAAAAATCAGAAGCATCCTTTGCGAATGCATCTGCGTCTATAAGTTTATTCTTAGCATTACTAATAACCGAAAGAACACCTGCTGGTTTAAAATTGGACTCATTCATTTGACACGCTTTGATCGCTTGTTTTGCAGCACTGCGTTGATCGGCGGTATCGTAAATTGTAAAGGTAGTTGTCCCGATTACACGATCGCCCCACTCTCGTAATATTCGCGCGCAAAAAGCATGGAATGTTGTAACGGTCAACCCGCGTGCTTGCACTCCTCTCTCATCGAGTAACACTTGCACGCGATCTCGCATTTCTTGTGCGGCTTTGTTTGTAAATGTAAGCGCAAGTATTTGCCAGGGAGCAACGCCAGTATCTATTAAATTTGTAAT
>Ga0115000_10004359_pt1 | contig 11597 bp, 5 predicted proteins | sample ArcticOcean_MG_C_6_FD_89690 | JGI IMG/M metagenome (GOLD analysis project Ga0115000, IMG submission 89690) | Marine microbial communities from western Arctic Ocean - ArcticOcean_MG_CB8_128 | ecosystem: Environmental > Aquatic > Marine > Oceanic | place: Arctic Ocean: Canada Basin | collected... | reverse complement strand
TAATGACGCGGATTCGTTTGGCTCGGAATTTGAGTGACACACCGTTTCCAGGGTGGGCCAAGACGCCCCAGCGCAAGGACGTACTTGAGACATGTTTGCCCGCTGTGGCTTCGTTGTCGCAGATGAAGCGTGGCATAACTGCGGAAGTCGAAGAACTTTCCGACCTGGAAAAACAGATTTTGGTCGAGCGGCATTTGATTAGCCATGAATTATCTTCTTCGCCGGAAAAGGCGGGAGTGGTGATCAGCAAGGATCAATCGGTTTCGGTAATGATCAACGAAGAGGATCACTTGAGGATTCAGGTGATCAAGTCCGGCTATCGTTTCAAGCAAGCCTGGAATTCGGTAACGGGAGTGGATACGGCTTTGGAAGACGAGCTGGACTACGCGTTTTCGTCTCAAATCGGATTTTTAACGGCCTGCCCAACGAATGTGGGAACAGGTATGCGCGCTTCGGCAATGATGCATTTGCCCGCGCTTGTGATCTCGAATCAGATGGAGAAAGTGGTTCGGGCGGTTAACCAGTTGGGGATAGCGGTTCGCGGATTGTTTGGCGAAGGATCGGATGCGAGCGGAAGCATCTTTCAGATTTCCAATCAAACGACTTTAGGCGAATCCGAGCAGGAGATCATCAAACGGCTATCTTCGGTTCTTCGCACGATTATCGACCAGGAGATGAATGCTCGGGAGAAGATTTTAGAAAAGGATCCTAACAAACTTTTCGATAAAATCGGCCGCGCTTACGGTATTTTGCAAAACAGCCATTTGCTCACTTCGAGCGAGTGCATGAATTTGGCTTCACTTGTACGATTCGGAGTCGATCTGGAAATGTTTCCCGAGAAGACCCGAAATGTCGTCGATCGCATGTTTATCGAGTGTCAACCTGGCCATATTCAACACCACGCCGGCAAGGCTATTGATTCGGATGAGCGCGATGCATTTCGTTCTCAGTATTTGAGGGATCAATTTGAGAGTATCAACAAGCCCGTATTTACAATTCAAGAAAACCGACCCCAAGAAAAACAACCTGAAGTCGAACGACCGGAGGAACCCAAAGAATAAAAATTTATGGAACCGATGAACAATTTTACGCCGCGCGCGCAGCAAGTATTAGCTTTAGCCCGCAAAGAGGCAGACCGATTTCACCACAACTACGTGGGTACCGAGCACATTCTGCTGGGACTGATCAAGCTGGGACAAGGAGTTGCGGTAAGCGTGCTTCAAAAAATGGGCTTGGACCTGGAAACCGTACGTGCCGCTGTTGAGAAACAAGTTGGCTCGGGACCGGAAGGCAAAGCATCCGGTAGTATTCCGTACACGCCTCGAGTTAAGAAAGTATTGGCTCTAGCAGGGAAGGAAGCGAAGGCTCTGAATCACAGTTACGTAGGAACGGAGCATATTTTACTTGGTTTGCTGAGAGAAGGCGAAGGTGTTGCCGCGAGAGTGTTGAAATCGCTCGACGTCGATATCGAACGCACTCGCAACGAAATCTTGCGCGAACTCGATCCTCAATTTTCCGGCGAAACCGAAGAGGCGATCGCTTCTCCGCGTGGTCAAGGGGGCGAAGAGAAGAAAGATACGAAGACGCCTGCTCTTAAGGCGTTTGGACGGGACCTGACCGAGATGGCCAAAAACGGCGAACTCGATCCGGTAATCGGCCGCAAGAAAGAAATTAGCCGCGTGGTTCAAATTCTCTGCCGTCGCACGAAGAACAATCCGGTTTTGATTGGCGAAGCGGGAGTGGGCAAGACGGCGATTATTGAAGGGCTCGCTCTGGAGATCGCCAGCGGCGTGATTCCTGAGCTCTTGTTAGACAAGCGCTTGATAACGCTCGATCTCGCATTGATGGTGGCCGGCACGAAATATCGCGGCCAGTTCGAAGAACGCATCAAGGCGGTCATGGATGAGATCAAGCGTGCAGGTAACGTGATTATCTTCATCGACGAGTTGCACACGATTGTCGGTGCTGGCGCTGCGGAAGGCGCTATGGACGCGTCGAACATTTTCAAGCCGGCGCTCTCTCGCGGAGAGTTGCAGTGCATCGGAGCGACAACCCTAAACGAATACCGCAAGTATATCGAAAAGGACAGCGCTCTGGATCGCCGCTTTCAAAGCGTAAAAGTGGATGCTCCAAGCATCGAAGACACTATTTTGATTTTGAAGGGCATTCGCCACAAATACGAAGAGCATCACAAAGCGGTTTTCACAGACAAGGCTCTCGAAGCGGCTGCCAAGCTTTCCGAACGCTACATAACGGCGCGTTTTCTTCCAGATAAGGCGATCGATATCATGGACGAAGCGGGCTCAAAGGCACGCATCGCTTCCTTGGTCCGTCCGCCAGACATCGAATCGCTGACCACTGAAATCGAAGAGGTTTGCGCGAAGAAGGAAGAAGCGATTAGCAAACAGCATTTCGAAGAAGCGGCCAAATACCGGGACGAGGAAAAGCAATTGCGTCAAAAACAGGAAACCGTTCTAGAAGAATGGAAGACCGGTCGCGAAGAAACCCGGATCACTGTGGACGAAGATGACATGATGCGAGTGGTCGCTGATTGGACAGGAATTCCACTAACGCGTCTCGAAAAGAAGGAGACCGAGCGTCTGCTTCAATTGGGCACGGAGCTTCAGGAAACGGTTATCGGTCAGAGCGAAGCGTGTTTGACCATTGCACGAGCTTTACGAAGAAGCCGAGCGGACCTGAAGGATCCGAATCGTCCGATTGGGGCGTTCATGTTCCTGGGCCCGACGGGTGTTGGAAAGACTTTCCTCGCGCAGACTTTGGCCGAAAAGATGTTCGGCGACAAGGACTCGATTATCCAAGTGGATATGTCCGAGTACATGGAGAAGTTCTCCGTCTCGAGAATGATCGGGTCGCCTCCGGGTTACGTCGGTCATGAAGAGGGCGGTCAGCTTTCCGAGCAAGTGCGTCGCAAGCCGTATTCGGTTGTGCTGTTCGACGAGATCGAAAAGGCGCATCCGGACGTCATCCAGATAATGCTTCAGATTTTCGAAGAAGGGCGTTTGACCGATAGTCTCGGACGGGTGATCGATTTCAGGAATACGATTATCATCATGACGACCAATGTCGGCGCTGCCGCGATCCAACGTCAAACTAAGTTGGGCTTCGGCGCTGCGAAGGCTGCGATCAACGATTACGAATCTATCAAGGAAAACGTGATGGACGAGGCGAAGAAGGTCTTCAAACCCGAGTTCCTAAATCGTATCAGCGATCTCATTGTGTTCCATGGATTGACTCGCGAAGATTTGGTGAAGATCGTCGATCTCGAAATCAGCAAAGTGCAAAAGCGCTTGGTTGAAAAGAAAATCACGATCAAGCTCAACGCGGATGCGAAAGACCTGATCATCGATCACGGTTACGACGAGAAATACGGCGCTCGACCTTTGCGTCGTTCGATCGAAAGCCTTCTTGAGGATCCATTGTCGGAAGCATTGCTTTCCGGCGAGATCAATGAAGGGGATTCCGTTTTGATTGATCGCAAGGAGGAAGCTTTGGCTTTCGAACTGGTCGAAAAAGCCGAAGCGACGACTTCCGAGTCTGAATCGTAATGAGACTGGTTCCTCTATTGGAAATATAAACTTTTATCAGCCGCGAGTTTAACGACTAGCGGCTTTTTTTGAATCCTAACTGGACCTTTGTTCGTATTACTAGGAGTCAGCCTCGTAGCTCCTAATGGCATTTGACGACACCTGTTTCTGACTGCACTTTTTGATGAATCGGTTTTCTTTATCAGCGGCTTTGGTCGCTCTTTCGCTGATCCTTGTTTTTTTCGCTTTGCGTATTGAAGACTTTGTGACTCAGGGGAATGTCGACGTTTCGGAGTCGATAGATGTCGAAGGGATCCAGGAACAGAATGCCCTAGAGATTTCGGGTGTTGAGGACAGCCTAACGAAGATCGTGGAGATTTTCGACGAGCAGTTTGCGCCGCAGGGAAGATTTTCGGATTACGCCGTTCTCGATCAGAGAGTCGATTGGGTTGAGGCGGCTATCTATAAGGTTTTATATTTGTTGCGGGATGAAGATCCCCGCATGCCTGTGGTGTTTTTGGAAGAGCGCTACAATTCTTCGAGTAGCGATGCGGAGCCGGTTCTCGTTTTCCAAAGCGCGGCGAAAGGCGACGAGATCATGTTCGATGCGGATCCAGATAAAATTGATTCGGTTGAGCTTGCCGCGTTTCTAGAAGCTAACGATTGGACTATTTCTTGGGAATCGCGTCTTTCCGCTTATGTTCAAGTTCGGTTGTTGGATCCAACTATCGCTTCTTTCGAGAATGCTATTGAGCGATTGAGTAATGAATTTTCCAATACGATTGTATCGCTTGATCACTTACATTTTTCTTCAGCAATGCCTGCCGAATACTCGGCCTCGGATTTGTGGCACCTCGAGCAGGTCAATGCTCCTGAGGCCTGGGAGTATAGCTCGGGAAGCGATGCCTTGGTGGTCGCGGTAATCGATACTGGATGTTTTACCGGGCACGAAGATCTTCAAAATCGGATTTTCGTGAACGAGGGAGAAATCGCTGGAAACGGAGTCGATGATGACGACAATGGTTTCGTGGACGACGTAAGCGGTTGGGATTTCTACGACGATGATGCGATTCCGAATGACGAAACAGGTCACGGTACTCATGTGTCAGGTATCGTGGGAGCTCAGGGCGATAATGGGATTGGCATCGTCGGGGTGAATTGGAATACGCGAATCTTACCATTGAAGGTTGGAAATGCGAGCGGCTTGTCGAGTTCGGCAATAGCCGAAGCCTTGCGCTATGTTTCCATGATGAAGGGGCGGGGCGTTTCGATTGTCGCTTCCAATAATTCCTACGGATCCAGTTCTCAGAATCCTGCGGCTTTGAAGGAAATCAAGGATCACGAAGAAAAAGGAATTCTATTTGTGGCTGCTGCGGGAAATAGCGGCGATAACTTGGATGGTTCTGGCGCGTCTCAATATCCGGCCGCATTTCCTCAAAAAAACGTAATTGCAGTCGCTAACTCTACTCAAGGAGACATCTTGTCGGCTGGCTCGAACTACGGAGCGCAAAGCGTGGATATTGCTGCTCCAGGTCAAGAAGTGTATTCAACGTACAATGATGGTGGATATCGCTTTTTAACAGGGACGTCGATGTCGTCGCCAATAGTGGTTGGGGCGCTTGCCTTGGTTGCCAGTCACGATCCTAGCTTAAGTTCCCTTGGATTGAAACAGCGACTTTTGGATACGGCGAAACGTTTTGATAGTTTCGATGGTAAATTAGTATCCGGTGGGCGATTGGATTTACTCGCTGCGTTGGAGCCTGGATTGGTTGGACATGAAATAAGCGTACCGAGCCATCCGGCGCATTTGACGCTATTGCCTGATTTGGAGATTCCGGTAGTATTGGAGATTGAGGCGTTGGAGGATGCTACAGTGTCGATTGAAACGCTTTCGGGCGGCGCAAACGTGCGGGTTGAAGCGATTTCCCCGCGTAGCTATTCACTTCGTTTCGAGGCGGAAGGCCTCTATCGTTTTAGGGCGCTTTCGGAAAAGGGATCGATTGTTCGGTCGATCGAGAAAGTGGTAGTAGTCGGGGATGCCTCTGATGTGAATAGCGGTTTGTTGCACTCCTGGGATATGGAAGGCTCTGGAGATGCGTTGGTCGATAGCGCGAGTTCGGGAAGTGGAGAGTTTATTGGAGCATCCCGCGTGGGCGCGCCACTAGGCGGGGGAGTGGATTTCGATGGCACGAACAGTTACGTTAAGTTCAATTCGAATTTCTCTACTCAGGTTACTTATTCGGCCTTTGTTAAATCCGATAATTTACTCTCGAGTCCTCATCCGAGAATCATCAATGGGCCTGGTTATTATTTGTATTTTTCTACTCGGGGAACCGCGGATATCCCGGATGGGAATGCGAATGCATTGAAATTCTACTCGGATCGCAGTGGAAATTTTGGCGTTTGGCATACGCCGCCGGATACGGTTTCGCAAGGGGAGTGGCTCCACGTGTTAGCGAGTTACGATAGTCGGGATTTATCAAACGCGCCGAGTTTGTATGTAAATGGAAAAAAGTTGGCTGTTAGGACGCAGCGAGTGCCGGTGGGCACGCAAACGAATGAAGGAGGCGAAGCGTTTTTGGGAGACCGGGAGGATGGGACGCGCGCTTGGGACGGACAGATGGATGAGGTGCGAATCTATAATAGAGTGGTTAGCGACGATGAGGTTTCTCTATTGTCGGCTCGTTATTTGGAGGCGGTATGGGATGACTATAGCATTCAAGCGACTGCTGGGGGTGATACTGACCAGTCATACGTTCTTTCGTTGGCGGATTCGTTTGGCGAGGTTCCCGAAGTGACTTATAGCTGGAGCGTCGTTAGCGAATCGGGGACGTCTACTTTGACAGGCGCGGAAGAAACGAACCCTTCGGTGAACTTTACTCAGGTGGAGAACGCTCGTGTGTATTTGAAAGCGAGTAGCTCAGCGGTTACTCGGTATTATATACACGATTTGATGCTTGATCCTTTCAAGGTCGAGGAAGGGGTTTTGATTGGCGAAACCGAAAATGGAGGGATGGTTTGGATCGAAGTCGACGAAGGTTTAGATCGTGGATACGTGACAGTGTTGGATGCCATTTCCGGTTTCGAACGCTTTAGGGAACCGATAACTATTGATATCTTTGGACGGTTTGTGACGTCGGAAGCGCTGTCGCAGAGAATAATCGGTGAAATTGATAGCGGTTTTTCTGGAATTATCGATAGGGTCGGTATTGGTATTTCCGGTGGGCTAGCGCAGACGCAGTCAGCCGCGACAGGATTCGAAGGGCATTATGTAGGGGGTCTGATTGGAGAGGGGGGCGAGTTGTTGGAGGCACGCGTTTTGAAGAATGGCGAATTGTTCGTTTGGTTGAATGGGCACGATGCGGACTTGGCTCTGGGTGTAGTGGATGTCTTGGGACAATTTAACGTGATTACAACGCTGGGCGATCGCTTTGAAGGCGAGGTGGATCGGGAGAGGGGATTGGTAACCGGTACTTGGACGAGGGCTAATAGTGAGGTGGCGGCGTACTTGCGGGAGGACCAAACGGAGGGTGTGAATCGGTATGTCAATTTGTCGACGCGGGGACGGTCGGAATCGGGCGAAGGGATTTTGATCGGAGGTTTGGTTGTCGCCGGTTTGTCGCCAAGGACTGTTTTAATCCGTGGGCTTGGTCCATCGCTGATCGAACGCGGCGTACCGGATGTTATGGAAAATCCTGTTATTACACTTAACAAGGGAAGTGAGGTATTGGGTAGCAATGAACGTTGGGAATCGGCGGAAAATATGGCGGAATTGATCGCTTTTTCTGAAAAAGTGGGAGCGACTGCGCTCCATGCTGGAAGCCTTGATGCGGCGATGCTTGTGGAACTGGATCCTGGATTGTACACGGTTTTGGTAGGTTCGAATCAGGGCGACGGCGAAGCGTTATTCGAGATTTTCGACGATGGGAGCGATCCGGATCGAGCATTGGTCAATGTTTCTTCGCGTGGCATGGTAAGGGGAGATGGGCAGGCCCTGATCGGCGGATTGGTGGTAAATGGTCCTGATCCGAAGCTTGTTCTCATTCGAGGAGTGGGGCCAGGATTGGGAACCAAGAAAATTGCCGATCCATTGGCGGATCCGAAGATCGAATTGTTTCTCGGAAGCGATTCGATTGCTTTTAACGATAATTGGATGGACGGCTCGCTTCCGATTGTGGAAGGGGCGTCTCTCCAGGGACCGGCGAGGACTTTGAGTACGGCGTTCGAGGCGTCTGGGGCCTTTGCTCTGGATAGCGAATCAAAAGACGCGGCTATGCTGGTGTGGCTGAATCCGGGCCTGTATACGGTTATATTGCGTGGCGTCGACGGGGCCGAAGGCATTGCCTTATTCGAAGCCTACGAAATTGAATGAGGCGAATTGAAGTCGAACGACTGGGGTGAAACCAGCGTTGTTGGACAGACTACGGGGTTGAAGAGTGGCTCGAACAGAGGTTGCTTTCTGGGATTCGAGTCGTATTGGTTCAGCGTCATGTTTGTCGATGAAACCAAAGTGAAGGTTAGAGCTGGAGATGGCGGGCGCGGTTGCGTCAGTTTTCGAAGGGAGAAATACGAAGCCTTCGGCGGGCCAAACGGTGGCGATGGAGGACAGGGCGGCGACGTTATTCTCGAAGGATCAGTCAACGAGAACAATCTTACGCGGTACAAGTTTCAGCCCCATTGGAATGCTGGTAGAGGCGAACATGGGCGCGGTTCGGATCAAAGCGGGGCTCAGGGTGCGAATTGCGTTATTACGGTCCCTCCGGGTACGATCGTTGTCGATCTGGTCACGAAACAGGTTGTTGCGGAGATACTTGAGGATGGCGAACGTAAGTTGTTACTCGAAGGCGGTAACGGAGGTTGGGGCAATAAGAAGTTCAAAAGTTCAGTCAATCGAGCGCCGCGTCGTTCTAATCCAGGCGAGCTTGGCGGAACCGGAGAGTACAAACTTATCCTCAAGAGTATTGCGGATATCGGATTGGTTGGTTATCCGAACGCAGGGAAATCGACTCTGACGAACATGATCACTAATGCGCATCCAAAGGTTGCCGCGTACCCCTTCACGACCTTGCATCCGCAGATTGGCGTTATCGAATATCCTGAACGTTACAAGACTCTGCAAATTGCGGATATTCCCGGTTTGATTGACGGAGCGAGTGAGAATCGTGGTTTGGGCCATCGTTTTTTACGGCATATTGAGCGTTGTTTTCTGTTAACCTTGATCATCGATATGTCAGGTATCGATGGGCGGGATCCTTGGGATGATTACGATCAGCTCCTCTCAGAGTTGGGGGCGTATGACGAGTCTTTGCTGGAAAAGCCGCGTCTAGTCGTGGCGAACAAGATGGACGAGGATGTTGCCGTCGAAAATCTAGAACGCTTCCGAAAGGATCGCGATGTGGCGATTCAACCGATTTCCTGCTTAACGGAGGAAGGAATTGAAGAACTTCGTGAACTTCTGTGGAAAAAGGTCGCAGAGGCTAAAGCTAAGGAAAAAGAGGTCGAGAGTTCAGAAAGCGGAAACGCTAAGAATGACTCACAACCCACCTAGAAGAGAAATAAAGTAAAATGGCCAGTCTTAAGCCTTTGATAATCCGCTCAAACCGCTTCCTAGGGGCGAGTTTGGTCGAGCAGGGGCTCGTCTCAATCGATGACTTGGATGAGGCCAACGAGCGCTTGCGGGAGCTTATTGCATCCAATGCGAATGGAAGCCAGGTAGGTTTGCTGGCTATTTTCGTCAATGAAAAGCAGTGTCTCGACGAAAACAAGCTGCTCGAGAAGATCGTTGAAGATTACGTGTTGGGTTTGATCGATATCCGAAACGTGGATTATGGGGACGATCTTAAGAAAACGCTCAAACCGGACGAATGCTGGGCAACGTTAACAGTGCCATTCGATCAGGTCGAAGACACTTGGTATTTGGCGACGGCGTGTTATATGAGCTCTGCGGTACGCTCCTATTGGGAAGATAAGATTGACGGCAATATCGTGTGGTTTGCTTCAACCATCGAATCGCTATCGGAATTTTTGGAGGCGTTTGAGACAAGCGCAGCCAACCTTGCTGCGAAGGCTGCTAACTAGAACAGACGAATGGCTCTAGGAAGACTACAGGCAGCGATCGTCGACAATCTGTCGGACCTATCCTATCTCGACGGTACCCAGGTCGAGGAGCTACGTTCCGTAGAGGCCGAGCTTAACGGTAGCGCTTTCGATGAGGTGCTGCTGGGCGATTATCATATCTCTATGCATCAGTTGAACGTCGCCAAGGCGAAGGCCTATGGAGTGGCCCCGTTCAATGTGAAATGCCTCGCGATCAATAAGGGGACTTGGGAGGTTCTCGATCAGAAATTTTGCGAGAAAAACGGCGTTATCCCCGTCAGCATAGTGGGGCGTTTCATCACGGTTGCGTTTTCCAATCCATTCGAGCTTACGATTGCGACCAAGATAGCCGAGATCAGTGGTAAGCAAGTGATCTCTCTCTTGAGTCCTGAACGGGATATCAAGGAAGTCCTCAAGCAGGATACCAGTAATGCCGAGGCGACTCAATTCGATGATGTCGTCGAAGCGGTCGGTATGGAATTCACCGATGGCGAGGATGGCGAGGATGGCGAGGATGGCGAAGAAGGTGATTTGGATGATGAAGAATCAGCTCCGATCATCCTGTTAGCTAATCGCATCATCGAAGATGCTTATGGTTTGGGAGCGAGCGATATCCATATCGAGCCCCAGGAATTAGAATTGGTTGTGCGCTATCGAATCGATGGCGTTTGTCAGGAAAAGCTCAAGTTACCGCCAAAGGTTGCGGGTTCGCTGATCGCTCGTTTGAAGATCATGGCGAATCTCGATATCGCGGAACGCCGCTTGCCTCAGGATGGGCGTATCATTTTCAAGCAGTTTACCCGGAAGAACATCGACATCGATTTGCGTGTTTCTTCCGCTCCGCTGAACCATGGCGAAGGTATGGTCATGCGTATTCTCGACAAGCAGAAGTCGACGATGCCCTTGCCCGCTCTTGGGTTCTCTGAAGGCAATTTGGTACGCTATCGGAAAGTCATCAAGAATCCGTATGGGATGATCCTTCACTGCGGGCCTACAGGTTCGGGTAAGTCGATGACGCTTTACTCGGCGCTGAACGAGATTAGCAATCCTGGGATTGTTATTCGTACTGCAGAAGATCCGATCGAGTACACGCTAAAAGGCATTAATCAGATGCAAATGAATCGACGGATTGGACTCACGTTCGCCAGCGCATTGCGGGCGTATTTGCGTCAAGATCCGGATATCATTTTGGTGGGTGAGATTCGCGATAAGGAAACGGCGAATATCGCAGTGGAGGCCGCTTTGACAGGTCACTTGTTGATCAGTACGCTCCACACCAATGACGCTCCGGGAACGATTGCTCGTTTGACGGATATGAGCATCGAGCCATTTATGATTTCGTCTTCGCTTCTTTGCGTATGCACTCAACGGTTGATGCGCCGCGTTTGCAAGACCTGTCGGATTCAGTACGATCCAGAAGGCCGCGAAAAAGAAATTCTAGAAGATGGAATGGGTTGGAGCGGCACGATTTTCAAGAGCAACGTGAAGGGTTGTCCCCGTTGTAATAATACAGGTTACAAGGGTCGTATCGGTATCCACGAATTGATGGTAACCGATGACGAATTGGTCGATGGGATCAATAAGGGAAAAGAAACCTCCGAGATTAAAAAAAAATGGCGATGCGCGGAGGTTTGAAAACCCTTCACCAAGACAGTTTGCTAAAAGTGAAAGACGGCATGTCAAGTATTGCAGAAGCATTATCGACCGTACCGGTTGATATGTAAATTCGGGATTTCCGAGTTAGCGTCATCGGTGCTGTTCGTTCGTTTTAGATTTAATTTTACGAAGCTCGCTTCGCTGCAAAATTTGGTAGCGGCTCGATCTCCGAGCGGGCGCATTGATCGATGGAATCGCTCAGTGATCACTAAACAATGGTGGCCGCTCGGAGATCGGCCGCGACCTTAAATGTTCTTGTGATGCTTACTCCCCGGGCAAACTGGCTTCTGCGGCTGCGAT
>Ga0115000_10004358_pt1 | contig 11600 bp, 4 predicted proteins | sample ArcticOcean_MG_C_6_FD_89690 | JGI IMG/M metagenome (GOLD analysis project Ga0115000, IMG submission 89690) | Marine microbial communities from western Arctic Ocean - ArcticOcean_MG_CB8_128 | ecosystem: Environmental > Aquatic > Marine > Oceanic | place: Arctic Ocean: Canada Basin | collected... | reverse complement strand
GGAACCGTCTATTCAACAGATAATGCAGACCAAGTCCCAGAAGCACTAACAGTAGTAGGGAATATATCTGGTTCTGGAGCATTAACAGTTCAAGGATCAGGATCCTTTGGAGGTCACGTAACTGCATCAGGTGTTATAAAAGCAAGTGGATCATTATTAGGAGCAGTTTATATAGGAGGAGTAGGTAGTCATATAACAGCTTCTGGTAACATAAGTGCAAGTTATACATCAACTGGTTCATTTGGTAGATTATTATCTCATACAATAGGTGGCTTAAGCCCTATATCTTTAACAGATAATACTTCAATAACTGGATCTTTAATTGTATCACAACATGTAACAGCCTCAGGAAATATAAGTGCAAGTGGATATATTTCATCAAGTCATATTGTAGGCCTCTCAGGTAGTTTCCAAAATATAGTGGTAACTGGATCAGGACTAGGAATGGGCTCAGGTTCATTTGGATATGTTTATGCACATACAGTAGAAATTCATAATCATGAAATAGTTGGAGGACAAGGATTATCAGTAATTGGAGTTTCAACAACATTAGGTACATCTGGACAAAATGATCAACCTGTTATAGTTTATGGAAATATAACCGGATCTAATTTATGGCTGAGCGGTTCAGGAGCTGCAGCTAATGGAGGAGGTCATATTTCTGCATCAAACATGACACTTTCAGAAAATTTAACTATACTAGGTGATATATCTGGTAGCTATATTAGTGCAAGTAAGGGATTCTGGACAGCTGGAGAGTATAGTGGAAGCTCTTTACACGTAGAAAATGGTATAAGTGGAAGCTACATTAGTGCAAGTAGAGGAATATATACAGCTGGACATATAAGTGTAATAGGAACAGGGTCCTTTGGAAGTCATATAACATCATCGGGTAATATAAGTGCAAGCGGGTATGTAACTGCAATGCATATAACAGCTTCAGGAAATATAAGTTCAAGTGGAAATTTATCAGTTACAGGTCATATGACCGCATCAGGAAATATAAGTTCAAGTGGATATGTAATTGCAATGCATATGACCGCATCAGGTAATATAAGTTCAAGTGGATATGTAATAGCACAACATGTAACAGCATCAGGTAATATAAGTTCAAGTGGATATGTAACAGCACAACACGTAACAGCCTCAGGAAATATAAGTGCAAGTGGATATATAGTAGCACAGCACATAACAGCATCAGGTAATATAAGTGGTAGTGCAACTTCAACATTAACTATTGGTGGGCTAGCTACTTTCGGAACCAGTACTGTTATAATAGATGGATCAGCAGGGCATATAACAGCATCAGGAAATATAAATGCTGGAGGTAATATAAGCGCAAGCGGGTACCTTTCAACTGAAACACACATAACAGCTTCAGGAAATATAAGTTCAAGTGGATATATAGCTGCAATGCATATAACAGCTTCAGGAAATATATCTGCAAGTGGAACAGGTTCATTTGATTATTTACACGTAGGTAATATAAGTTCAAGTGGATATTATATAGGAACTAATTATAGATCATTCTATATAGCTGCAGCAGGTATGACACCATCTATAACAAATGGAGCAGCTGCAGCAACAGTAGAAAAACCAGGAGTTGCTGGAACAGGTAACACATTCCATACAATTGATTATCTTTCATTCGATCATTTAGTAAATGAATATGCAAACTTCCAAGTAGCAATGCCTGATGAATGGGATCAAGGAAGCATTAAAGCTAAATTCTACTGGCAAGCAGCAGATACACTGGGCACGGTAGGTCACGACGATGTCAATTGGGGAGTAAATGCAACTTCACTGCAAAATCAAGATCTTATGTCAGGAGCAGCTTCAACATTCGTAACAGTAGCTGATAAAACTATTGCAAATCCTGAAAAATTACACATAACAGCACCTACTAGTGAAATAACAGTAGCAGGAACTCACAAATCAAGCTCTCTCGTATTCTTCCGAGTTCAAAGAGATGCAGCAACACCATTAGCAGCAACAACTCATTATTTGAATAAAGCTTATTTACTTGGTGTAGGTATTCAATACCGTGAAAGAGCACACGCAGAAATTCCTTGGTAGAGATAATAATATGAGAGCAACTGGTAGAGTTATAAGAACACGTAGGCCCCCGCTTTTAATGGTAGATCAATATTTCTTGATGGAGTAAGTGACTACATAAATCTCCAAGCTGTTTGTGATAAGACAGTGAGATATACTGATGGAGATCTTGGCCATTGTAGAGGTCGTAGATCTAACAATAAATCATGGCCAGCTGAACTGGATTTAGAGGGTTCTGCACATTGGGGAAGAGCACGGCTCTGGAAACATGCAGAGGCATGGGGCAGACCTGCAACATGGCAATTCTGGGTAAAATTTCCTGAAGAAACGTTTAAAAGTGTTATAGATAATTGGAATGGAGATAAAGACTTAAACAAGTTTATATTAAGAGAGAATTGTCAAGCAAGACAGAATAAAGAGGGACTTCATCCACATAGCGGGTATTCGATAGGATTACAAAGTAATACATCTGGTAGCGTTAGTCTTACTATGGGTCATGGAAAACATGGATCCGCAGCAGTAGAGCAACGAATTCTTCGTCAAGGGCACTCATTTCTAGCTCCAAATGAATGGTATCACCTAGTGTGTAGTTGGGATGGGTATGATGATACTGTAACACCGGAAAATGAAGGGTATAACGTCATTATGTATGCGAACGGAAAAACACGAGCTAATGTAACATTAAAATGTAAAGATCAAACTAGTACAGATGCATATGCTATTATCGGTATCACAGACTCAGTTGGCAAGAAAATGTTCTATTGGATAAATTTCGCATCATCAGGACCTGGAACAGTTGCAACAGGTGATACATTTACTACTGCAGTTAATGCTTCAGGTCTAGGACACTCTGCAGGTGATACAATAGAACAGGTCACTGTCATTCAAATCTATCAAATGGATGCAGTACACGCTGCAAGAGAAATAAAAGCTGGTATTGAGCATGAACATGGGCATGCAGGCTCAATTATTTGCACAGAATTTCAAGGTTATATAACTCTACAACAACAGACACCAGGTGATGCTGGTAATCAAGATATACAAACATGTGATATAGATAACTCTAGGAATTTAGGTTCAGTTTTCGAAGATAATGGAGAGATGATAGGTGTAACTCCTGGACAACAAGGAGGGACAAGTGCCGATACACAAGCTACATTTATAGATGGAGTTAATGGAGGAACAGGAGCAAATGTTACAGTAACACTTCAAGCACTTGATGGTACAGTAAAAGTATATGAGAGTGTTTTAACGAATGCTGCTAACAATGGTGACATATTAGCAAGTGGTAATATTGCATTTAGAGGAGCTTATACAATTGGTTCTACTAAGGCTTTAAGTTTTTTGGCTGCAGTAAATCATGCTAATGGTCATGCTGGTAAAATAACTGCAACCTCACTTGGTGCAACAGTTACATTAACTCAAGTAGTAATTGGAACTGCTGGGAATACAGCTGTAACCAATGGAGCAAACATTAGTAGTGTAACAACAGCAAATCCAAGTAACTTCAGTGGTGGTACACCTGGAACATCGTACCCTCTATCAGCTAGTTTTTCAAACGGAACAGATAAACAAGTAAATTTACAATCACAACTTGCAAGTTATCCAAAAAATGAATATCCATCTCCAACAGGAGAGATGCCTGCACTTCAACCAAGTGAGGCTTCCTTATTTACAGTCGGTAGCGTTGATGCTAACACTACACTTATAGGGAGAGACTCTGGACCACCAAATGAACATCTTAGTATGTATATATCAGAATTCGCTATGTGGGAAAACGAACTCCTCGATACAGACGATGTAACTGCATTATATAATAATGGAGCTCCATTAGCAGATATAACAAGCGACAGCGGACAATATGATAAATCTCAACCAAAAACTGGTTCTATGATTTTACCATTACATGGTATATCTAATGAAGATTCATTTAGAATTCAAGATGAAACTGGAAAATTCAAATGGTTCCAATTCAGAACAGGTGTTGCAGGTAGTATTCCCTATACAGACATAGGTAAAGGTGTTAAAGTAAACAATAATGCTCCCATACATCCTGGATGGAATCAAGAGTTTAACAGTATATCCAGCGAATTTAGAGTAGTATTTAATAATACTGCAGCTGCTTATATTACACCTGTAACAATCACATTAACATCAGTAAAAGGCAATCCTGCAGGAACAACCAAAACATATGAAGGTGTCCATGCAAACACAGGTAATGGCATATTAACAGCTGCACTCAACACATCATGGGTAAGTAATACATCTGGAGCAGCTGATAAAGCAGGAAATCTAGCAGCTGCTATAACAAGTTCAAATGGACACGGGTTATCTAAATTTTCATGTTCCATTGCAACAACACTTATTGCTAATGATACATTGATTATTAGTAATGTTGAAAAAGTGTTAGCAGATGATTGGGACGCTCAAGGTTACCCTGTAAGTATTGATACTAACACACCTTTAGGATTTACTGATTTGACTGCAAGTCAAGCAGGAGGAAATGAATTAAATCTTTCTGCTTCATTCACAGATACAGGAGCTTCACATAGGATTGCGATACCAATGGGTGGTCTCGCAGATGATGCAACTGTAGAATGGGCTACTAATCGTGGATATGAAGACTACATTAAATTAGCCGGAAGTATAACAGCATCAATACAACATAAGAATGCATTTAGAGAATCAATATCTTGTAGTATCGTGCATACAAATGCAGAAAATGAAACGGTAGATAATTCAGGAAATAATCAACCTGCTGTAAAACTACATATGATAAACGGAGGAGGTTTAGGTAATACACCGGTAGTGTACGGTCATGACACTAGTGTAGCAGCTTTTAGTAATGGTGAAGGAGATCATAGCGGATGGCCAGTTGTGGGACTTCCACACCATATGGTACCTACCCTTGCTAGTAATGGTAACCCACATGATTTTACCAGATTTTATTCAAGAGCTCATGAAGAAAAGAATGATCAAGAACCAAGCGTAGGGGTAAATAAAAGGTGGTACCATGAAGGAGCTAAATCTGAATCTTTCTCAGGAGGGGGTCTTCGATTAGTAGGGTGGTGGAAATGTGACGGTCCTGCTATAGATCCAAGAGATCAAAGAGTGAACGTTATAAGTAACACAGTAGCATCAAGTTCAATGATGGAGCAACCAAATCATAAATATGGGGATACATGTCACCATGCATTTTTTGATAATGGAACTACTAATATCCACGTTGGTAAATCGCACCGATATGTTAGAACCAATCCTGCAATGAATGTCGGCGGAACATGGACTGCAGACACTCCAAAAGCTTAATTATGTCAGAAAAATACCAATATATAATAATAACATCAGGTAGCCACACAGCTAATGAGTTAACTGAGTTTGATAATCATGCTATTAACTGGAGGGAATATGCTCGTTGGAATAGTGAAGATACTAAATATATTCTAAAATGTTCATTAACAACACCACAGTGCTTTAAAAGCCATACACGGTATACTAGAGATCAATTACATACTAGTGTATTAGGTAACAGTGAATGGAAAATCACGTCAATTATTAGTAGCGGATCAGTATAGTCAAGTCACTAGTAAATAATAGATCGCAACAATCTATTTGAATACTAACAAGATCATTAGAATACTGAGTATTATTATAATGGTTACAGAGTGTTTGAGCTATATTCTGGATATTTATTAAAGACTATATCGCAAGGTGTAGCATGTTCAAACAAGTAAAAAACAAAAAAATAGGAGTTTAAGTTATGGCAGAGCCAATCAAGTTTTCAGAAGAAGAAATGGGTAAGATCAAAGTAGTGCAAGAGCAGTATCAAGAAAAAACAGCAGTATTTGGACAGTTAAGTTTCCAAAAATTTCAAATAGAAAGACAGTTAGAAACAGCAACAAGCGCTGAAGTGTCATTAAAAAAAGAAATTATAGACTTAGAGCAACAAGAACGAACACTAGTAAAAGAACTAAATGAAAAATATGGTGCAGGCACACTAGACCCACAAACAGGGGAATTCAAACCAGCACAATCATAAATTAAACGTAGGAGTTAAAAAATGGCAGAAAAAATCGTTAGCCCAGGTGTATTTACAAGAGAAAGAGACTTATCTTTCCTTCCAGCAGCTATTGGACAAATAGGTGCAGCAGTAATAGGTCCAACAGTAAAAGGACCAGCATTCGAACCAACTATTATTGAATCTTTTAAGGAATTCGAACAAGTATTCGGCCCTAAAACTAAAGAATCATATGTACCTTATACTGTTGAACAGTATTTGAAAAGTGCAGGTAAAGTAACAATTGTAAGAGTTTTAGGCTTATCAGGATATACCGCTAAGTGTGTAAGAATTGAAGCTGTAACTGGACCTAACAATGTAGGTGTTGCAGCAGTATCTCGACATACTAGAACAGTAGGTGCTTTTCACGCATCACAAGTTGATGATGATGCTGTATTTCTAGCAACTGGTAGTAATGAAACTGAAGGAACAGAATTCTCACAACAACAAACAGGATCTGCATTTTTACTATTCTTAAGTGCATCAGTAGCAGGATATAATGCAGCTACAAACACTACAGTTGGAATTACAGGTCACGTAGTACGAAATTCAGCTGCTGGTACTGACGTTGGAGGAGCAAATCCTTCTGATGGAGGAGCTCGAACAGGAGCAACAGCTTACTCAATGTCATTAGATCCAGCTAGTGCAAAATATGTAACAAAAGTATTTGGTAAAACACCAAAAGACAGAAATAAACCTTTATTTACTTGGATCTGGTTCGGAACACACGCTTCAAGATCAAATGCAGCTTCAGCTGAACATAACGTAACTTCAGTAACAGTAGCAGGAGGTAGAGAGATAGATTATAATCATAAATATTCTACAAATAAGAATGAATTAGAAGCAAGAACACCTTGGATCCAATCGCAAAAAATTGGAGGCAACACTTCAGAATTATTTAGGATACATAGACGTTCACATGGTACAGCAACAAGCTGGGAATTTAAAATTGCAATTGACAATATTAAAGCAGCAGGAAGTGTAGCAGGAAGTGATTACGGTTCATTCTCAATAAGATTACGACGAGTTGATGTAGATGGTACTATTAACGCACAATTAACTCCATTCGGAGGATCAGGTGATACAGATAGAAGACCAGATATTATAGAACAATGGAATAATGTAACGTTAGATCCAAACTCACCTAATTTTATCGCAAGAGTAATTGGTGACAAGTATCAAAAGATAGATGCAAATGGAAAAGTAACAGTATTAGGAGACTATCCAAACTTATCAAGACATGTATGGGTAGAAGTACCAGAAGAAGTTAAAGATCAAGGTATTTCACCTAATTTAGTACCATTTGGATATGCAGCATTAACTGATCCATTACCAACAGGAGGTACCGGATTTACAGGTGCACCTTCAGCATCTATTATTGGACAAGGAGCTAGAACTGTAAAGAAAAGAACACAAATATTAGATAATGTATATAACAAAGCAGTTTATTACGGATTCGATTATTTAGAACCAGATAACCACAATTACTTAAGACCAGTTCCTAAAACAAATTCTGGAGTAGGACAAAACGTAGCATTTAACTTAAGTAATGAGAAACAACATCCATCAGCTTCATTAAATGCAACTGGCACAGATGAAACAGCAATTACACCAGGTGGATCAACAATTAACTTATCAACTAAGAAATTTATAGTACCATTCCAAGGTGGATTTGATGGATATAATCCTTCAAGATTTGTTGCATTAGATACACACATCTCAGCAGCAAATTTATTTGGATATGATTTATCAACAGCTGAAAAAGATGGTGCACTTGCTTATAAGCGAGGAATTAACGCAGTATCTAATCCAGATGAATATGATATCAACATGATGGTAACTCCAGGTGCTAATCACAGATTACACTCAGTAACTACTACACATGCTAAAAACACTTGTGAAGATAGAGGAGATGCATTCTACGTAATGGATGCTGCAGCATATGGTGACTCAATTAACACTGTAACAAATACAGTTAAAGCATTTGATTCAAATTATGCAGCAACATATTACCCATGGGTTAAGATATTAGATACAGATCTTAATAAACCAGTCTGGGTACCACCATCAGTGGTAGTTCCAGGAGCAATAGCATTTAACGACCAAGTAGCATTCGAATGGTTCGCACCTGCAGGATTAAACAGAGGTTCTTTAACTGAGGTAATTGAAACAGCAGATAGAGTAACACATGAAGAACGAGATGATTTATATGAAGGTAGAGTAAATCCAATTGCTACATTCCCTGGACAAGGCGTATGTATCTGGGGTCAGAAAACACTTCAAGGTAAACCATCTGCTTTAGACAGAGTAAACGTAAGAAGATTATTAATTGCTGTTAAGAAGTTTATTGCATCAGCTACTAGATACTTAGTATTTGAAAATAACACAAACGCAACAAGAAATAGATTCTTAAACATAGTTAATCCTTATCTAGAATCAGTACAACAAAGACAAGGATTATATGCATTCAAAGTAATAATGGACGCAACGAATAATACACCAGACGTAATTGATAGAAATCAAATGGTAGGTGAATTATTCTTACAACCAGCAAAAGCAGCTGAGTTCATTGTACTAGACTTTAACATTTTACCAACAGGTGCAGCATTCCCTGAATAGAAATAACAATAAACTAGGAGTATAGAAATGGCAGAAAAAATAGTTAGCCCAGGTGTATTTACGAGAGAAAGAGACTTATCTTTCTTACCAGCAGGTATTGCACAAATAGGAGCCGCAATTATAGGACCAACAGTAAAAGGTCCAGCATTTGAACCAGTAATAATAGAATCATTCAAAGAATTCGAACAAGTATTCGGTCCAAAAACTTTAGATAGTTACGTACCATATACAGTTGAAGGGTATTTGAAGAGTGCAGGTAGAGTTACTGTAGTTAGAACACTTGGCTTAGGAGGGTATACACCAGAATTGATTGGTATTACATTAGCTGGAGCAAATGGAGTTGTTGCAGTAGCAAAAATAACATTTACAGGCCAACCGCAAGATGATACTATTAGTTTAGATATTACAGATGCAGCAGGAACTTTAAAGAATTATATAGCTGCTTCTTCTGAAATTTTAGCAGCTAATAAGTTTACTAGAAATGATTCAGATGTAGCAGTAATAGCAGCTTCGCTTAGAGATTGTATAAACAATGCATCAGGTCACAATGGTACGTTAACCGCAGCTGCTGCAGCAGGAGTTGTAACAATAACTAACACAGCAGTGGGTGTAGCAGGAAACACAACTATTGCAGTTACAGCAGCAAACAATTCAACGGGTGCTACTATGTCTAATACAACTTTAACGCAGCAATTTACAGGTGGTGTTGATCATGATTTACTAGATTCAGCTAACAATGAAGTAGTTGCAGTTCTACATCCAACACAAGTAGATCCAGATGCAAAATTTGCTTCAGCATTAACTACTGCTACTTCTAATTGTGCAATACAATTAAAGAATGATGATTACACTAGCACTACTGTTTTTGCTTCAGGTCAAACATTAGACGCAACACACGGACATACATATTCAGGATCAATAGATACAACAGCTGAAAATTGGTTAGGTAATGTATTTGGAACTACACCTAAATCAAGAATTCAACCAGTATATAATTATATGTTATTTAAGAATTATGCATCACGATCATTTAGTGATGATTCAACGTTAACTACAGCAATCACAGATAGTGTATCTAATGCATTCGCAACTAACTACGCACAGAAAGACGCATACGAAGCAAGAACACCTTGGATTGTATCACAAGATCAAGGTACTTACTTGTCAACATCAACGACAAAATTATTCAAATTTCATACTAGATCACACGGAACATCTACTAACTATCAATATAAAGTTGCAATCTTAAATATTAAGGCTGCAGGATCAGTACCAGGTTCAGATTACGGTTCGTTTTCTGTACAAATTCGTAGAGTAGATATAGACGGATCAATTCACGCTGGAAATAGCCCTTATGCAGCGTCAGGAGATAGAGATTTAAGCCCACACGTAGTAGAGCAATGGAATGCATTAACATTAGATCCTAACTCACCTAACTTTATTGCTAGAGTGATTGGTGATAGATACCAAAAAATTGATACAGAAGGTAAACTAACAGTTTATGGTGATTATCCAAACTTATCAAGACATGTATGGGTAGAAGTACCGGAAGAAGTTAAAGATCAAGGTACTTCACCTGATTTAGTACCATTCGGATTTGAAGCACTAGTACAACCAATAGTAGAAGCAGTCGGATTTATGCCAACTGCATCTTTTGTAGGACATACTAACACAAGTGTAGAACGTACAGCAGGTGGAACGGCAACTAGTCACAACCTTAAGAAAACACAAGTAGCAGATAACGTATATAATAAGAAAATATATTACGGATTCGATTATACTGACACTGATAACTACAATTACTTATTACCATTACCATCTTCAGCAACATCAGTTGGTAACAATAAGCACTTTAACTTATCACACTGTTCACAACATCCATCAGCTTCATTAAATGTATTAAATGAAACGTTAATCACACCAGATGGTGCAACTATTAACCTTACAACTAAGAAATTTATAGTACCATTCCAAGGTGGATTTGACGGATTAAATCCAGCACGATACATTGCACGTGATACTAATATTAGTGCAGCTAACATGTTAGGATTTGACTTATCAACAGCAGAAAAGGATGGTTCTAAAGCATTCAAAAGAGCTCTTAATGCAGTGTCTAATCCAGACGAATATGATATTAACTTAGTTGTAACACCAGGTGCTAATCACAGATTACACTCAGTAGTAACTACTCACGCTAAAAATCTTTGTGAAGATAGAGGAGATGCATTATATATTATGGATGCTGTAGGAAAAGATACAACAGCTATATCATCTGTTACTAATACAGTTAAATCATTAGACTCTAACTATACAGCTACTTACTGGCCATGGGTTAAGATACTTGATACTGATAAAAATAAACCAGTTTGGGTACCACCTTCAACAGTAATAGCAGGTGTAATATCTAAAAACGATCAAATAGCATTTGAATGGTTTGCACCAGCAGGATTGAACAGAGGTATGTTAACAGAAGCAATAGATGTACCAACTAGATTAACTCACGCAGAGAGAGATGATTTATATGAAGGTAGAGTAAATCCTATAGCAACATTCAAAGAAGGAATTACAGTTTGGGGTCAAAAAACATTACAAGCTAAACCTTCTGCACTTGATAGAATTAATGTAAGACGATTATTAATTGCAGCGAAAAAATTCATATCATCAGCTACTAAATATTTAGTATTTGAAAACAATACTAATGCAACAAGAAATAGATTCTTAAATATTGCTAATCCATACTTCGAAAGTGTACAACAAAGACAAGGTCTTTACGCATTCAAAGTAATAATGGATGGTTCAAATAATACTCCAGATGTAATTGATAGAAATCAAATGATCGGTGAGATATTCTTACAACCAGCAAAAGCAG
>Ga0115000_10004356_pt1 | contig 11610 bp, 6 predicted proteins | sample ArcticOcean_MG_C_6_FD_89690 | JGI IMG/M metagenome (GOLD analysis project Ga0115000, IMG submission 89690) | Marine microbial communities from western Arctic Ocean - ArcticOcean_MG_CB8_128 | ecosystem: Environmental > Aquatic > Marine > Oceanic | place: Arctic Ocean: Canada Basin | collected... | reverse complement strand
TAACGAAGAAACTGATCCAAAAGCAGAATTCCCAGGGAATCCACCGGAAGATGACAACGATGCGACAGGAGAAACTGGAAGTGATTTTAATGCGCCAAAAAAACCTACTGATTCAAAAAGTAAAACACCTGTTTTAGATAATTTCGGGAGAGACTTAACGACCATGGCCATAGATGGCCGATTAGACCCTGTTATTGGTAGAGAAAAGGAGATAGAAAGAGTTTCTCAAATTTTATCAAGAAGAAAGAAAAACAATCCAATTTTAATTGGTGAACCTGGAGTTGGTAAAAGTGCTATTGCTGAAGGTTTAGCTTTAAGAATAGTTCAACGAAAAGTATCTAGGGTACTTTTTGGAAAACGAATCGTTACACTTGACCTTGCTTCACTAGTAGCAGGAACGAAATATAGAGGGCAATTCGAAGAGCGCATGAAAGCTGTAATGAACGAACTTGAGAAATCTCCTGACATCATCTTATTTATTGATGAAATTCACACTATAGTTGGTGCAGGTGGAGCCTCTGGTTCTTTAGATGCTTCAAATATGTTTAAACCTGCCCTAGCGAGAGGCGAGGTACAGTGTATTGGAGCAACTACTCTTGATGAATTCCGCCAGTACATTGAGAAAGATGGAGCTTTAGAAAGAAGATTTCAAAAGGTTTTAGTTGAGCCCACATCAATTGATGAAACAATTGAAATTTTACACAATATCAAAGGTAAATACGAAGATCACCACAATGTAACTTATTCGCAAGAAGCAATTGAGGCTTGTGTTAAAATGACAAATAGGTTCATCACAGACAGACATTTACCAGACAAAGCAATTGATGCTTTAGATGAAGCTGGATCTCGTGTTCACATTACAAACATTAACGTTCCAATCGAAATTATCCAAATCGAAAAAGATATAGAGAATATTAAAGAAGAAAAAAATCAAGTTGTTAAGTCTCAAAAATATGAAGAAGCTGCTCGCTTAAGAGATAGTGAAAGACAACTTACAGAGAAGCTAGAGGCAGCTAAATCTCGTTGGGATGAAGAAACAAAGAACCACCGAGAGAATGTTAGTGAAGATGATGTTGCTGAGGTAATAGGTATGATGACTGGCATTCCAACTCAACGAGTTGCTGAGAAAGAACAAGGAAGGCTTTCAAAAATGTCTAGTGAATTAGAGGGCACTGTTATTGGTCAAGACGAAGCAATTAAAAAAGTCGTTAAAGCAATTCAAAGAAACAGGGCTGGATTAAAGGATCCCAATAAGCCAATTGGTTCATTTATTTTCCTAGGACCAACTGGAGTAGGGAAAACGCAATTGGCGAAGGAATTAACTAAATTCATGTTTGATAGTGTTGACTCTTTAATCAGAATTGACATGAGTGAATATATGGAGAAGTTTGCAATATCAAGACTGATTGGTGCCCCTCCGGGATATGTTGGATATGAAGAAGGAGGACAATTAACCGAAAAAGTAAGACGCAAACCCTATTCTATAATATTACTTGATGAAATTGAAAAAGCACATCCAGATGTATTCAATTTATTACTGCAAGCATTAGATGACGGACACTTAACTGACAGCTTAGGAAGAAAGGTTGATTTTAGGAATACAGTCATTATAATGACCTCCAATATTGGTACTCGTCAGCTTAAAGATTTTGGTGCAGGAGTTGGTTTTAATACTTCGGCTAAATCTAACGCTGCTGATGACCATGCGAAAGGTGTAATCACAAGCGCATTAAAAAAATCATTCGCTCCTGAATTTTTAAATAGAATTGATGATGTGATATTATTTAACTCATTAAAAAAAGAAGATATTCACAAAATTATAGACATTGAATTAAAAAAACTTTTCGAAAGAGTTGTAGATTTAGGATTCAAAATCAGACTTTCTAACGAAGCAAAGGACTTTATTGCTGATAAAGGATATGACGCTGAATATGGTGCAAGACCACTTAAAAGAGCGATTCAAAAATACCTTGAAGATGCACTTGCTGAAGAGATAATAAACGCTAAAGTATCTGAAGGTGATACTATTAACGTAGGATTCAACGACACAACAAAAGAAATAACAATCAAAGTGAGTAAGCCTAGAAAAAAGAAAGCTAGCGAATAATAAAAAAAAGGCTGCCAACTGGCAGCCTTTTTTTTATTTAATTATGATAAACTACAAAGAAAAATTACGTTATTCTAGTTAATTAATCAAGATATTTAGAATTGAATAATTATAGAATGAATACCTATCTTTACATTCTAATTATTACACCATGGAATTAAACGCATTAACAGCAATCTCTCCAATAGACGGAAGATATAGAAGAGTAACAAAAAATCTAGCTCAATACTTCTCTGAAGCAGCACTAATACAATACAGAGTAAAAGTTGAAATTGAATATTTTATTGCACTTTGCGAAATACCTTTACCTCAATTATCAGAAGTGAAGTCTTCTATTTATCCTGAACTAAGAGCTATATATAAAAATTTTACTGAAGCTGATGCATTAGCGGTAAAGGAAATCGAAAAGACAACAAACCACGATGTTAAAGCAGTTGAATATTTTATAAAAGATAAAATGTCTGCATTAGGTTTATCTGCAAGCTTGGAGTTCATTCACTTCGGATTAACATCTCAAGACATAAACAATACATCAGTACCTTTAACTATAAAAGACGCACTAATAGACACTTACTTACCTTCTCTTCAAGATGTAATTGACACACTTAAAGACTATTCAAAAAATTGGATGAACATTCCTCTTTTAGCAAGAACACATGGTCAGCCAGCATCACCTACTACACTGGGAAAAGAGTTTTACGTATTTGTTGAAAGATTAGAAATTCAATTAAAGCAATTAAAAGCAGTTCCTTTTAGCGCTAAATTTGGTGGAGCAACAGGAAACTTTAATGCACATACAGTTGCGTTTCCCAAACACAACTGGGTAGAGTTCGCAAACAAATTCGTTAACGAAACTTTAGGACTAGATAGATCGCAGACAACTACTCAAATTGAACACTATGATAACCTAGCTGCTTTGTTTGATGCGATGAAAAGAATCAATACTATTCTTATAGATCTTGATAGAGATGTATGGACATACGTTTCTATGGAGTATTTTAAGCAAAAATTAAAAAAAGGAGAAATTGGCTCTTCTGCCATGCCCCATAAAGTTAATCCTATTGATTTTGAAAACTCAGAAGGAAACTTAGGAATGGCGAACGCAATATTGGAACATTTATCGGCAAAACTTCCACTATCTAGACTACAGCGTGACCTCACGGATTCTACTGTTTTAAGAAACGTTGGAGTTCCTGTTGGGCATTCCTTAATTGGTTTAGCTTCTACTCTTAAAGGCTTAAATAAATTATTATTAAACGAGAAGAAGTTAAAAACTGATCTTGATAATAATTGGGCAGTTGTTGCGGAAGCGATTCAAACAATATTAAGAAGAGAAGGTTATCCAAAACCTTATGAGGCTTTAAAAGAATTAACGAGAACTAACGAGGTGATTAACGAAGATTCTATTGGTGCTTTTATTGAGACATTAAACGTTAGTGATGAGATTAAGGCTGAATTAAAAGCCATTTCCCCATATAACTATATTGGTGTTGTAGCAACTATTTCATGATGCAAAATCACTCTTAAGTATAATACTAATAGGCTGTTCTTTATTTTTGAAGGGACAGCCTAATTTTGTGTCTTATCTTCCGTTAGTTGCACAAAACAATTAACAATCCATTAAATTAAATTGGAATCAGATTCCACATCAACACTGGTTAGCATATAGCTTTTGGTATAATTCTTACTTAGACTGGAAGATTGAACACAATCGAGTAATAGCCTTTCCTTTTCATAGACAGAAAAGGACAGCGTATTACAGTGCTCAAAAAGTCAAAAGAAAATCAGGATTACTAAAAGTTTCTATTACAACCGGTTTTTCAAAAAGTAGAAACAGTGGCTATCTCGTTTTATTAATTGGTGCGGGAAGTAATCAACTCAATAAAAAAACCAATTTATTAATTCACAACAATATACCTAATTCTAATACCCACCTATTCACTATTGATAAAAATCGGGCATCTCACTAACTGATTATGGTGTGCACACATAAGATTCTACAGTCATCAACTAGACAGTTTTACATTTCTCGACTCGCCATCCGTCAATATGGAAATCACCTATAAACCCCTTGCTGACTCAACATTTATTTACTTTCAAATAAGAAACACTTCTACGAATATTTTTAACGATACAATTCTACAAAAAAGAACGTATATATTACTTAAATCAATAGCACTCTTCCACTAATGTAAAAAATATTTGGATGATTATATGACTTACACATAGAAGAAAACATACTTGAAAAATCAAAAACAACTGGACCACTTTTAAGTTCTTTTTTCACCATAACTGATAAAAAACTACTACTTACCGTGTAGCTTCAACCGTTTGAAGTTAGTAAAAAAGATGAGTTCGAATTGTACTGCAATTCAATAAAAATCAAGAACTTCCGAGTTCATTATCGACATGACAAGTTGATACATAAAATAAGATTTAAAATCTCAACCAAAAACCTACCATAAAAGGTTAATTAAAAAATAAAACTACTGGAAAACAATTAGATAGACACTTTAATATAAATAGAAGAATTAATACTTTACACCCTGAAAAAGAGATGAGAATCATGCCGATTAACTGTAAAGGACTCCCTTTTATGCATGAAGGACAATATGATTACAACTCTCTATAGTATCCTTATGATACAGGTAGAAAAAGGCTATCATAAATTTAAACCAAACCTAGTTGTTTTCCTGGGGGATTAATTTTACGAGACCCGACCTTCAATACCTATTATCAAAGAGCCTTTTTGTTATTTAGATTATATGTACAAATGGAATCTATACTGTTTGCCTTTTCGAAACATCACGGTAAATACACCTACTATCACCTTAACAAATGATAGTAGGTGTATATAAAGGAAACCTTTGGGGAAAGGGTTGAGTTACTGCCAAAACTACAGAGAAAGATAGTCTCGACAAGTATTATCAAGAAATTTATGATACTTGACAACAAGATAATGGAGGGTACGCCTAAATACTTTGTGAACATGGCGATACGTTCTCAACGAGTCAGTTACCGACACCTTACAAACGAAGAACTAAAGGATTATCGAACTACTACACATCCTAACAATTTGGTGATTTTTATTTCGCAATTCTAGAAGATAAAAAGTACAAATCAGCTCCAGTAAATATTTAACACCAGATCTTGAACGGAATTCCTTTAAACAACTCCCTGACGAATTAGGAGCTTGACAATGATGATTTTAAATTACTTGGTGAAAAAAAACTTAAGTTTTTAAAAAAAATAGTCACTAAATAATCTGCTTGTGCAAGCCTTACAACTATAAATAAGGAGTATCATCCGCTCAAGGACCTAACAGTAAATTTACCAGGAGAACATAAGCTAAATAGAGACATGGACACCAATGCCTGGCAGAAAACAGGGAGAGATAATGCGATGAGTATTATTAGGACTGCACCTGTATTGTGTCTTTTAGGATATCAGCACATGAGAAGTGTTGTTGAATTATTTGACACACTAAACAATGGAACTCATTTTTTTACAATCCCATAAATTTCCAATACTTGGCCAAGAACGTGGCTACCTTCGAATTCAACTTATAGCAACTCCCCTTTTGGAATTCATTGCGATGGATTAGGAAATAAAATGAATGTTATTATGTTTGCCAACCCAACTAATGAAATTCATCATCCTCAAAAAATAAATAAAAAATCTCCTGGTTTTGGTATGATTATTTTGAACAGTATTGAGAAAACGGCTATCTTACATGCTTATATTTTTGTAATGCAATAAATATCAACACAATACAACCAGCCTTCTCATAAAACTCAATCGACTTTATTTCTGCAGTCAACATTTACATATGGAATTATCCATAAACTTTTTCCATTTTAGAAGTAATTAGCTTGCCAATTTCTTCTCCTTGAAGATCAGTAAGTACCACTATATAAGTATGATGGACAACTAGATATCCATACGAAATGGAATCACCTAAACCTACCACCTTATTACCAGTCAGTTACTAGACTATGAGACCCCAGTAATGCACTTATTAGAAGTGCAGGTTTATCAGCAGAAGACTACTTGTTTGTTTTATAAAGAATTACTACTTAATCAAAATCAATTTTTTTAGATTGGGAAATTATAATATTCATAGAATGTTTTTTATCAGACAAATACACGTAAATAATACAACTAAAGATTGTTTATTCATGAAACCATTAGCTTAAATAAGCAAAAAATAATGTAATAAACCTCTAACAAGATGCAATAGAAAAATTTTGAAAGAAAAAGTACAGGTAATTAAATAAAACTCGTTTGACATAAAAGTACTTCGTACTAATAATTCTTCGTGAAGAATGCGTATCAAAATTACTCTTGATTAGCCAACTCCTTAATCCTGGTAATTAACCCCCAAGTCTTATAAGTATCTAGTCCAAAAAAGTAAGGTGCTCTATACAACGAGCCTATATTTCTTAAATTGAATAATATTTCATTATCAACAGCAATTAATGTTAACTTGTGTCCCGAAAAACCAAATACCAAAGGAACCTCAAATTCTGAATAATTCTGAAATGACTTGATAGGTATTAATTTATATTCTGCCTTTAAAATAGCAATTATTTTCCTGTTTAATACAGCTGATGTTCCTGTAGAAATACGGGTTATATTTCTCTCAGTATACTTCATGAATAAGTTATAGACTAGCCAAAGAACTGATAAAAACAAAAATCTAAGCATGGAATCAGAAGACTCATCTATAAACAAAGACAAGGCTACTAACGATAAAACAATAGGACCTAATGGTCCTCCTATAAAATTTTTCACAAAGCCATCAAGTTCGTCTTTGGGAAGTTTATTTGACTTTAAAATATCTGTCAAAATTTTTGAAGTCATATTTATGAATACTTAAAACATTTGTGAATAGATTCAAATATAATCGTTTAATAACTATAGCAAATTAGAAAAGAATTTAGATAGAAAATATAGTTCATTTTAATCTACAATTTTTAATAAAAAAGCACAAAGGACATCTAAAATATCCTTTGCACTTTAGTGAAAATTAATTCAAATTGGGTTGAGGCGTCATTCTTAAATAAGGCTTCACTTCTGTGTGTCCTTTTGGAAACAAAGCTGGAATCTCTTCATTTTTAACAGCAGGAGAAATAACACAATCATCACCGTTTTTCCAGTTAGCAGGAGTTGCTACTTTATGGTAAGCAGTCAACTGTAATGAATCAATTACTCTTAATAACTCATCAAAATTCCTACCTGTAGATGCTGGATAAGTAATCATTAATTTAACTTTCTTATCAGATCCAACTATAAAAACAGACCTAACAGTTAACTTATTATCTGCATTTGGATGAATCATATCATAAAGTATTGCTACTTTTTTATCCTCATCCGCTATAATTGGAAAGTTAACAGTTGTGTTTTGTGTTTCATTAATGTCTTTAACCCATCCGTTATGAGAATCCAAACCATCAACACTTAAAGCAGCAACTTTTACATTTCTTTTATCAAACTCAGCTTTATAATTAGCCACAGTTCCTAATTCTGTTGTACAGACTGGTGTATAATCTGCTGGGTGTGAAAAAAGTATTCCCCAATGGTCTCCTAGCCAATTATGAAAATCTAATTCTCCTTCTGTAGATTGTGCTGTAAAATTTGGAGCAATATCTCCTAATCTAATTGTACTCATAGTTTAGTTGTATTTAATATGTAATTATTAATTTTAATTTCACTCTTATAAAGAGGCAAATAGTAAATGAATAATTAAGGTAAGATTGATGTTTGGAAATACCAAAAAAAGATGGTTATAATTATATTTGTAATCATAATTATAACCATCTTTTTTTAAACACAGCATATTTGAAGCATCAAAAAAAACCTACGAATACCTGTTAACAAGAATAGCAAAGGTGAATTATACTTAAACGAATTAAAAAGATACCCAACTTTTTTTTTTAAAAAAAAACTATTCCTTTTTTGGTTCGGAAAATAAGAGTAATCTTTTATTACGGATTAAAAACATAAATAATTTAAAACATTATTTTTTTCTTTATCGCATCAAATACCTTGATAATTTTAATTGAAATTTACGCTTTATCTGTATTTAAAAATAAACAAATTAAGTCCTCTATATACTAAAAACTATCTACTGATATACTTCAACATTCCATTAAAAATAAATCCATGAAACGGAAATACAGCATACCAATATAATCTACCTGCTAATCCTAAAGGCCTAAAAGTCGCAGTTTGTACTAATTCACCATTAATAATCTTAAATTCTAACCAGGCTTCTCCTGGAAGTTTCATCTCAGCAAACAAAAGTAACCGCCCTTCTTCTTTATTCGCATACAATACACGCCAAAAATCTATAGAGTCACCTACATTGATAGTATTTGTATTAGTACGCCCCCTTCTAAGTCCAACACCTCCAAATAATTTATCTATATATCCTCTAAGCTTCCACAACCAGTTACCGTAGTACCATCCATTACTTCCACCAATTTCCCAAATTCTATCAACAGAATCTTGCAGATTCGTAATTATACTTGTTCTACTATCTATAAAGCATCCGAAAGTAGGAACTTTAACGAAGTCTGATATATTAAAATTTAAACCACTACTTGAATAAGCATCTTTCCAACTTGAAATAATTTCATTATTCTCAATTTTACTAAAAGCCCTTTTTAAAGCAGTTTTATAAGGTAAAGGCTTCACGCCTAAAATATCATTTAATCTATTATCACGACAAACTACTTCTATTTTCATACTGTGTACTAATGAAGTAGCCAATTTATAAGAGGTAGATGTTACAAAATAAAGCCAATATGAAGAAAGCTTTGGAGTCATTACAGGTACAACAAATATTTTACGTTTTAAATTCCGAACACTACCGAAATCTAACAGCATATCTTTATAAGATAAAACATTTGGCCCTCCAATGTCAAAATTATCATTGAATGTTTGCGTATTAAATAACGACAAAGATAGAAAGGAAATAACATCCACAATTCCTATTGGCTGGCATTTAACATGAAGCCATTTTGGAGTTACCATAATTGGCAACTTTTCAACTAAATCTCTAATAATTTCAAAAGAAGCACTTCCAGAACCAATAATAATTCCAGCTCTTAGTGTTGTGAAATTATAATTTCCTTTACTTAATTCAATTTCAACATTTTTCCTTGAAGACAGGTGTTCAGATAATTCTGTTTCATTAACAATACCACTTAAGTAAATAACATGGTTAACTTTTGTTTTCTGAAGTGCATTTCTAAAGTTAATTGCCGAAGCTTCTTCCAAAGATTTATAATCGTCTGAAGACGACATAGAGTGTACTAAATAATAAGCGCCATCAATATCCTCAGGAATGTTTTTTAAAGAGTCTTTATCTAGTAAATCTAATTTAATAACTGTTATTTTTCCAATCAATAATTTAGGTGGGTTAAACCTCTTAACATCTCTAGCACAACAAACTACCTCGTGTCCCATCTCAATTAAAACCGGAAGTAATCTTTTACCTATATACCCTGTAGCACCTGTTAGTAATATCTTCATTTTAATTAATTACAACGTTTAAAAAATCTGCCTGCCGTTTGAACATCCCCAATTAAAATAGAAATAACGTAAGAATACGACAATATTAAATTAAAGATAAAGACAAAAAAATAGTGTCAATTTACCATGAAGATAGTTATAATTAGTACTTTAAACTAACATCCTCTTGCATCTTTTGTGGAATTACATTTAAAAATAGTCCAATTGAGTAGAGGAATAAAATAACGAATCAATCAACTTGAAATAAATTAGTTAAATCAATAAATGCTTATTAACTTGATTTTAAAACCCAATTAAGAATTTATATTTGACAATAAAATAATTACTTTAATCTTTTAAAGATTAAAGTAATTACACAAAAAAAACGTGGTTTCTATAGTTTAATTAAATCGGCAATAGCATTCCAAAGCTCAATTCTTTTTTCCAACGATTGCTTTGCCACTGCTAATGTCTCAGCCCATTTTATTTCGTTATCACCACAAAGTTTCGAAACCATTCTTAAAGAAAGTGGTCCGTGTTCATCACCATCTAAATCAATATGCCGCTGCAAATAATATGTTAGTTTACTATAAAATTTATTTCCAGAATCCGCCTTCTTCAGAATTTCAATAAACATATCTGGAATAACATCTTCTCTACCAAAAGTGAATGAGGAAGCTACAAGATATGGTTTATTTGTTTCAATAATTGAAAAGGAAAACTTAACGAAATCAGCTATTCTGCTATCAATATTTATTTCATTCAATGAATACTCAACAGTATTACCTGATTCTATCAATTTCACAAAACTATCTATCTTATTTGTCTTGGCACCTATTTGTTGCATTGACTCTAAGTACATTTCAAAATGACTTTTAGGTTGACCTAACTCATTTATATCGCTTTCTTCTCCGTGAACAATTTCGTTTATAAACCTTGACAGGGTAGCATCCTCCGAAGGTGTCCAAGGAGTTTTAACGTTTGTGAGGTTTATTTGCAGACTCTTTAAAAGTGACATAAAGTCCCATACTGCAAATACATGATTCTCCATGAATATTTTAATGTCGCTTATCGTTTTTAAACTATCATATAGTTTATGGTTTTTTAATTGATTTCTTAATTCAGAAATTTCATTTTCGATATGTGATATTCTATTCATACTGATAATCTTGTATTTGCTAGCATATATTAATATAATCGCTTGTATTTTCGATGCAAAAAAATGATTGTATTTATATACAATATAAAGAAATGTGAAATTTAAAGAAACTATCCAATCATTTTACAATTATATGCATATTTAAATATGCATTTTTATGCCACAAAAAACGAATATCTTGTTAGTAGTAGTTTTATTTTGAAACCCAATCAATGCCTTTAATTAATTTACCTAGTGTTCCAGCTTCTGCACTACCTAGTTCTGTTTGGAAGTCATAAGGCCAACTAGCCATTCTTGGTAAACTCATTAAAATACTTTCTATTCGACCATCTGTATCTAGTCCAAACTTAGTTCCCTTATCATAAACTAAATTAAATTCTACATAGCGACCTCTTCGGATTCTTTGCCATTCCTGTTCACGTTCACCAAAATCTAACTTAGCATTATCACGCATTAATTTAGTGTAAATTGGAGTGAATTGTTCACCAACACCTTGTACATATTTAAACAAATCTTCTTTGCTAGTATTTTCATTAGAACGCATTCGATCAAAAAATATCCCCCCTACCCCTCTAGTTTCCTTCCTATGTTTAATGAAAAAATAATCGTCTGCCCATTTTTTATGCGCATCATAATATTCGTCATTATTTTTATCACAAACGGATTTTAATTGTTTGTGAAACCAAATTGCATCTTTATCTACAACATAATGCGGGGTCAAATCAATTCCGCCTCCAAACCAATAATCCTCTACTATTGGAGAATCTTTATTTTTTCTAGTTTCAAAATACCTCACATTCATATGGATAATTGGAACCATTGGACT
>Ga0115000_10004355_pt1 | contig 11616 bp, 9 predicted proteins | sample ArcticOcean_MG_C_6_FD_89690 | JGI IMG/M metagenome (GOLD analysis project Ga0115000, IMG submission 89690) | Marine microbial communities from western Arctic Ocean - ArcticOcean_MG_CB8_128 | ecosystem: Environmental > Aquatic > Marine > Oceanic | place: Arctic Ocean: Canada Basin | collected... | reverse complement strand
GAGTCTTCCAACAGTCAATTTTGGACTAAAAATGGAGTAATAAATTCATTTAAATTAAATTAAAAAACTATGAAAATTGGATTATTTTATGGCTCTGATACGGGTCGAACTACTGCTGTTGCGGAAAGAATTAAGGAATTGTTAGGTGAAAAAGTCCAGATTGACTCTTTCGAGATGACTAATTTTAATAAAACTGATTTAGAATCTTATGATTACCTCATTTTGGGACTTTCCACCTGGTACGATGGAGAACTTCAGAGTGATTGGGAGACCCACTTTGACACCTTTTGTGAGATTGACTTCACTGGTAAAAATATAGCTATTTATGGTTTAGGTGACCAAATAGTATATTGTGATTATTTTATTGATGGAGTCGGAATCGTTGGTCAACAAATCCTCAAATCTGGCGGTCAACTTTTTGGAGAGTGGTCCACAGAAGGCTATCTGCATACAGAATCAAAAGCTGAATTCAAGAAAGGTACTTTTTGCGGCTTAGCATTAGACGAAGACACTGAAGAAGATTTAACTGAAGAGAGGTTGACTGAATGGTGCAATCAAATACTCCATCAGTTCATAAAAAAAAGTAGTATAACAGAAGCCGTAGCGACATAAACAAACACTATCTAATTTAATTTTAAGGTTAACCTGGTTGCAATAATAAATAGTAATGAACTGTATTCAACTGCCATTTTTGCAACTTTAATATCTAGTTAAATTGCTTATAAACTGATCAAACTAGGAGATAGATAAATATTAAACAACATACATGAGACATTTTTTCAAACACCTTACTTTCCTTACAGTTTTAACCTTACTAGTAACTTCTTGTAGTGAATCACAAAGCAAGAAAGTTACAGGAAATAAAGAACAACAGCATATTACTTTGTACACTCACAGACATTACGAGGCAGATAAAGTAATATTCGAAAAATTTGAAAATGAAACCGGAATCAAGGTCAACGTAGTAAAAGCAAACGCTGATGAATTAATTCAAAAGCTACAAAGTGAAGGAAAGCAATCTCCCGCAGATTTGTTACTTACGGTTGATGCTGGTCGACTAGTGAGGGCTAAGAACAAAGGTTTGTTGCAAAAAATAAATTCTGAAATACTGGACAGCATTGTCCCTAAACACTTAAGAGACAATGAAAATCAATGGTTTGGGTTAACAAAAAGAGCGCGAATTATTGCTTACGATAAAACCAAAGTAAATCCGGAAGAGCTTTCTTCCTACGAAGACCTAACAAATCCTAAGTGGAAGGGAAAAATACTTATTCGAGCTTCTGGAAACATTTATAATCAATCGTTATTAGCCTCTATTATTGCAAATAAGGGTGAAAAAGAAGCTAAAACATGGGCAACGGGAATTGTTAAAAATTTAGCCAGAAAACCTAAAGGTAATGACAGAGATCAAGTAAAAGCAATATTAGCGGGAGAAGGCAATTTAGCTATAATCAACACTTATTACCTTGGAAAATTACTAAATTCAAAAGACCAACTTGAAGTGAATGCTGGCAAGGCTGTTAGCCTATTCTTTCCTAATCAAAACGACAGAGGAACTCATGTAAACATTAGCGGAATAGGTGTTACCAAGCATGCACCAAACAAAGATAATGCTATAAAATTCATTGAGTATCTTTTAAACAAGGAGTCAATCATCTACTACCCGACCGAAGCACATTTACTCAAAAAAAATAGTCAAATAACATAACCTTTTTAATCTAATCTCGTAACACCTTGTAAATGTGTAAACAACACCCATTTTCTTTCTAAAGAAAAATACTGGTGAAACAGCAAACAAACAACTTAAAGATTAAAAAATGAACAACCATCATCTACAATCACAAGTGAAGTCGTCAGGAATAGCTTACTTATTATGGTTTTTTTTAGGAGCCCAATATGCCTACCTTGGAAAATGGGGAATTCAAATATTGTACTGGATTACTCTTGGTGGAATGGGCATATGGATGTTTTTTGACTTATTCACTATCCCTGGTAAAGTCAGCAGACATAATGCAAAATTATTTAGTCAAATTGACGATATAGAAAAAAAAGAACGTGAAGCTGAACTCGCAAGAAATATTGCTATGGTCCAGGCAGCTAAAAGTTAAGAAAGGACAATTACAATCTTGTCAAAATCATTTAAAAACCATGACCTAGCAAGGTCATGGTTTTTTATATAAACTAGATCTTCCAACACTTATCAAGAGTTCGAGTCCAGATAAAACAGTTCAAGGAGATGCTTCTCTTTTGCACATCCGGTCAAAAATACCCTATCATTGCAAAACAAAATCGCATCTCATGGAATTCACAATACAAGTAAATCTCTCAGCATCTCCTTCAGAAATATATAAAGCCTGGCTGAGCTCCGATGGTCATACAAAAATGACTGGTGGCGCAGCTACAGCTTCAGAAAAGGCAGGAGATGATTACTCTGCTTGGGATGGCTACATTTCGGGAAAAAACATTTCCCTCAGGCCTCATTCCATCATAAAACAGTCGTGGAGAACAACTGAGTTTAAAGACAGCGACAAGGACACGTTGGTTGAAATTCAAATAAGAGGAAACAAAACAGCATCAACCTTGACAATTATCCATACAGAAGTTCCTGATGATGGAGAGAAATATAAAAAAGGATGGGAAGAACATTACTTCACTCCAATGAAGGAATATTTTTCAAAATAAACCAGAACTTTACTTTGAAATAACCTCGAATCAAATAAATTTGCATTCGTAAAAGAATCACTACAGAAACGACTATTATGATTAATTTTAATGAATACTTCGACGGAAAAGTTAAATCGCTAGGTTTTAAAAATAGAGGAGGTAACTTCAGTACAGGAGTACTACTCCAAGGCACTTATGAATTTAACACTTCTACAAAAGAGTGGATGACGTTAATTTCTGGTAGTTGGGAAATTGAACTTCCAACTGATGGACTGAGAAATTATGACGTTAATGAGAGTTGTGCTATTCCTTCAGGAATATCTTTTAAAGTGCATGCTCTTGAAGACTGCGCTTATCTTTGCCGGTACGAATAAGATCAGTAACAATTTTACTTATTTCTTACTTTCTTCTTCGTAATACTTCAACAGGTCACGGTACTTAGCCGCGTTCAAGAAATCGTACTCTTTGGCTGCTTTTTCCATGTTAGCTTTTGTATTCCTAATGAGTTTAGCTAGCTCTTTTTTACTTCCGTAATTTTTCTTTTCTTCCTCCACTCTCATAAGAGCCTCGTCAATCTCAGTAGCTGCGTTCTTTTGAAAAGCAGAAGTATTCTTCTTGATAATTGCAGTAGGAGTTATTCCATGCTCAGTATTATAATCCTCTTGAACCTTTCTCCTTCGCTCAGTTTCATCAATGGTTTTACCCATGCTTCCTGTAATTTTATCGCCATACATAATTACACGACCTTCCAAGTTTCTAGCTGCTCTTCCTACAGTTTGCGTCAGTGAACGTTCTGAACGCAAGAAACCTTCTTTGTCAGCATCCATGATTGCAACTAAAGACACTTCAGGTAAATCAAGCCCCTCTCTCAACAAGTTAACCCCTACTAAAACATCAATAGCTCCTGATCTCAATTTGGACAAGATCTCCACCCTGTCCATCGTGTCAATCTCAGAATGCATATAAGTGCAATTCACCTTAGTATTAGCAATGTATTTACTTAGCTCCTCAGCCATTCTTTTGGTCAAAGTAGTAACTAGTATTCTGTTCCCTTTTTTAACTTCTATTTGAATTTCATGTAATAAATCATCCACCTGATTGTTAGTTGGGCGAACTTCAATTTTAGGATCTAGTAATCCAGTTGGTCTAATTACTTGTTCAACTATAATTCCGTCAGACAATTCTAACTCGTAGTCCGCAGGAGTGGCACTCACATATAAAACTTGATTCTGAATAGTTTCAAACTCTTCAAATTTTAGCGGCCTGTTATCCATAGCAGCAGGTAACCTGAATCCAAAATCGACTAAGTTTATTTTTCTTGATCTATCACCACCATACATGGCGCGAACTTGACCAATGGTAACATGACTTTCATCAATCATCATCATGAAGTCATCTGGAAAATAATCCATTAAGCAAAATGGTCGTTCTCCTGGAGTTCTTCCATCCATGTAACGGGAATAGTTTTCTATACCGCTGCAATAACCCAACTCACGAATCATTTCAATGTCTTGCTCCACCCTATCCTTTAATCGCTTCGCTTCCTCCACTTTGCCTTCACCCATGAAAAACTCATATTGCAAGTCGAGGTCTTTTTGAATATCAAACAAGCTTTCTGTCATCCTTGATTTTGATGTCACAAAAAGATTTGCTGGATATATCTTTATATACTCTAGCTGCTCTATCGTAGTCCCTTTTTCTGGATCAATTTTATGGATACTTTCTATTTCGTCACCCCAAAACGAAAACCGAATCGCGTAGTCGGCATAACCTGGAAATAAATCTATCGTATCTCCCTTGACTCGGAAGTTACCACGTTCGAACTCCATTTCTGTTCGAGAATAAAGCGAATCAACCAGCATCCGTAAAAACTTGGTCCTGGTAACTTCCATTCCTTCATTGAACTCTAGAATACTTGCTTCAAAATCGGCAGGATTACCCATACCGTATATACAGGAAACACTGGATACAATTATGACATCACTTCTTCCAGACAACAAAGTAGATGTTGCGCTTAACCTGAGTTTTTCAATCTCCTTGTTAATTGATAAATCTTTTTCGATGTATGTTCCTGTAACAGGTAAAAATGCTTCTGGCTGATAGTAATCGTAATAAGAAACAAAATACTCTACTGCGTTATTTGGAAAAAACTCCTTGAACTCGCTGTATAATTGAGCGGCTAATGTTTTGTTGTGAGATAATATTAATGTTGGCTTATTAATTTCCTTGATCACATTGGCCATTGTAAATGTTTTTCCAGAACCGGTCACTCCAAGTAGTGTCTGATGTGGAACATTCGATTTAATTCCATCCACCAATTGTCTAATTGCTTCCGGCTGATCTCCCATTGGAGAATATTCTGAAATTAATTCAAACTGATCTGACATTTAACTAGGAATATTAATTTGCAACGTTAGCAGTTATCTACCCTTTACGAAACTACTTTGTAAACTTATTTAACAAACTTAAAAAGCTCATCATCACATGCTGTCGAGCCCCTTTCAAGTAAAAAACTATTCTCTTGAAGTTCTGCTATTTTATGTGTTCCTAACCAATGCGCGGTGTAGGTGGAATCGAAATCATACAGCGTATCGATCAGCAATTCTTCACTGCTTATAAATTCAAAATGAAAATCATAGGTGCGAAGTGTATCTCGAATGGTTTCTTGAATCACACCTGCATTTACCGTTGAATCTGTAATGGTAAAAGATATTTGACCAACAGCCTTGCTATGAAAGTTGTCACAGCGAATCCAGTCAACAGTCCAAGTACCAGTAAAATCATCAGTTTCAAAAACATCCTTCTCACAGGAAGTCATCATTAACAACATTGAAAAGGCTAAAATTAGACGCATTCTTTTTCTGAGAAATTTATTTATCAAAATTACGGCTTATAATTGAAACAAAAAATCCCCTAGTACGTACTATACTCAAACCGTATAGCTTTTCGGAAATTTTGACGAAGGACATTTTTCTTTTGTTAAGGCGAAGAACTCAATCATAGCCTTTGCTACGGTTTTGTTTTTCAACAAGGACAAAAGAAAAATGAACAAGTGAAAAAACTGAAAAGCTATGATTTGAGTACATTATACCAGAGACTAAAAAATCATTACTGAATGAGACAACTGAAAATCACCCAATCCATCACCAAAAGAGATGGTATTACACTAGATAAGTACCTTTCTGAAATTGCAAAAGAGGACTTAATTACGGCTGAGGAAGAGGTAATATTAGCAGTGAAAATTCGGGGTGGTGATGAACAAGCATTAGACAAGTTGACAAGAGCGAATTTGAGGTTTGTTGTTTCTGTTTCAAAGCAATATCAAGGGCAAGGATTAACCCTACCTGATTTAATAAACGAAGGAAATGTGGGCTTAATAAAAGCTGCAAAAAAATTCGACGAAACCAGAGGGTTTAAGTTTATTTCATACGCAGTATGGTGGATTCGTCAATCTATTATTCAAGCAATATCTGAACAGTCTAGACTAGTTCGTTTGCCGCTGAACAAGATTGGGTCAATGGGGAAAATTAGAAAAGGGATTTCGCAATTGGAACAGCAACTTGAGAGAGAGCCCAACGCTAAAGAACTATCTGACTACCTAGAATTACCAGAAAACGAAGTTGAAAACGCACTAAAATTAACAAGTAGACATCTTTCTGTTGACGCGCCTTTTGCTGAAGGAGAAAACCATGGATTACTAGATGTAATTGAGGACACTACTTCTTTAAAGGCAGACTCTGCCCTAATGGAAGAGTCACTTAAAAAAGAAATCAACAGAACCTTAGCCAAATTACCAGAGAGAGAATCACAGGTTGTGAAGTTGTTTTATGGTATCGACGGAGTCAGGGAAATTAGCTTAGACGAGATAGGCACAAAATTCAACCTAACCAGAGAACGTGTTCGTCAAATAAAAGAAAAAGCGATAAAGCGATTGCGTAATGACAATAAACAGGCGCTGCTACAGGGCTTTTTAGGTTAATTTAATATCAGGTAAAGTTTATGACGGATGCTAATCACGGACAACTTGTGTAATCATAAAAGGTCATCTTAGATAAAGCTTTTTACATTCTACATTATGTAAGTTATGTGCGCACAGCACACATATTTGTTGTTTTTCAAATTCGGAAGTAACAATTACAGGACCTTTCGAAGTAATAATCAACCTACCATCAAGACTATAAAGTCCAAAGGTAGATTGTGACGTTAAAGTAGAAAACATCATCGTTTGACCATTAACCTGCACCGCAGAAACCAATCCATCTCGAAGAATGGAGTCAATTCCTAAATAATTAATTCCACCAAATAAATCCTGTTCATACAACTTGTAGTACAATTGCGTCGGTTCATTCTTTACAACATGGTCAAAGGAATAATTGTTGGTCCCACTTAAATTACTTTTCCACTTCAGTTCTGAAACCGAAGTAAAGTTGATGCCATCTTCTGAAACGAAAAGCAAATATTTATCTGTGTTTACCTCAGAAGACACTTCCCACTTTAGCTTTACTATTTCCGTTGAATTAGCAATAGTATTCAAAGTCGCATCAAAAGATATCAAGTTCACTGGCAAAGGATTCAGATCAATTTCTCCAACAGTTACTTTTGTCCCACTTTTCACCCCAGCATAAGCAATTTTATTGAATCGGGAGTGCGACGTACTTAAACCTAACCTGAATATTCCAGAGTAAGAAGCATCGTAGTATAGCGTTAGCAGAGATTCATCGAAAGCAGAAATCTCATAATCAAAATAACGTAGTGACATTTGAAAAGGATGTTGGTTTGAATCTACCAATTCGAGTAAAAATGTTTTCTTAACACTTAAAGTGTTGTTTTGAAGTAATTCAGCATTAAACCCCCGAATCAGCTTACCCACTCCCAATGACGAATCAGCATATACAGAAAAACCTAACCCTGCAATGTTTTCATTATTAGCAGTAACTAAATTAACATCAGCAACAACTGCACTTGATCCAGTTCCTATAATCTGATTTTGCTCTGACTCCCCTATTAAATTACTCCCATCCAACAGAGTAACTGTTGTAGAATCTAATTTCAAAGAAACCTTATCTAGGATGAGCGAATCCTTGACGCTAAACTCACCTCTCATTATTATTGACTGATGTCCCAAACTACTATTTAAAACTAGTTTGTCAAATGTGATAAGCTGTGTTGAAGAAATGCGTTGAGGAGAATCGATATTAAAATAAATGGTGGAACCACGGCCGTTTCTCCATATCCCTTTTGAATCAATACTACCCTTTACTTCAATATCAACACCATAACTATTATCTAAAAAACCGTTTGAGATCACTTGTACATTGTTGAGTATTTTGTGTTGAGCCCTTGACTTGAAATACAGAGTGTCGTTCAAGACTAAACTGTTCATAATTTCAAAATGCTCTCCGCCAACTTGCACTTTCCCGTTCTGTACGTCCATTGCTTGACTCACTGTAAATATCCCTTTTCCTGCTTTCACAATTGCTTGGCCACTTGGCTTATTAATAATAAGCTTGTAATACAATGTATTTTTCATTAATTGATCTTTGGCTCCAACATAATGAACTGAGGAAACCTTTATCTTAAGGTCTCCAGAACTGTTTGCGTTGCCATAAAGAAACAGCACGCTATTATTCAAACTCATATCTGCTGGCCCATTCCAATTGCCGTGAACAGCAATCACTATGTTTTCAGCTACCAATTGAATAGAAGACTCTAAAACACCAAGATCTCCTCGAACATCGAGAGTATCACCCTGTCCTATCTTTTTAATACTCTGATTTATTGCCCCATCCTTAATTAGCAAATTACCATAAATTGGAATTGTTGAAATAGTCTGATCCCCCAATGATTCGTAGGAGACTGTTGAAGTTTTATGAAGGAAAATATTTAGAGATTTAAAATTGGGCGGAAAAATTATTGGAACAGACGACACACTACTTCCTAGTACTAACAATGAATTTAGCTTTAAATAAAGTTTAGAATTTGGGGTTACAGACAACACATTGGACCCCACAGTAAATGTTGCTGAAGTGTCAATTGTCAAATTGGAATTTATTATAACATTTTTAACCAAACGTTTAACACCATTATTAGATAGCACTAGGTTTTGGTAACCATAAGAATCAGATTCGAAAACTTGTTGATCCCCATTTTTATTAAAGACCACCGTATTTCCAGCGTGCTCCCATGCATTAAGACTACTTTCATTTTGATCAGAATCCATCCCTAAATAAAAATGAGCCCCTACTGAATTAACAACATGACCAGAGCCCTTAATACTGTTTGAAACACTTATGTGACCAGTATTAATTAACGTATCTGATTTATTAAACTTTAATCTCGGAATGTAAACAATTGCCGACCCATTCACTTTTACACTTCGAGCCAACTCCCAAGTGCACCCTGTCCCGGTACAACCATTAAAAACTCCATCATTAAACACATCACAAGACAAGATATGGCTTGATGAGCTCTTATTATGAAATACTCCTGTATTAACTAAGGATCCTTTAAATGTGCAATGTGCGCTGTTCGAAATAATTTCAAAACACCCTTTATTTCGCAACAATTTACTTGTTTCAAAATTTCCTGAACCAATCAAAGCTTTTCCCTTTTCTTCAATTGTTAACTCCATGGCTGTTAAAGCTCCAAGGCTAATTACTCCTTTTTTCAAATAAAAAAAAGACACTTCAAATGCTCCTACAGCAAAAGAAGTATCCTGAGAATTGTTATCAATTATCAAGGTGTCGTAATTGCTTGTTAGAATTTTTTGACCAAGATTTCCAGCATATAATACTGAGGAATTAGACATGTTGAATTTACCGGGACCTTCAGCGTTTCCTTTAAGTGTGACTCGTTGATTAACAACATTGAAAACAACATCTTTTCCTAGCTTTAATGTTGAACGAACAACTTGATCTCCCTCACTTTTGACATCTATACTAACATTAGATACTAACTCAATATTCGAGTACTTCAACACGGGTAATATAAAGTCAACATCTGATGATAATATCACCGATGTAGAAACCCCTATACTTATAACATTCAACGACTTAACAAACAAAAGAAAATCATTACTTAGGTCGTTGCTAAATCTCAAAACAGCCTTGTCCTTGATGATCAATGAAGAATTTCTCTTTGCTTTAACTACAGCATTTATTGATAGTACCGAGGCTGTATCAATTAGTATTTCTGATAAGAGATCAATACCAAAATCAATAATGAGTTCACCCCCATTCAGTACTGAAACATTATAATATTCATTATCTTTTGAATGCGGCAAATGCTGTTTAGTGCCTCTCGAAAAAATTAATACATTACCTATAGAAGTTAAATCTAGTTGCTTTACAGCAAATTTCGAATTAGTAGTTTTAATCTCCAATACACCCACAGATTCATTGATAAAAATAGCACTATCAGGAGCTACTGCACTTTCTATTATTTTCAAGTGTCCCTGATTGTTTAATGTGTCGGAAAACAGTAAATTTGAGAGAACGATCGGAGAACTACCTTTTAAGGTATTTTGTCCGACAAAAAAATACTTTCCTGTTCCTGATTTAATGTCTCCGTTATTTTCGAAGCACCCTTTAATAGTAAAAGATTGATTGTCCGGAACAGACCACATCCCCCCTAGTGATATTTTTAAATTTTTAATTTCAATATTTCCTGATGTCCTTCGGTAAGTAATTGAATTTTCAACTTTTAGTATCTCTTTTACTTGTAGATTAAAACCTGAGAATTGATTTTCTCCTTTAATGTACAGACTGTCGACTATGACATTACCCAAAACACCACTAGTAAAACTCCCAGAATCAAGCAACTCAATTGTTGTAGAAATTAAAGTTCTACCTGGAGAAGCGCAATGCAACAGTCCTTTTACGCATAGACGATCACAGATGTTGGTCTGTTGACTTAATGAGATGTTGTGATTTCCCTTGATGAGTACTGAATCTGCAGCGGTTGGGACTATTCCGTTCGACCATGTAGATTGATCACCCCATCGACCTGACTTGGCGCTCTCGGTCACGGCATTTGCGTTCAAACTAAAAACTAGTGCAATTATAACAGCTCTGTACATTTTTGTATTTTATTGAAAATTAAATGCAATTATATTTATTTTATTTCTATTTAATTGCAATAAATTAAATATTTCTACAAAAAGAGACAAAGAAGTCTGTAATCGGTAAGTATTTAATAACTTTGATTCCTATTCTAAAGGAAAAATGAGTTCAATCATAGAAGACGTCAAGCAAAAGTACAAGAACGGCAATATGCTGATTAAGGTAATTTTTGTGAATGTTGCTGTTTATGTGGCAATGGTTGTGATAAATATGGTTCTTCCTCTAATTATTGGAGAACAAAATCCTTCTGCAGTTGAAAATTTTATCTATCCATTTCTTGCACTGCACTCTGACCTTTTTGAATTGGCTACAAAACCCTGGATATTAATTACTCATCAATTCGTTCACAAACTTGACCCTTGGCACTTAGTAGGCAACATGTTTTTACTGTACTTTTTAGGGAACATGTTTTTAAATTATTTCTCACAGAAACAATTGCTTGGTCTCTATTTCCTTGCTGGTACAATTGGGGCCGCTTGCCTTGTGATTATTGTTAACATATCCCCCTATTTCACCTCGGAGGTTTCAGCAATTGGAGCTTCAGCTGCGGTGATGGGAATTGTCATTGCTGTATGCAGTTATGCTCCAAAAAACCAAGTACATTTATTTGGGGTTCTTAAAATTAGACTTCAATGGATAGGCTTGATCATTATAGCTCGTGATTTAATTTCTTTCAACGATGAAAACACAGGTGGTCACCTCGCACATTTATGTGGTGCCGCAGTAGGCTTTTGGTTTGCAACCTCTTTGAAAAAAGGGGTTGATATCACTAAACCAATCAATACCATCATCGGTTACATTAAGTCGTTACCGAATATTTTGAAGAGGAAAT
>Ga0115000_10004354_pt1 | contig 11616 bp, 10 predicted proteins | sample ArcticOcean_MG_C_6_FD_89690 | JGI IMG/M metagenome (GOLD analysis project Ga0115000, IMG submission 89690) | Marine microbial communities from western Arctic Ocean - ArcticOcean_MG_CB8_128 | ecosystem: Environmental > Aquatic > Marine > Oceanic | place: Arctic Ocean: Canada Basin | collected... | reverse complement strand
TATTGAAGAAGGAGTTTGTTGAAAAGCAGCATGTCACGGTAATCAATTTCACCAATATTTGCAACCCTAAACGTATCCTGTTTTGCACCTTTTCCGGGATAAATAGTAATATCGTTTTCATAAAAATAATCGTGCATCTCCATAAAATCATATCCCGGGGAAGCTGGTTCAACAATTGCTGTTAACAATTTTGAATGTTGAGATCTAGGCAGGAGGAGTTCCAAACCTGCTTTTTCAAGACCATCCAGTAAAGTCTCATATGACTTAACATAACGTGCGGTACGGCCTGCCTGAGTTTCTACAAAAAACTCATCCAGCGCCTGATTAAGAGCATAAACAATTTGCACGGGCGGAGTAAACTGAAATTGTCCTGTTTTTTCGATATAACTATGATTACCCCACAGGTTCAGGTACAAATTACGGGGTGGGATTTCCGCGGTTTTAACGAGTTTTTCTTGATTGGCAATCACAAAACTTGTACCCGCCATGCCCTGGATACACTTGTTTGATGAAGAGATTAAATAATCAATCGGCAGTTCACGCATGTCTATCGGCAGGCCGGCATAAGATGACATCGCATCCACAATCGAATCTACTTCGTATTTCCGACATAGTTCCAACAGTTCCGGCAGAGGATTGAGCATTCCGGTGGTTGTTTCATGATGCACAAAAACAAAATGCGTTAGTTCTCCGTCTTCTTTAAAAATAGCTTCCACAGCATCCACATCCGGATAATCCCCCCAGACCATCCGATATGTACGGTATGGAATACCATAAGCCTGAATAATAGTTTCTGCGCGTTTACCGTAGGCACCATTATCGAGAATTAATATTTTGCCCTCTGGAGGCACAACCGAACTCAAAGCGGCTTCTACACCAGCTGTTCCGGAACCGGTAAAAATAATAGCAGTGTGCGTGGATTCACCATTGACTACCTGGACGACTTTGTTTAATACTGCTTGCGTCAGCTCACCAAATTCCTTCTCACGTGGACAAATGTCTGGAACCAACAGTGCCTCTTTGACACTGTCCGTCGTTGTGGCTGGTCCAGGATTTAAGAGAATGTTACGTTTCATGGGTAAGATAGTTTGGCATGTTAAAATATGATACTGGTTCAGTTCTAATGAACTTCAAGTCTACAAATATTTGTATTACCTGTAAAATGCAAATAAACAATCCTTTCGATTGATTCTATCAATAGAAATAGATCTACATTGACGATGTCGATTGACAGATTACATAGCTTTTGCTTATTTTAGATGTAAGAAAAGGAAAGTTAAACACCTTCAAAACTAAAATTTTTTTAAAGAGAGACATGAAGAAAACATTTGAGATGGACATTTCCGCGGAAGTTCAGCAAGCATTAAAAACAGGACAGCCGGTAGTAGCACTGGAGTCAACGATAATTTCCCATGGAATGCCTTATCCGCAAAATTTGGAAACAGCACATGCTGTTGAAAATATAATACGTGAGGAAAGGGCTGTACCTGCCACAATCGCCATTTTGAACGGCCGGATCAAGATCGGCCTGAGTCAGCATGAACTGGAACAATTTGCAAAGCACACTACTCCTCTAAAAGTCAGCCGTCGTGATTTACCGTTAGTACTTTCACAAAAACAAAGTGGAGGAACCACAGTTGCGGCAACTATGATTTGCGCTAAATTAGCAGGAATCGCCGTTTTTGTAACAGGCGGAATCGGTGGGGTACACCGTGAAAGCGAAAAAACTATGGACATTTCAGCTGACTTGATAGAGCTTGCTCAGACAAATGTCGCAGTCGTCTGCGCTGGAATAAAATCTATCCTCGATATTCCACGTACCCTTGAGTATTTGGAAACACATGGTGTACCCGTAATTGGTTACAAAACAGAAGAATTCCCAGCTTTTTATACACCTGCAAGCGGATCTATCGTACAGGCACGTTTGGACACGCCGGAAGAAATTGCACACTGCATGAAAATTAAATGGGAGCTTGGATTGGATGGAGGAATCGTGATTGGCAATCCTGTTCAACAGCAAGATGCCATGGATGGCGCTATCATTCAGTTGGCAATATCCGCGGCCCTAAAGGATGCTGCAGAAAAGGAAATTGAAGGCAAAGACGTGACCCCGTTTTTACTGGAGCGCATCAACCAACTGACAGAAGGTAAAAGCCTTAAGAGCAATATCGCTCTAGTTTGCAATAACGCGAGTCTTGGAGCAAAAATAGCTGTCGCTTATCAAGCTCGGCTTTGATCCATCTGGGCAGCTTGGGACTTCAATTCGGAAACGGCAAGCTCAACCAGAGAAGAGGCAATCGATTTTTCTAAAGCTTTATGAACAGAGCCTGCCACAATCTCTTTCAATTCTTTCTCTGTAAACCTGTAACTTTCACTACTTTCATCGTCTTCATCAAATTTGTTGAATCCAATTTCATCTATTTCAGAAAAATCGGATTTTTTTTCGTCAAAAACTGTTTGCCGCTCAAAGTCCATGAAGGCATCTTCAGCTTCATCCCAACTGTCAAATACTTCTTCCTGGACTTCCGAAAATGCCTCAGAGTTTGTTTCCGTTTTGAATTCAGTATCATCGTCCTCAAAATCATCAAGTCCATTAATTACAGTTTCCTCAAGTTCTTCCACTATTCCATCTTCAGAACCATCCACTGCATCTAGGACATCATCTTCTTCCAGCAGATCGTCTAGTTCTTCGACCATGATATCCGCAAGATATTCTTCTGGCTCTACCTCATCCTCCGTTATTCTCTCAGCCACAATTGCTGGTTCAATTCCTTCTTTTTCCAGATCCTCTTCAGCCCGGTCAAAGTCCATGAAGGCATTTTCAGCTTCATCCCAACTGTCAAATACTTCTTCCTGAACTTCCGAAGATTCCTCTTCTAATTCTGTTTCATCGAATTCAAGAGCTTCCATTTGCTCACTGAGCTCCTCAAGTTCACCAAGTGCACTTTCTTCGTTATCTTCCTGATCATCTAAACAGTCCTGTACCATAGAATTTATTTCCACATCATCCGGATCCAAATTGAGCTCTATCTCAAATTCATCTGTTGAAGTTTCAAACACAAATTTTTCTATATCCTCAACTTCTGAATCCTCCTCAAATTCATCTTCTACTGAATCGGACAGAACCATATTATCATAGGGAATTTCCGCCTCAAGCTCATTTTCATCTGTGTTTTGTTTCAGTTCGTAGTCATCCAGTTCACTCCAAGTTTCTACTACGTCTTTGCTGATTTCCATGCCCCGAGACGATGTCTCAACAGGCTCTTCAAAAGAAGAAAGATTTTTAGGATATACCGGCTTAAAATCAGTTTGATCCAAATTGATATCGGTCAAACCTTCTCTGAGTGTCTGCTCCAAGTCAGGAGGCCTTGTCCATATTTCACCTGGCTCCTCAAAATCATTAAGCTCAAGATCAATCTCTGTTAACCCTTCACGTAATTTTTGTTCCAGATCTTCAACCTGATCAACAGGACTGATTTCAGCTTTTTCATCTTGATCAACAGGCCTGATTTCAACAAGTCTGCTTTTAGCAAATTGATCTTCTAAACCTGAATATTTAAGCTGCTCCAGGCCGTGCGGAACAGACTCTGCCTCAACCGAAAGAGTTACTGATTCAGTTTTTGCTAAATTAGTTTCAATCTCATCTTCATCGAGTTTAAGATCAAATTCAACACCATCGTCCGTTTCGAGTTCGTCTTCGGGGATTTCATCTACAACAGCGTTCATTTCAGCGTCAGCACTTTCTTCCAGAACATCAACCCTCATTTCGTTTTCATCCTGAGACGATTCTTGCTCCTGAATTTCACTATCCGTCTGCCGCTGAATAGCCTGATGATTATCCAGAATAATTGAATCCATATGGCTGCCTGGAGAAGAGTCTGAACCCAGTCCGGACTCTCTTTGCCTAAAGTCATTCATCTGCAGAGACTCTTCCTCTCCATTTGCATAGGAGGTTTTTTTTCTATGTTTGATTTCTTTTAACTGATTTTCAATCGTACTCATATCAATTAAAAAATCTTCATCATCTTCCTCTAGTTCTGAGCCAAATTTTTCATCCAATGTTATAAAAGGGCTTAGCTGTTCCTTGAGCATCTAGGCTTCAAAGGGTTTACGTAGTAATCCGTTTATTTTAAGTTCTGAAAGTAACAGTTCGTCAACCTCATCTTTCGCATTTGCAAGCAAGATGATCGGTATATTTTTTAAGTCCGATTCTGTGCGGATCTCCCTGCATACCTTGTAGTCTTGTTCACTGTCAGAGTTACTGAGAAATATTAGATCCGGTTTCTGCTTAGATGCCTGCTGAACAAATAAATCTGGATCTGACTCCGGACTAATTGTAATATCACTTTCTTTCAAAGATACTGCAATTACCAGTTGAATTTCAGGATTTTCCTCAAGTACAAGAATTAATTGAGTCATGGATTTTATTATTCAGGCTCGCGAAGTGCTATTATAAAGTCACCAATTTATTGAATATCTACGATACTAATTCAGTGCTTTTATGCAAGTTAATGCCCTAATTTTTGCACAAATATAAAGATTGTTTGTTTATTTACTTTGTACCTTTTTTGTAGAAACTTTATCTTAGATGAAGAATTTTTAAGATTAACTAACAAAGATCCGGAAAAGTGGCTTTCAAAATAATCCCAAAATACATTGCGTCAGAATTTATCCATTATTTTCTGTTGTTTTTCTGTTCTTTTGTTTTGATGACACTGGTAGGAAATTTTTTTGGAAATTTAAGTACTGTTTTTTCGAGTTGGTTAAGTTTTTTGAAGTTTCTTCAGGAAACAGCTTTGCTGCTGCCTTTGTTGCTCGAACTTATTATCCCTATCACAGTTTTGCTGTCCACTATCGCCGCATTCAGTTCTTTGAACAAGAACGCAGAACTACTGGCCATGCGCAGTTCCGGAATCGGCGGTTGGAGCCTGGCATTTCCGGTGTTGGCAGTTTCAGTATTCATTGCGGGATTTGCTTATTTCAGTCAGAATTACATGTACAACTGGATGCATCAAACATGGGTCAAACAGGAAAATTCAACCCGTCTGGTACCACTCTGGAAAGTCGGTGAAGATCAAAGCATTTACTATTTTGGTAACCGCCAGCAAGATGGCCGTTTAAGCTCAATCACCTCATTTCACTGGCAGAAAAAACCCTTCCAACTCCTAGAAAAAACCGCGATTGAGAGAGGTGAACAACAAAAAAATTCCTGGGTTTTTCATAACGTTATCAGGTATCTTTTTCAGGATGAAAGTCTGCAAATGGAGCACGTTGAGCAATGGCGCGTTGAGACAGAAAAACTTCCGACCGTGCCTTTTGAGAATCCCGTTTCTCCGCATCATCAACCAATTTTTGACTTATATGAAGAAACGATTAAACTGCAAAGTGAAGGCCAGGATGTTACTCGACATTGGGTTGAGTTTTACCAGAAAACCGCTTATCCGTTTCAAATATTTATCATGGTCTTGATTGGTCTTGGATTATCCGCCTCATACAACAGACGCGGTACGGCAGCAGAGTCTCTGGCGATCAGCTTCTTATTAGGGATATTATTCTGGATGTTCAATCAAATCACCATGGCAGTTGGAAGTGCAGGTCTACTTATGCCTTTCCTGGCCGCATGGAGCGGAAATATGATTTTTCTCGCGCTGGGCCTCTGGTTGTTGTCTTATAACCGTGTGTAAGTTATTTTAAATTTTGAGAACAAATTTACACGAAAAAATAACGCCGTAATACACAGAGCAAGGGACACACATCCTCTGCCGAAGACTGGCGGTTAATAGCCTTATCAACCCACCACTAATTATAATCTGGATACTGCTCTATATTGATTCCTGTAGACTCAATAAGAGCAGAATATTTCTTGGCGGTTTCTTCTAGCGAATAAATTTAAAACTATTCCTGAATTTTGAACGAAACAAAATCCTCTAAAAAAATACCTCCCAGCAAGTCCTGTGCAACAACTTGTTAGCGATCTGATCCCTTTTTATAGCACAAAAGAGCGCTAAGTATTTTTAAATCTAAATATCATTAGGAGCCTTAAGTTGTCCGCCAGCCTCACCTGTATTAACAACACCTTGAGGTTCCACAACCATGATTTTGCATTCATTTTCCACAAAAGGTTTATGCTCAACTCCTTTGGGAACAACGAACATTTCTCCTGCGGAAAGATAATTTTTCTGACATCCTAACTCAATCTACATTGAACCTTCAATAACAATAAATACTTCATCGGTATTTGGATGGTCGTACCAAGTAAATTCACCTTGAATTTTGACAAGTTTAAATTGGTAATCATTCATTTCTACAATGACTCGTGGAGACCAATGTTTTGGAAATTTATTGAATTTCTCTTCCAAATTGATCGGATTGGCTAACATTTAAAAACTCCTTTGATTCGATAGTTTTTGATCTCAATGCACTATTTGTGATGAACCACTGAAAATTTATTAATCTATGTTAATAGAACAGGAAAAGAAAGTTATTTAGGAAAAAGATTTGGAAACAACTCTGTAGAAATTTACCTTTTTTAAAGTGCAACAAGACTAAGTAAAAAGTGATTCCGTAAACTGTTTTGCATCAAAAGGTCTAAGATCTTCAACTTGCTCGCCTATGCCAATATAACGCACAGGAATATCAAACTCATTTACAATCCCAATAACCACTCCGCCTTTGGATGTACCATCCAATTTTGTAATAACTAATCCGGTTAAATCGGCGACTTCAAGGAATTCCCTTGTTTGAAAAATAGCATTTTGTCCTGTATTGGAGTCCAGCACCAGCAATACTTCGTGGGGTGCGTCCGGAATCAATTTCCGGATCACACGGATCATTTTCTTTAATTCTTCCATCAAATTCTTTTTGGTGTGAAGACGTCCCGCAGTATCACAAATCACCACGTCATAATCCTCATCCAGACCTTTTTGCACAGTTTCGTACATCACCGCAGACGGGTCGCTTCCCGGATCCTTTTGGACAATATCACAATCAGCGCGCCTGCTCCATTCCTCTAATTGATCAATTGCAGCCGCGCGGAAAGTATCACCCGCACCCATCAGTACTTTTTTCCCCTGCCGGCGATATTGAGCTGCTATTTTACCAATAGTTGTAGTCTTACCAACACCGTTCACTCCTACAAAAAGTAAAATCAGCGGTTTACGCTCTGAAGTACCTAGAACGGGATATGTTTTGCTCATTATCTTTTCAATTTCTAGTCGTATTTCTTTCTGTAAGACTTCCGGATCTGTCAATTCTTTACGTTCCACCTTCTCCGTAATCGACTCAAGAATACGACGAGTAGTTTCCGGACCTATGTCAGAGCCGATGAGAACCTCTTCCAAATCATCGAGCAGGTCTTCATCAATTTCTTTTTTACCTAAAACCGCTTCAGACAAATTGTTAAGGATGTGTGTCCTTGTCTTACCGACACCTTTTCGGAGGCGTTCAATGAGTGAATCTGCCTTTTCCGACTGCTCCTCTATTTCAGTTTCTTTTTTAATTTCACGCTCAAGAACCTGTTGATTCCGTCGTTCTTCCTCCATGGAAGAAATCTGCTCCTGAAAACCTTTTTCCCGTTCTTCCGCCTTTACAATTTGTGCTGCCTCTTTTTCTTGCTGCAATTTTTCTTCTTGCTTGATCTGAAGTTCCAGCTCTTTGGCACGTTCTTTTTCAAGTTGCTCCAGTCGTTTCTCTTTGTCTCGACGGCTGAGCTCATGGGGTGCTTTATTTTTCAACGAACGCTTACGCAGCAAAAACCAACCTGAGAACCAAATCAAAATAATCAATAAAGTGAATCCGGCCATTATCAAAGGCATCTTCTCTCCTGAAATCAACACGCCGTCGTTTAATATTCTGCTTAAAATTTGATTTGCTGCTGCACTTAAATTTGCGTAAATTTGTTTTAATTCTTCAATAAACATGGGAATTATTTTGCTTGTTGTTTTTGTTTTAGACTAGAATTTGATGATACAGTTTTCACATCAACTAAAGTAAGTTCCTTTAACACCAGTCTTTAATATGACCAATTGGTCGATAGAATCATTAAATACTGTCCAACGTGAAATCGTCGAACACAAATCCGGACCTGCGCTTGTCATTGCCGGTGCTGGCAGTGGGAAAACACGTGTAATAACTCACCGTGTAGCAGAACTGATTCAGTCCGGTATTCCGGCTTCTTCAATCCTTTTGCTGACTTTCACTAACAAAGCAGCCAATGAAATGGCGCAGAGAGTGGGTAGAGCTCTCAACAATTCTACTGAACAACAAAAGATTATTCACGGGACTTACCACAGTGTGGGCAGTCGTTTCCTGAGACGAAACGCCAAACTGCTCAATTATCAAAATAATTTCAGCATTTTGGATTCCTCTGATTCAAGAGACTTGATAAAAGCCTCGCTTGCAGAAACAATCGGTAACCCTGGAAAATATTTTCCAAAAGCCGCTATTCTGCAAAATATATTTTCCCTGGCCTTCAATCGTTTCTGCACTCAACAAATGATCTTAGACTTTGCCTACCACAAACGCAATTTTCACCTTGAGCAATTAGTATCTGCCAACTATCCACATTTTTCTGAGCACATTGATATTATTCTAAATGTGCTCTCTACCTACCGCCGCAAGAAAAAAAGTGGCCAAGTGATGGATTTTGATGATCTGTTGGAAAACTGGCTGGAACTGCTTCTGAGGCACGGTGAAGGACTTCCGCTTTGCGAGCAAATTAAATATATCCTCGTAGATGAATATCAGGATACCAATCAGGTTCAAGCCAACATTTTATATCGGCTGTCTTTGCCACATAAAAACTTAATGGTTGTCGGTGACGATGCTCAATCAATCTACAGTTGGCGCGGTGCAGATTTTGGAAATATGCTAGAATTTCCGGAAAGCTACAAAGCTGTGACATACTACATGGAAGAAAATTACCGCAGTACTCCAGAAATTCTAGAAGCTGCAAACCAGAGCATTAATTATAACACACGTCAGTTTAAAAAGAACCTGTTTAGTTCTTTAGCTGATGGTGAAAAACCTATCGTACACCATGTGTGGGCAGCTCAGGATGAAGCGGAATTGGTGCTTGAGAATATACTCAATTTCCGGGATCAGGATATTCCATTAAACGAAATGAGTGTTCTTTACCGCAATCATGTGCAGTCGGCGGCACTTCAAGTTGTGCTGACTCATGCTGGTATTCCTTTCGTAGTTCATTCAGGAGTTAAGTTTTTTGAACAAGCCCACATTAAAGATGTTACTGCATTTCTCAAGGTCCTCTTTAATCCTCTTGATGAAATCTCCTGGATGCGCTTGCTACGTCTTCTCCCTGGAGTTGGCAATACTACTGCAAACAAGATCTTCAGTGTTTTTCAAAATCAACAGGCTGTAAGGTTGACCAAAGAGAATGCAGAGTTGCAAAAACTCATTCCTCAAAAGGCACAGGAAAGTTGGAACCTTCTGCTCGAGATTTTTCAGCAGATGCTCGCTGAAAATGTGACACCCTCACAGATGATCAACATCTTGTATCATAATTTTTACCGTGATGTAATGTTCAGCAGTTTTGAGAACGCAGCTCAGCGTGATACAGATATTCGTTATCTTGAGGAATTTTCAACTAATTATGAAAAATTAGACGCGTTTTTAAATGAATTGTCATTGGTTGGTTCAAGCATTATCACTGAGCATGAAGCAGAGCAGCAGGATAATCAGGACACTCTGACCTTGACAACCATTCACCAGGCCAAGGGTTTAGAGTGGAGTCTGGTTTTTATAATTGGACTAACGGAAGGAATGTTCCCACATCAACGTAGCCTGGAGACAGAGGAACAAATAGAAGAGGAACGCCGCTTGTTTTATGTTGCCATGACACGTGCAAAAAAACATTTACTCATCACTGCACCCGTTGTTTCCTCAGGCTATTCCGGAGGAATGAGCCAGCGTTCCCGTTTCATAAACGAACTCCCAGAAGAGGCCGTGGACACTGAAATTCATACGCGTGACGAGTATTCTTACGGAAGTCAAAGTCGATCAACTCAATTTTATTTTTAGCAAGTTTACTCCAGCTTTAACTTCTCGAGTTTTGGCTGAATAATATATGTGCAGTAACCTGCATTTGAGTTGTTGCTGTAATAATCATGATGATAATCTTCTGCCGGAAAAAATTCTGGAAGTTCGCTGATTTCCGTGACAATAGGATTATCAAAGATTGCAGATGCTCCAGCGGCTTTTTTTGACTCATAAGCTGTGGTTTTTTGCATTTCATTTTCATAGAAAATTACTGATCTATATTGCGTCCCTTCGTCACCGCCCTGCCGGTTAAGAGTGGTTGGGTCGTGGCAACGCCAAAACCAATCAAGCAGTGCCTCATAACTTGTTTTATCCGGATCAAAGCTAATTCGTATCACTTCAGCATGTCCTGTTTCACCTGTGCAAACCTGCTCGTAAGTAGGATCTTGATTAATCCCGCCTGCAAAACCAGGTGCTATAGCTTTAACTCCATCAATTCTGGAATAGACTGCTTCCAGACACCAGAAACAACCTCCGCCCAGTGTTGCGGATACTAATTTTTCCATGAGTTCTCCTTCAGAAGTGCGTGAGACTTGAGGTTCCTGCCAAAATAATGTCTGAAGTATACAAAGATCGCTTGGTCAAGTTCCTTTAAATTATTGTGTGTCGGCCGGATTGCTGAGTTATCATGCAGCGTGGTGTGCCGCTCACGGAAAAAGGCCAGACTTCCCGGATGCAGATAAACGGAAGAGGAATTGCTGATACAGCATCTTGGACAACGGATGCCTCCAAGTCCTGCGTCCAACTGATATGGAACAGTAAATTTCGGCGACAGATTCCTTCCGGATTGCTTCAGCCAAAGCTCATCTTCGCATTGGACGCAAGTTTCCAAATTAGGTTGGATTCCTAGTAGATTCAGCAGTTGCAGTTCAAAATTGAATTTTATTTCAATTCCTGTTTTAGCATTTGAAAGTTGAGAGAATGTTTGATTCAACAAATCAAAATATTCATGAGATTCATTCGCTGGAATTTCACACTGCAGCAGCAATTCCGAAAAATAGTTGGCATGTAGAAATTTCGAATAATTTTTACGTAGAGACGGAAAACTTTCCAGCAATTCACACTTGCGGATACGTACCAGATCCGTACTGGGCTTTTCAGAATACTCAAAATGGTTAATGACAAATAACTCTGCTTTGGCTGCATTGCCTGAGCGTATACTTTTTCCGCCATGAAGAACTCCGGCTTTCTTGCCTGCATCACGAGTTAAAAAAGTCAGGATGTTGTCCTTTTCCTTAAAATCCATTGTTTTGAGTACAATTCCAGGGGTCTCAATTATTTTCATCCATGAATCATTCCCATCAATTTTGCTTCACGAAGCAGAGGTTTTGCTTCGTGAAGAGCATCTTCAGAACGGTCTTGGCGGACAGCAATCAAAAAACAAAGGGCATGATACAGATCGTTCCATTCTTCTGTCATCTGCTTGCCTTTCTCTTTTGCTCCAAGTTTAGTTAATTGAAACTTAGTTGTGCTTATTGGCAAATTGACTTCACTCAAAACTTTCGATGCTTCATCGATCCGTTCATTTAGATAGAGCAGTTTAGCAAAAAGTAGTGAAGC
>Ga0115000_10004352_pt1 | contig 11619 bp, 9 predicted proteins | sample ArcticOcean_MG_C_6_FD_89690 | JGI IMG/M metagenome (GOLD analysis project Ga0115000, IMG submission 89690) | Marine microbial communities from western Arctic Ocean - ArcticOcean_MG_CB8_128 | ecosystem: Environmental > Aquatic > Marine > Oceanic | place: Arctic Ocean: Canada Basin | collected... | reverse complement strand
GTCCCATCTTAAGTCCCACGCTGCACCTTTTCTAAGGTCTCTCAAGATTTCTCTATCGATTTCAGCTGCAACTTCTTCAGATAATAAAGCTGTTAATTCAGCTTCAGCATCAATGTTATGGAATGCAGAAACATCTTGTGCAAGTTCCGGTGACCATTGTGCTCTTAACTTTCTTTCAGTAACAGAAACTGTAACTGCTTGTAAGTCAAAAGAAACTTCACCCATTTCATCTTCAAATTCTAACGTAGCGTAATTTCTCCAACTAGCGTAAAATCCACCAGCCGTCGCAATTATAGTTGAAGCGGAAGAACCTACATATCCGTCAACTGATGTACAAGTAATACATGCTGGACAAGATAAATCTGCTTCAAGATAGATAGCTCCTGTTGAATCACAAGTATCATTTCTATCTACGATACCAAAACCGTATTTTTGTGTAACAACACGATATAAAAGTGGTGTTGCTGTCCCTCCTGTTGTACCAACAATTAGAGCTCCAGCACCTGAACCAACTCCTCCGTTAACAGAGTCATCACAACAATATCTATTATCTCTTGCTGTAAGTTGTAATGAAGCTAAAAACTCTTCACTATCTTGTTCGTTTCCATCAGGACCTGTTAATTGACCAACCCCAGTAGAAGAAAATCCACTCAATACTAGAATTGCTGTTCTAACACACCCAGAATGTGGGAAGATTAAAGAATCAGCTGCTAAAACATTTCCAGTCCAAGATGCAGTTTGTACAGTACCAGTAGTTGTAGTATAACTTCCTTTTGAGTAGTCATAAAGACCATCAGTTGGTCCTAATGGTGCTTGTCCTTCATAATATTCGTCATAAAGACTTGTAGTAACTGCAGAATAAGGTGCTCCCGGTGTTCCAGGATTTGTACCAGTTCCTGGTGTTCCTCCCGGTGCTCCATAAGGTGCGTAGTGATTACCACCACTAGCATATGCTGCGATTTTAGGTACAAAGTAAAATAACTTACCAATTGGTAAATTCATAGCTTGTACAGAAACGATATCGTTTGCCAATAATTTCGAGAATACTCTTCTAATTATTGGGAAAACAACTGTTTCGAATGAACCTGAATCAGAAGCTGATGTAGCTTCGTTGATTAGGCTTGTTGCTTGATTTTCATATAGCTGAGCTATATTTTCTTTAACGTGTCCTTTAAGACCGTCAAGAAAACCAAGATTGTTCCATTTGTTTAAGGTATCTTCTTTGATAACTTTAAGGTGTTTTAACCCGATGTTACCGACCATACCTGAATCTAATAGTGCTCCCATAGTTTTTTTAATTTTTTATTTTAAGCGTTTATTTTTATAGTTTAGACATTAAGTCTTTCATTCTACTAAATTGTGGATTTTCATAAACTTTTGATTCCAATAGTTTACCCCCACCACTAGTAGGTGATTTAGTAATTTTACTTTCCACTGACTCAGAAATTGTTTTTGTAGGTTTAGTTACATTCTGAGAAAGTTCTTCTTTGATTACCTTATACAACCCTTTGGAAGATTTTAATGATTCGATATTATCAAATCTCTTCAAAATGTTGATTTTTTCCTGCTTGGTAGTTGAATGTTCAGTAAATAATCGTGTTACGTAAGCTAAATTTGAATTAAACACACTTACTTCATTCAGTTTATCTTTAAAAGTTACTAAAGCTTTTCTGTAGTCAGAATTTTTAACTTTTAAACTATCTACCTCTTCTTTAAGAAGATTGTAGGACTTTCTTATACGACTTTCACCAAGGTTACGATTATTAGTAATAGCTTTTCTACTACCAGAAGGTTGGTGCTTACCGTTGGATTTTCTTCCGAACGCTAAAGTTCTAGAAGCTTCCCTAACTTCACCTTCCATTTCATCACCCTTAGTTCTTTTGTGCTTACCTTTCTTACTACCCTCATTTCTAACATACTCATCCTCACCAATTGACTCGTCTTCTCTGTCATCATAGCCTTGTGTTTCCTCTAACCCTTCAGGTGTTAAACCATCTGGTGTTTCACCATCATGTGTTCTTTCACCTTCTCTTTCGTGTCTTCGGTCACTTAAATCTTGATGGTCTTCAGTCATCTCATCATCAGAAAGTTCAATTTCATAAACAACTTCTTCATCAACTACTTCAAGTTCGTCCATTTCGTCCATGTTATCCATTTCATCAATGTATTCGTTTTCTTTAATCGATTTTTTCATTGTTTTTGTTTTTTTACTTTCTTCTAATTTAATGATGTATTCCGTATCAGTAGTAGTGTCGGTTAACTCAATTTCGTCATCATCTTGTTGGATGATAATTCCGTCTTCGTCTCCCATTGCTTTAAATACTTTTAATACTTCTACATCGGATGCTAATGTTAAATCTAGAGGTGGCAGCTCCAAAGACAGTTCGTCGTCTTCAGTCTCGTCCTCAATACTAAGTTCAATGTCATTATCCATATCTAAATCCATAACAGGTTCATCACCTAATATATCATCTTCAATATCTAAAACATCAACTTCTTCTTCTTCGTCTTGCTCCTTAAGGTAATCGTCTTCGTTTAACGATTCTTTTACTAATTCATGAATTTCTTCCTTCATTGTCGAAGAAAGTATTTCTTTTGCATTAGACTTCATAGTCTCTTCCAACTGTTCAGCCTCGAGCAACGCTTTTTCTAAAATTGATTTACTCACGTTTTATTTTTTTAAATGTTTATTAATAAACCACACTTTGTGTAATGTAGTTTATTATAAATACATTACTATTGTAAAAAAACCCTATTGATTGGTTTTTGGTTAGGAAATTATCTATTTAGGAAATTATCTAGTTTAGACATCATAGTTAAAGATTTATTTAAAGTGTTAGGTTTAGAGGATTCTACAACTTCTGATGTTTCATCTACAGAATCAGCACTTTCATTTTCTTTGAATAAGTAAGACCCCGGAGTTGATGGTGATGACACCAAATCAAAACAGATTAATTCGAAGTCGTCCTCTACTTCATTATACTCACCATTCTTTTTCAACGACCCAACACCCCTAGAGGATATTCCTAATGTAACACCTTGTCTTAATAGATTAGCGGCCATATCAACAACACAAGATATAATACCATCTTTTATGTACCCTGTAGATGTTAATAATTTTAATTTCCCAACTAGTCTGTTCCCTTCCCACCAAGTTTCTGTGATAATGTGAGAAGCTCTATCTAAATCTATTAATGAGGATTCTGGATGGTTAAGTTCTGAAATTGACCCTCCTTTTTTAATTATTTCTTGGTATTTTTCGTTTTCTCTTCTTAGTATTCTTTCGGGATAAATCCTACCGTTCCTGTTTGGGGTGTCGTATTTCTGTAGGATGGCGTTCATATATATCTCATCCCCAGATATACCTTCGGATATTTCTTTTATAATTCTTTTATTTTCATCAGGTGAGATATATCCGTCATTCTCTACTAATATTCCATGACCTATTTCTCTAGCTTCTAATACTCTCATAATGTTCTTTCTTAATAAATATTGTTGTGGGGTGAAAAAACCTTAGTAAGTTATATAATATTATTTTTTAGATTTGTGAAAAATAAATGTATTAGATTTTAGAAATGAGTTTGTGATAATTTTGTTGGTGATTTTATTGATTGGGTGTACTATTTCCTTTGATTTTATATCGGGTCCTTTTATTCCGTCTAGAAAAAAAGTTATTTCACACTTCATAAAACTTCTTTTACCTTTCTTTACTCCGCTTGCCCTTAAATCCAAATCAACTATAATGATATTTTTAAATGGTGTTAATTCTAATTCACAATTAATTGTCTTTTTTATCTTATTTTTAAACGATTTAATAATTCTATACCAGTCGTCCATATCTTCTATTGGTTCTACCCAGGTGGATAAAGTTAAAAATATGGATTTTAGTGAAGATATGTCTACAGTACCATAAGATGTTCTAAATAAATCAGAAATTTTTAGTGTTATTTCTCTGCCGTGTTTTACCATATTCATTATAATTTTTATAATAAAATATAATTAATATGAAGAATTAGTTCAAGTCCTCTAGGAGCTCTCTAACCCTAATATAGGATTTTTTACTAACTTCTAATGCGGTTATTTGATTCTTTGTCTGTACTAATTTAGCGGAAAGGTTGTCTTCTTCTGATTCCTTTAATAATTCATTAACTTTATTTAAAGCTATACCTTTAATGTTAGTAAATTCATTAGATAAGGTGTCTTCCGACATTAATAGTGTATTTTTTAATATGTTTTGTTGTGATTCAGTTAATGTTTCAGTATATTCTTTACTATAATTTTTAGATAGTACGTGTGAGAGTATTTTTGGGTTTTTTATTTCCCCTGTGTAGGTTTTTTCATTAAGTGTGTGTTCCGTCAAATACTTTTTGTAAGAATTTAAATTTTCTAAATCTACTATATTATTATTAAAAACCACCTTATCAATATTTTCATACACTTTGTTTGTTCTATCGTCAACCAACCCTTTTCTATCTATTATTATCTTGTCTAGTATTTTGGTTACTTTATTTAATTTAGACTTGTTGTTTTTAAGGTAACTTATACATTCGTTTATATAATTTTCGGATTCAGTCGCATCTTTAAATTTTTTTAAGTCCACTTCATTATATAATGTAAAAAATTCTCTTAGTACTTTGGAGTATTTCATAGCTCCCATAATTACCGATAAATTTTTCTTAAATTTGTCTGAATCTTTAAATGAATTTTCTAATATACTATCTATACTGTTTTTATATTTTGCGAATGAGTTCATAATGGTATTTTATTAATAAATATAGTTAATCTTCTAATAACGACTCTACTTCTTTATTTATATTCTTAATACTCTTATTAGTCTTATTTAAAGCTTTGTCTAGTCCTTCTAACGATAACCCTTTATGTTCCATTAATAGAGGTATGTTTTTTTCTACTCTAAACCCTTCAGCCGCAGCAACTGGTTCTGTAACTTCTTCACCAGCTCCTGGAGCTTCTGTTTCTGGACCACCCATATCAAAATCAGCCGTATCCTCACTACCACTATCTAATCCTGGTTCTTCTGATGCTGACGTATCTGTCCCTTCTTTAGTTGGTGGTTCTCCGTATAATTTATCTACAGTATTAAATAACCCTGTTTTTTTAATTACCTCTTTCGTACCTTCTAACTCACCAGATAAGGCTTTCTCAAATCTTTGTTGTTGTAAGTCTAGTTTAATTTCTTCATCACTCATACCTAAAATAAATTTCTTTGCCCATGTAGATGATACTGGAGCTATACCATTTCCTGGGTCTCCAACAGCATCTTTATATAAAGTAATTTTAGTTTGCCATTGTTCTAGTTTTAGTAGTTCTGCTTGGGTTGACGGATTTGTTAGACCTAAAGAAAAATTCTCCAGTTCATCCTCAAACCCTAAAACATATAAGTGAATAATCGCTATTTTATTTAGTTCTTGAATTATGGCTTTTTGTATTCTATTGATTGTCCTAGCAAACCTAATGTCTAGTAGTGCTAGATTTTTCCCTTCCCCAACAACCTCCTCAAAACCTAGAAACGCTTTAGGAATTCTCAAAGAAGCTAAAAGTTTTTTCTGGATATATTCTATATCTGCTATTTCACTTAAATTAGTTGCTCCAGGTAAAGTCTCTATAGGACTAGGTGCCGCCTGGTCTCTAACTGGTATAAAATAATCTTGGTCAACAGCCATTTGATTCATTCTTAAGTCTACATTACCGTTTTTAGAATCTACCACTGGGTCCCTCTTAAATTTATTAGCTACTTTTTGTATGTAAGACTCAACATCCTTGTCATCCATATTACCAACAAACACTTTAAAAACTCTTCTTTCCGGTGCTCTAGATGTTCTATAAACTAACATTGCATCTTCAGCTAATAATAGTTGTTTCCATATTCTTCTACATTTTTCAAGCATAGATGTTCCATATGGTAGTCTTCTATCATCACCTAAAAGTCTAAAATGTGCTACCTCCCATGAATTAAAAATTAATTCCTTTTCTCTCCATTTATACTCTACCTTATGTTCTTTACCGTTGTCTGACGCATTCATCTGGTTTAAATATGAATGCCCTTCTGACCTTTCTATTTCTATATTTGGTAATTGATTACACCCTATAATACCTTTTTCTGGGTCTATTTTTAAGTACACAAAATTGTCTCCGTATTTACAAGTATTCCGAATCCACATTGGTAGGTTTGTACTGGCGTCCAATATATTATTAAATAGGTCTCCTAGTATAGATTTTATTCTTGAGGATTCAGAGTATATGGATAATGTATATCCCTTCTCCGATGGTGTAGTACATTCTTCAGCGTAGATATCTAACGCCGCGGAGATTTCGGGTGTAAACTCCATAGATTCATAATCATAATAAGAAGCCAGTCTAGTTGGTTCGTAATATATTGATTTGGTGTATAGTTCATTATCTATCTTTTGCCATTGATTGGATAGGTATAATGATTGTTGCATTTGCAACTTTTGTTCTTCAAATTCTTTTTTGGAGTCTGTCTTTAATATTTGTTCTGGCCCAACTGTAAACTTTTGGTAGCTTGGTTTGGGGGCCGTAGGTCCAGCGGGACCGAATAGTTTTCCTAGTCTTTGATATACTGTTAATTTCTGATTTGCCATAGTGTTATAATATTATACATTATAATATAAATAGTAAATTATTTGCTATCGGTATTTCCCAAATAGCCATGCATTATCTTTATATTGTTGTTTTATATCGTTATTTTGGTTTCCAGGGATACCAAATATATCTTGTGTATCTTGTGGTCTTCTATGTGGTGGTTCAGAAGAGGTAGCACTATCACTTGTTGTCCAACTATCTAACATAGCTTTAGTTAGGTTATCAGCTTTACTAAGGTCCGAAAAAGAATGCTCCCCAACATATAGAGCCATTGATAGGGCCATAATTAAATCGTCATGTTTACCTTTCATATGGTCAGGTCTCCCATTTATATAAACAAAAGTACTCATTTCATTTAACAATCTCTTAGACCTTACTATAAATTTATGTCTTAAAGCCTCCTCAAATGCCGATATTATCTGTACCCTTTTATTGTTAAATGCAAGACCAGGAATTTTACTTACCGAGTTAGGGTTGTATTTCCACTTATCCGCGGTATTAACGCCTTCAACATACAAATCCTTGTAACCTAATTCTTGTAACTTACGAGAAGTTGCGACACCCATACCTCCAGTTATGTCGGTCACCACATACGCTTTATACATACCACCCCATTTATATATTATATCGGCTGCTAAATCAGGTGGTATTTTTCCTAAGTACTCAGCTACTTGGCATCTTTCGTCAAAATCTATAATAACTATAGAGGTAAAATCTTCCGAATCACCCCTACTTACATCACACCCTAAAATATATCTATGCCCTTCTATTGGTTTTTCCCATATCCACATTTGATTCCCAACAAACATTTCTTCAGGGTCTCTAACATCTTCATTCTTTATCTTTTCTATCATTTCAGATGATATTACATTATCACCAGAACCTAAAAATGCACTTTCTAATTCCTGTGCGACCCTTCTTCTATCGTACTTAAGTTTTTTAACCATGGACTCAAACCAACCAGAACATGGTTTATAACCTTTATGTTTTAAATCAACAAATTTATCTAATTCACTTTCATGAATAAATTCATCTTCATCATAATCTTCTCTATTTAATAAAAAATGAACAATATCTTTTGTTTTAACCCAATAAATATCTTTTGTAAATCTAGGGTCATTCTCCCAATGAAGTTCAGAAATAACAAAACTATTTAAACCTTTTATAGATTGTTCATATATTTCATAATAAATCTTATCGTACCCGTTTGGTGTAGAAATTACTATTACCTTACCACCGGTAGAAAGTGAAGCCATACACGCAGCCCAAAAATCATCCCCAGCTTCAATATAAGCCGCTTCATCAAATATTAGGGTGGTAGGGGTATAACCCCTTAGAGCATCTACAGAAGTTGCGACAGCTTTAACTTCACATCCGTTTTTTAACTTAAAGTGTTTTTGTGAGTCTTTTTCTTTGGAGAATCCCACATTAATCCATTCAGGCCATTGATTTAAAAACCCCCTTACTTTATTTGCGAATTCAGAAGCTGTATCTAATTTGTTAGCAATTACAAGAATTTTTTCTGGTCTAGTTTTAGAAGCGAATTGTAGTTTTTTTGATACCCAAGCTGCTGTGGCTGTTGATACTCCGGCCTGACGATACTTCTTTGTAATATTGTCGTTATGCTCTTCAAAATTACTTAGCATCATTTTCTGTTCAGGAAATAAATTAAATGGGACATACTTAGATTGTGTATTATCGTAAGTTTCTAAATACGACTCAATCGCGTAGTTAGTGTCTTGTAAACACCTAGCATATTCTTGTATTAACTCTTGTTGGTCCATATACTATAAATAGTGGAAAATTATTAACCTCTTACAAGTTATACAAAAAGTCTTTTTCTGATTTTGTTAGAGATTCCATACCTTGCTTATTTATCTTATCTAAAATGGTGTCCATATCTAACTCTTGGGTTGGTTTGTTTGTCGGTCTGATTGTTATGTCGTCTAGTGAGTCCATAGTTCCTTCAAACCCCGGAATGTCTGGTACTGATTTTGTTTCACCACTAGCATCTTCATAATCCTCATCCTTTAGTTGTGTGACGATATCATCAATCATCTTTTTAACTTGGTCTTTACCTGTCTGACTACCAGATAGTATTTCTTTTGCTAAAGATAGGAATTCTTGGGCTTCTAAACTTACGAATTTAAAATAAAAATAATTTTTAATTCTTTTCTGTTCACCAATATCAAAGAAGTCATCTGGGTATACCTCTAGAAACTTTTCCCAAATTACCGGACCTAACCGTAAGTCCCAAACCTCTGCTGGTAAAGTGTCTTCCGTACCAATTACATCTTCCGCCATATCAGGGTCAGAAGGTAATCCATGTGCGGAAACATATTCCATAACCCCTTTATATAATTCATGGACTAGTATAGGGAACATTAGTCCTGTTGCTTTAATTGTGGGTGGGTCTGTCCCTAAATCAAGTTCTTCCTTCCCAGCCATTGCTTGTTCTGCACCACCACCAGAAATCATACCTTCCATATCTGGCATTACCCAATACAATAAGTCATTTACTGACATAACTATAGAATATAAACCAACTAAATCTGGGTTTATTTCATCTAATTTTTCACGAATTAAATGGTACATATAGTGAGCTTTTTTAGCTGAACCTTGTATTAGTGAATTTATAAATCTTCTTTTTTGTTTTTCTAAATCTAATTTTTCTAATCTTTTTGCTGCTTCATCCTCCATTTCGAAATTAGGAAATTCTAATTCTTTCTTTTTCTTTTTCTTTTTCTCCTGTGGTTTTTGTTGTATACCTTCCATGTTGGGTTTACCCAACTTGGCGTCAAATTGTAAATCTCCGTCCGGAATACCCATTTCATCTACAACCAACTCCACAGCTAATTCTTCTAGAGCTTGCTTATTTTGTGATTCAATTTCCATAACCCTTTGGGCTGCTTGCATTAGCATTGGTTGTAAAGACATTAAGCTTCGTTGGTCCACATTCTCAACACCCGTAGCGTCTTTTACTTTTTGTACCACATCTTGAAATCTCTGTGATGATATTAACTCTTCGAAGTTATCTGGTATACCGTTTCCGTCTACATCTGGAAAAGCTTTGTGTCCACCTAAAGGGTGTTCTTGTGAACGTAATTTTTGTTCGATGTCTGGAGACATTCTTTCACTCCTACCACCATAATCTATTGGTGGTGCTTCATTTAATTTATTCTTAGCCATGTTGTGTTAAAGATTTTCCTAAATTAGTAGAACTCAACCAATCTGGTAAACTACCTTTCTTTCTAGCTTTTGGTTTTGGTGTAGTTTTTGGTTTTTCGAAAGGTCCTCTTCTAGTTTTTTCTCCTGGTCTGGTTACAGGTTTTACTGGAGCTGGTTTTACTGGTGCGGTAGTAGATGTGGGTACACCTATGTATTCCCCATCATTATCTCTTTCAGTTTCACTTAACTCCATACTCCCTACCGGGTTACCGTCTAATTTTATATCACCCGCAGGACAAATATTCAAGTCAATTATTTGATTTGTTTCAGGAGCGTTTAAATAGCCATTTACATGTCCGTCATCATCAAACCCATCCACATTTACAGTCATCGGTGGTACCATTTCTCTAGCTATTTCTACAACATTTGCAAATGAGTCTTGTTGAGCTTCGGTACCAATAGTATATGGTGAATTCTTTACCGTATCATCAGTTAAACTTAAGTTTTCTTTTATTGTCTTTAAAAAATTTCCTTTAGATATCTCGGCGGTTTGTTTAGACTCAACTAACCCCAGTATCCATTCTTCTAGCATTTTCTGTTCATTAGCTACTGTGTGAAAGTATTTTTTTTGTTTTTTTGTAAGGGAGTTACCATGTACCTTACCGTCGTCTAACATTTTTTGTGCTTTTGCAGGTTTTAATTCTTCCTCCAACTCCTCTTCATCACCTTCTTTAGATTCTAACTGGTCTGCGGCTGCTTGATTTACAACGTACCGTTCCCCTTCTGTTACTTCCCCATCACCTAGAAGTGTCATTTTTTCACCGTCTTTTTTTACTTTAACTACTGGTTCATTGTTTGGTGTTAATTCCATTTCGTCTTCTTCGTCCACTAATTCCGCAGCTTTTGTCGCTAACAAGTCCGAATAATTTTTTTTTGCGTTATCAATTTCTGTATCTGTAACTTCTTCGGTAAATATCTTTTTACTTAATTCTTTAAGTTGTCCGTCTGAAAATAAAGATAGGGTTCTGTGTGTGAACCCTTCATTTATAAATTGTTTAATTAATTCTGTTCTATTATTTAACATTCTCGAATTTTTTATCAAATTTTAATATTATATCTCTTGAATATAATTTGTCTTTAATTTTTTCTATCTCGTCACCAAAATGAAAAACTAATCTTTCTTCTTCACCATTTTCATAACTTTCTTCATATGTTTCCCAACCTAAAGCTATAACATTGTCTAAAGCATGTTCCATACTAAAGTAGTCTGAGTTCTGTACTAGGTCTAATTTAATATTTGTATTATTTAATAAACCAACTTTTTTAATATATTCTAATTCTGGTGGTCCTGGTTTACCGTGTGATGGTGTTGCATCCCAATCTTCACCCCAAATATCCCCTATATTATTTCCAAATATAAATTCATAAATATTCTCATTCTTATAATTAGGACCAAGTTCATTTATAAATAAAAGCCTCATATTACTTTACCTCTCCTTGTTTTGTTATTAAAACTTTTTTATCACTAGATGTTAATTTTATATTTCCACCTTTTGTGATTCCTTGTAACTTAAAATCTTTATTTTCTTTAATGAATTTTTTAACACTAAACTCTTGTTCTATAGATTTAGAATACTTTCTTATAGTGTTTTCTAGGTTTAAATTTTTAACTTTATTAAGTATATAATCGTCAGGGTTAATTACTTCTTTTTTTTTTTCAACTATATAAGACTCTAAAAGATTACTCACTCTATTCTTTAATGATTCCATAGCTAGTTCTTCATCTTCTACCTCCATACCCATATCTACATCATCTTCCATATCCATATC
>Ga0115000_10004351_pt1 | contig 11620 bp, 15 predicted proteins | sample ArcticOcean_MG_C_6_FD_89690 | JGI IMG/M metagenome (GOLD analysis project Ga0115000, IMG submission 89690) | Marine microbial communities from western Arctic Ocean - ArcticOcean_MG_CB8_128 | ecosystem: Environmental > Aquatic > Marine > Oceanic | place: Arctic Ocean: Canada Basin | collected... | reverse complement strand
GGTGCGGATGTGAATGCGAAGGATGTGAATGGATACACACCGCTAGATTGGGCTATCTTTAACAAAGACACCGAAACCGCCGCACTCCTCCGCAAACACGGCGGCAAGACGGGTGCAGAATTGAAAGTTAAATAGGGATGAAAAAGAAGACTTTAAACAATCTCTGGAAGGAGGTGGCCGATGGATCTACGCGGAGGGTTTTCACTTGTCTTGAATCAGGTCTGGATATCAACGTAAGGATGTACGGTGGAAGAACTGTATTACAACGAACGACTACTTTAAGGTAGCCGGAGATGGTAGCTTATTTGTTAAAAAAGGGCGACAATGTTGATGCTAGAATTGGAGCAAACGGAGACAATCCTGTCGACATTGCAGAGAAGCAAGGTACCAAAGAAGTGAAATTACAATTACTTTAGACCATGCTCCGACTTACCGAAATCAAACTGCCGCTAGAGCATGCTGAGGCTGATCTCGCCGCCGCGATTACCGACAAACTCGAGATATCCGCCGAACAACTGCAGGGTTTCTCTGTCGTCAAACGGAGTTATGACGCTCGCCAGCAGGACAACATTCTGCTGATTTATCATCTGGACGTGCAGCTGGCCGCCGAACTGGAGACGCAGTTGCTGGAGAAGTTTGTCAGGCAGTCGTTTTGTCGGACCAGCCCTGACACCAGCTATCAATTCGTCGGTCTGGCCGACGCCGACTTTCCCAACAGTGAGCAACAGCGCCCGCTGGTGATTGGCTTTGGACCCTGCGGTATCCTCGCCGCCCTGCTGTTGGCGCAAATGGGCCTGCGGCCGATTGTGCTCGAGCGCGGCCTTGATGTGCGTCAGCGCACCCAGGACACCTGGAAATTTTGGCGTAAACGCGAGTTAAATACAGAATCCAATGTCCAGTTTGGCGAGGGCGGTGCCGGTACGTTTTCCGATGGCAAGCTCTACAGCCAAGTAAAAGACAAGCGCTACCTGGGACGCAAAGTGCTGACCGAATTTGTTAAAGCCGGTGCTTCCGCCGAAATTCTGATACTGAGCAAACCGCATATAGGCACCTTTAAACTGGTCAAGGTCGTGGAAAACATGCGAGCCGAAATAACCCGGCTCGGTGGTGAGATTCGCTTTGGCCAAAAAGTGGAAGCTCTGCTGTGCGAACCGCTTCCGGTGGATGGCAACGACGGCGATCACAGTCGCCAACGGGTCAGCGCTATAACCCTGGCTAGTGGTGAGACCCTGCACAGTCGCCACATTGTGCTGGCGATCGGTCACAGCGCCCGCGACACCTTTCAGATGTTGTTTGAAAGTGGCGTGTACATGGAAGCCAAGCCCTTCTCCATCGGCTTTCGTATTGAGCATCCTCAATCGGTAATTGATCGTGCCCGCTTTGGCAAGTACGCAGGCAACCCGATTCTCGGCGCCGCCGATTACAAGTTAGTGCACCACTGCAAGAACGGACGCAGCGTTTACAGTTTCTGCATGTGTCCGGGGGGCACGGTGGTGGCGGCATCCTCTGAGGCAGGCGGTGTGGTCACTAATGGCATGTCGCAGTACTCGCGCAATGAACGCAACGCCAACTCGGCGATCGTGGTGGGTATTACCCCGCAGGAGGATTATCCCGAGCATGTCCTGGCCGGTGTTGATTTGCAGCGCAAGTTGGAGAAGCTGGCCTTTGAATTAGGGGGCGCAGATTACAGTGCTCCGGCGCAATTGGTGGGTGACTTTCTCAACGACCAGTCCTCCACCGAGCTTGCCAGCGCACTGCCTTCCTACCAACCGGGTATCAAGTTAACGGACCTCTCGTTGGCACTACCCGCTTTTGCGGTGGCAGCCATTCGCGAGGCGATTCCGGTATTCGACAAACAGATCAAGGGGTTCGCTATGGCCGATGCATTGCTGACTGGGGTTGAAACCCGTACCTCCTCGCCGATCTGTATCAAACGCGGCAAGGCCTACCAAAGCCTCAATACCATCGGCCTGTATCCTGCTGGCGAAGGTGCCGGCTATGCCGGCGGCATCCTCTCCGCCGGAATTGACGGGATCAAAGTTGCAGAAGCTATTGCCATGTCACTGTTAGCCAGCGAGTGAACTAAACAGGCTGCAGCTCGGTTGTCGCAGAGCGAAGGAAAGAGATTATTTCTCATTTCGTTGAGTCTCGGGGGGCACGTAAGAACACAATCCAATTATCTCAGAAGCATCAATACTTTGATCAAATAGTCGATGCTGAAAAAGTCGTTTTCAGTTGAGTGAGCGGGGAGTCCCAGAGCAGAATGGACGAGCAATCCTCCGCAAACACGGCGGCAAGACAGGTGAAGAATTGAAAGCTGTAGGCAAGTAACCAAACCTACCTCTCGGGCAACAGTTAAAACGGCTTGAAAACTGTGCTCAGCGGGATGACCGTCGGTTCTGCGTAATGAATCAAAACAAGAAAACATTTAAATTTATATTTGGTGGGATGGCCGTGATGGTCGTTACAACGGTCGGTGGAGTGATGATTGGATTGGGAGATGGCAGCCGTCCATACGGCGGCGCATTTCATGCGATTTACGGAGGAATAACCGGTGCAGCTGTCGGTCTACCGATCTGGGGTCTGCTTGGCTACATGGTCTATCGCAAAAAAAATGCAGCACCCAATGAAATTATACCAGACGACACCACCACTTGAACGCCGCAGGGATCACGCTCATTCGAGTGCGTAGACGGTGCCGTAGGCCGTGTTTTTGACAAGGTCGAAGTTGTCCACCGCGAACGTCCGCTGGCCGCTAGCCAGTTGAGTAATGTGTTTCAGTATCCGTTGATTTGGCCCACTACTTCGCCACACCCCCCCCCCACTAAACTCTACTGTCCCGCCATCTGGCGAGAATGCTTGCCCTCGAATCGTATGTGCCCCGGTCTCCTCCTCCGGAACTATGGCTGGCCCAAGCGTGACCGTATACAGCACATTCCCGAAGGGGCCAGTTTCATTCTCTACGTTAACTACCAACCCTGCCTCTGTAGCCGTCACCGAGGTAATCTTGCCAGAAAATCCGTCAATATATCACCTAGAACATTCATAAATGGGCTAATTCTACCAGCTCGGCTACACCTAGTCTATGGCGACTGTTTCTGGAGAAAGGTGTGCAATTAAACCAATCCACTCCACCACTTGAACACATTCGAGTTTTAGGTTGGCTTTTTTGCAACAAAGAATAAAAATACCCCTGTTATGGGTTCATTTCAAATTAATAGGCATCACTCTGACAACTGTGGAACTGGTGGAACTGAATGTAGACCAGCTTTGGACTTATCATCACCTGCCGGTCAGGGAACTTTTGATATTACCAACATTGAACTCGATGGAGATCTTTTAGTAGTTCATTTTCATGGGAAAGTAGAGGGTTATGGAACTGTTATTGTTTCGCATGAATACGATCAAAACATTCCTGAATGTTCGGGTGGAACTTTGGTTGGATCAGGTCAGGGTATTCTGGATAATGGGGATGTGGTAAGAGGTACTCACCGAGGAACTTTTACTCGCGAATCTGGAATGTTGACTGGCTACTTCACTGATGTTGTAACCAATGGTGATAAGAATTTTGTCAAATTTGAAGTCGATTTGATTAATCGATCAGCAAAAGTCAGTTACTACTCTTTAAATTAAAGCCAACTAAACCAACCCGCTCCACCACTTGAACGCATCAGGGTTGTTGTTCGGCGGCAACAGTTAAAACGGGTTGAAAACAGAACTTTTCTGGGTTACAACACCCTCGGTGTGAATTCAACTCTCATTTCAATCGTCGCAGTCATATTGCTGGCGGGGGCAACCTTCGCTGGTCCGATTCACGATGCTGCCCTTAATGGTGATCTTGCGGGTGTACAAGCAGAATTGGACAAAGGGGTGGATGTGAATGCAAAGAGTGATGATGGTACAACACCGCTAGATGTGGCCATCGAGCTAAAGCGAACCGGAATCGTTAATCTCCTCCGCAAACACGGCGGCAAGACGGGTGAAGAATTGAAAACTGAAGGCAAATGAAACTACTAATCACAACAATCGCAGCCGTGGTGCTGGTGGGGTGTGGTGAGTCGCAGCAGTCGGCTCCTGCACCAGAAACGAAATCAGTTGAACCCGTTGCTGAAGTTGTAAAACCAGAACCGCCGACAGCAAAACCAGAACACCCACAAGCAAATCGTGCGCTGATTGAAGCAACGGCAACCGGAAACGTTGAGGCCATCAAAAAAGCCATTGCTGATGGAGCGGATGTGAATGTGAAGGCGGTTGGTGGAGGGACTATTTTGTTTATTGCGGCTCATGAAGGTCACAGGGAAGTCGCCGAACTACTAATTGCCGAAGGTGCAGATGTAAATGAGACGAATGATAGTGGTGAAACGCCGCTGGATTATACCAAAGGCGAAACCGCCGACCTCCTCCGCAAACACGGCGGCAAGACGGGTGAAGAATTGAAAGCTGAAGGGAAATGAAACACTTCCTACTCACAACAATCGCAGCCGTGGTACTGGTGGGATCTAGGTGGTCTCTGCTATCGTTTAACGCACATCAGGCTTATTGAACTAATCGAAGCAATCGAAAAAGGAGACATCGAAGCCGTCAAACAGCACTTGGCTGAAGGTGCGGATGTGAATACGAAGACTGGGGGTGGAGTGACTCCGTTGCATGATGCGGCTTTCGGCCACAAGAAAATCGCCGAACTACTTCTCACCAAAGGTGCGAATGTGGATGCGCAGGATGTAAATGGATGGACTCCTTTACATTGTGCGACGCGTAACGGTCACAAGGAAATCGCCGAATTGCTTATCGCCAAAGGTGCGGATGTGGGTGTGAAGAATAAGGCTTGTTTCACTTCTTTGCATCTTGCGGCTTATTGGGGTCACACGAAAATTGTCAAACTGCTGATCGCTGAAGGTGTAGATCTGAATGCGAAGGATGAGGATGGGGTGACCCCTTTGCATGAGGCGGCTCTTTGGGGTCACAATGAGGTCGCCGAACTCCTCATCGCCAACGGTGCGGATGTGAATGCGAAGAATGATGATAGCAATACACCGCTAGATTCGGCTATCAAGGATAAACACACCGAAACCGCAGACCTCCTCCGCAAACACGGCGGCAAGACGGGTGAAGAATTGAAAGCTGAAGGGAAATGAAACAAATACTACTAACAACAATCGCAGCCGTGCTTCTGGTGGGAACTGACTCAGTTGCGGAGATTGAGCCGAAGGTGCCGCTCAAGTTGTCCGAGCCTCTCTTGTTTTCTTTTGCGCAGATGTGCGACACACAACTCGGAATGGGCGGCTATGAGCACGACGTGAAGACCTTTGGACTTGCTGTGACCCAGATCAACAAAATGAAACCTGATTTTGTGGTGATATGTGGAGATCTCGTCAGCAAGGTCAACGACAAATCATGGGCCGACTTCAATCGTATCAAGGCAGGATTCAAAATCCCTTGTCACTGTGCGGCTGGGAATCACGATGTCGGCAACAAGCCGACTGTGGAGTCGCTGCAAGCATATCGTGAAAAGATAGGGAAGGACTACTACACCGTAGAGCACAAGGGTTACACCTTCGTGATCGCCAATACCCAGCTATGGAAGGCACCACTGAAGGGCGAGTCGGAGAAGCACGATAAGTGGTTCAAAGGAGTCCTCGCGGCAGCAAAGAAGAAGGTCAGTCCGGTTGTGGTGGTGGTGCACTATCCGCTCTTTGTGAAGACACCGGACGAGAAGGAAAACTACTACAACATCCCATCTGCAAAACGCATGGAGCTTCTGAATCTCTGCAAAGAAAATGGCGTAGTGGCCTTCCTGGCTGGCCACACACACAAATTGGTGGTTAACGAGTACAAGGGGATCCAACTTGTTAATGGAGAAACCACCAGCAAGAACTTTGACAACCGCCCGATGGGATTTCGATGGTGGGATGTTGCTGCGAAGGGGAAGATGGTGCACAGATTCGTGATGCTTGAGGGAATGGATCAATAGCCGGCAGGCATCAGTGGCTATCTTGGAATCCTTTTAGACTGTGGAGCCGGATTCCTTGTTTATCGATGGAGAAAAAAAAGGAGGCGCGTCGGCTTCAGGTGCAGAATTAGAGAGACGAGCCAACTTAGGCTGAATGGACAATCCCCATCCACTACTTGAACGTCTTCGGGGAGTTGTTCGACGGCAACAGTTAAAACGCCTTGAAAACAGAGATCAAAAGTATGACAGTTCCCTCGCTGTGAAATCAATACTTGTTTCAATCGTCGCAGCCGTGGTGCTGGTGGGGTGTGGTTCGCACATTGATTCAGTTTATCTAGGACGCGCTGAAGCGAATATGCTTGGGGATGTAAGTCGTGGAGATATCCAAGCTGTCGAAGAGTATTTAGATAAAGGTGGAAACGTAAATCTGCAGGATGAACCCGGCATGACTCCATTGCATCATGCCGTAAATGATAATTGGAAAGGAAGGAACCTCGAAATGGTCAAACTGCTCATTGATAGAGGAGCCAATGTTAATGCAATCAATGATACACATCAAACCCCTCTACATATGGCCAGCAATAAGGAAACCGCAGAATTGCTTATTGATGCAGGGGCGAATGTGAATGCCAAGACACTGCGCACTGGAGAGACTTTATTGTATTCAGCGGCGTTGGGGGCGGCTCAAGGTGCTAATAAAAGTTATCAGATGTATCTGGATTTGACGAAGTTGCTCATCACCAAAGGAGCAGATGTAAATGTGAAACTTAAATCGGGAAGTATGATTAAAGACAATAAAACCTACCGTGCTAAATCGGGAGAAACAACTTTACATCAAGCGGCTCGGAGTTATTCAGAAAAACATGCTTCAGAAGTATGTGAATTGCTTATTGTAAAAGGAGCTCTAGTAAACGAGAGAAATATCCGCGGGCATACTCCTTTAGACGAAGCGCTTTCTAACCAACGCAATAAAACTAGCGACCTCCTCCGCAAACATGGCGGCAAGACGGGTGAAGAATTGAAAGCTGAAGGGAAATGAAACACTTCCTACTCACAACAATCGCAGCCGTGGTGCTGGTGGTGTGTGGGCAATTGATTCACGAAGCTGCCTTGGATATAAACATCGAAGCCGCCAAAAAGGCCATTGCTGCTGGTGCGAATATGAATGCGAAGGATGGGATTGGCGGCAAAACGACTGCTAGGATGGGGGAAATCAAAGATCAGTATTTTGTGTGAATTTTGAGCATGAACTAGGGCAGGTGCCCATTCTCCCCTTGCCCAGTCGCATCGCCTCCCCTGTTTTCTAAGGAGTTATGAACACAAGCCTTTACTTTTCTCCCCCTCCGCTCCGGTCCAAAGGGGGCTTCAGGGCCCTCCAGCCAAAAGCAATTTCCTAGCAGTTAGTCCACTACCATCGGAAGACCAAAAGGATCATTTCTCTAGGGCGAATCGTTCTCGTATCCAGGCCATCTTCGCCACCTCATGTTCGGGCGGTGTGCTATGGCCGGCTTCCGGGTAGATGCGATACGCTTTCGGGCCACGGACCTGGTTGTAGGCGGCGAAGGCGGTTGGCGCGGGAGCCACGTTGTCTTGCAAGCCGACGCCCATCAGGACAGGGCATTCCACCCATCCCGCGAGGTTCTTGGGATCGACGTAACTGAATGTCGCGCCCGCCAGTTCCCACGTGTTCTTGGGATCTCTGCCCAGCCAGTGCCGGACGACCATCCCCGGCCAGGCTGTTATTTTGAAACCCTTCATGGAGTCGACCACGAAAGGGATATCCGGAGCGCTCAGTGCAATGCGCTTGTCGAGTGCTGCGGTGGCGAATGAGAGCATCCCTCCCTGGCTGCCTCCCGTGATGGCGATGCGTTTGGTGTCGATCTCAGGTCGCGACGCCACGAAATCGATCCCACGCAGACAGTCCATGATGGCCCCGCGGTAGAAGAACTTCTGCGGATCGTCCAGCCCGCGTAGAAGATAGTCGCCAGGCCCCCACCATTGATACGCGGGTTCGTCGTCGGTGCTATTGCCGTGGCCTCGGATATTGAGCGACAGCACTGCCATGTCAGGAATCGACTGGGTGGGCATCATCCCCTGTGTGTAGCCTGGCACCCTCAACAGCACGGGATGCGGCCCTGCAGACTTCGGCACCTCAAACCACCCGCGAATCCGGACATCGCCAAGGCTGCGCATTTCCACGAGGAAGCAATCGGTCTGCTCCGTGCTCCATTTCGGGCTCGGCTCGACTTTGTATTGAGGGGCGACAGTGGCGAGCTCGGCGATTGTCTTATCCCAGAACGCGCGCAGATCTTTGGGGGCTTTGGCAGGACGATTCATCTTCTCCGGTGCATATCCACGCATCCTCGATTGCGAGATGGGTGTCTTGTCGCCGTCGCGTATGAATGTGCAAGTGACCTGATAGAAGCCAGCTGACGGGGGCTCGAATGTCAGGGTCTCGAGGTGCGACTTCCCAGCTGAGAGCTGTACGGGCTTGGAGATATCGGCGAAGGTTTCTCGTTGGTCGACCAGCCAGGTGTCGCTCCCGACTTGGAACCGCACCGTGCCTTTCAAAGTCTCAAATGCCGTGTTGCGAATCGTGGCCGACAGATCCATCGGCGCACCGGCCGGGTAGATCCCATCGGCGTGGGCGTGGGCTATGTCGACCATTACGAAATCGTTCCATACGGGTGCCGACAGCTTCGGCGCCCCTTTGTGCAGGCCACCGTCGCCGTCGCTGTCAAACACGCGCACGGCTATCACGTTCTCTGCATCCCACCGAATGTGTTTGGCAGGCACATCGTAACGCCGGATCGTCTCGTAGTGGCCCTTGGTATCATCTGGTGCCGAGCCGGTCCGACCCACCTCCACACCGTTGAAATAAGTCACATCCACATCGTCCACCGCCCCTAGCAACAACGTCAGTCTCTGGTAATGTTTGAAGTAGGCGCCCTCGCTCGCCGCTGCTGGCACGCTCACCCGCAGGCGATACCACCCGTAGCCGTCATAGCCCTCATGGCCCGCCTTCTCCCACGGCTTGCCGACGTCGATCGGCTTCCATGCCGAATCATCGAATTCGGGTTGCGCCCAGGCAGGGTCGTCGCCCTTGGTAAAGCGCCATCCTTCGGCAATGTCGAGAGCCTGAGTTGTGGCAGGCAGCCAGACGAGCGACAGGAGTATGGTGAGGATCTTGCGGTGCGAGAGGGAAGATCGAAAGAACATTTTAGGAACCGTAGGGCACCTGCCGTCCCGCGTAAAGGCGTGCGCAACGGTCCTAACAGGCGCAATCTCCGTCATTGACTGCCTGTTCCCTATCGCGGTGAATGGGTTGATGAATTCCCATCGATTTCTTCTCGGAGCCTTGTGGGCTGCTCTATCGATTCAGGGCGCCGTCGCGGCCCCCTCACAACTGGCGTTTCCCACGGCTGAAGGCTATGGACGTTTCGCCACCGGTGGGCGTGGCGGTGATGTCTATCAGGTGACGCAACTCGGCGACGAAGGTCCGGGTTCGTTGCGCGCTGGCATTGAGAATGCCGAGGGGCCGCGCACTATCATCTTCACGGTGAGTGGAACCATCCAACTGAAGAAGCCACTCCGCGTGGAGAATCAACACGGGCTCACCATTGCTGGGCAAACGGCCCCAGGCGATGGTATCACACTGCGAGACCAGACCTTTCAAATCAAAGATTCTTCTAACATCATCGTTCGGTTCCTGCGTTTCCGGTTAGGCGATGAAAGCAAGACCTCTGGCGATACGCTCCACATTTCCAAAGCGAAGGACGTGATCTTCGATCATGTCACGGCGACTTGGGGTGTGGATGGCACCATGGATACCGATCATCTGTCGAACTTCACCCTCCAGTGGTCCATGTTTGGCGAAGCCCTTCACGAAAGCACCCACCACAAGGGCGGCCATGCCATGCTCATGTCACTACGCAAGACTCGTGGAAAGGTTTCCATCCATCACAATCTCCTCTTCAGTAGCCGCAATCGGCACCCGACGCTGAGCGGCCTTCCTGATCAACCGAACGGTGAAGGTGCGCTCTTCGACTTTCGTAACAATGTCATCTACAATTGGGAAGGATCCCTGAATCTCGGTGCTGGCCAATTCAATATTGTCAGCAATTACTACCGACCGGGTCCGAACTCCAAGACGAGCAACGATCGTTTCCCCATCCGGCCAAAGGTCAAAGTGGATCACCAAACCTTTGCTTACCTCAGCGGCACGGCCTTTGAGTGGAACGAGGCTTGGACCAAAGACAATCACTTGGCCATGCAGTGGGGAGTCCGAGACAAAGGCTATCCTGGCAAGGTGCCAAAGGAGACTTCCTTAATGCAAGACCAACCCGTCGCGGAACCCGATCGCCCTATCACGTACCTTGCGAAGGAGGCCTACACACAAGTGTTAGCCAAGGCCGGCGCGTCCTTGATGCGAGATGCCGCCGACAAACGTGTCATCCAGGGAGTTCGCGATCGCACCCATCGCCGCATTGATTCCCAGAAAGAAGTCGGCGGATGGCCAACGTTGAAATCCAAGCCTACGCCGCTCGATACTGATCGCGATGGCATGCCTGACGACTGGGAAAAGGAGCACCAACTCGATCCCAACAATCCCGAGGATCGCAACGCGGACCAAGACGGCTACACTAACCTTGAGGATTACCTGAACAGTCTCGCCGCGGCGACTCTGTGACCAGCGCAAGTGGCCTCCGGGTTGCCAGATCTCCCTATTCCTACCATGACTGCGGTGCTTGCTCAGAAAGGACAGATTGTCATTCCAAAAGCGATTCGCGATCAGATGAAACTCGAAGCGGGGGATGACTTCGAGGTCTATCTGCTTGATGGCGAGATCATTCTGCGCCCGCTCGCAAAGGCGAGGAATCAGGGACTAGCGAACATTCTTCTCAACCCGCCCGGGACACTTGAGATTCCGGAGAGAGACGAGGAAGATCTCCCTGAGCCGTTAAACTTCGGCGAATGAGCTACCTAGTTGATACCAATGTCTTTTCAGAAAAGCTCAAGCCTCGCTCGGACGCCAAGGTCGTCGCATGGCTTGCAGAGAATGAGTCCGAACTCTTCATTTCTACCCTAACGATTGCCGGGATCCGTCGAGGTATCGAGCGATTACCTCAGGGCAAGCGGCGCGATCAGTTCCAACAGTGGCTCACCTCACTCAGCCAGACCATGGCGGGTTACATCCTCAGTTTCAATCGCGCCGCCGCCCATAGCTGGGGACAAATGCAAGGGCAGCTGGATCTTAAGGGCATCAGAATATCACCGTTCGACGGCATCCTTGTCGCCACAGCGATCCGACACGGCCTCACCGTGGTGACACGAAACGAACGCGACTTCAAAGACGCACCTGTTAGGATGTTGAATCCGTTTCGTTAAAGCTTCTCGTGTCGAAAGTCACCACTCCCGGATCTTCCGCCGAATTAGTTCACTTCCATGAAGAATTTCCAGATCTCTTGTACCGAACTAATCCCGGCTCCATTGCCTTGGTGAGGGAAGCGGTGCCCGAATTTCTTTATCTTGTAATGCCAGACTTGGTTGCCGTTCGCGCCGTCTTTATAGTAGTGGGCGGTGGTCTTGTCTGAGAGTTTCACCACTTCTTCTGTCTTGGTCTGGTTCAGTCCTTTCCAGAATTCCATGATGTCGTCTTGGTTCGGCGCG
>Ga0115000_10004350_pt1 | contig 11622 bp, 13 predicted proteins | sample ArcticOcean_MG_C_6_FD_89690 | JGI IMG/M metagenome (GOLD analysis project Ga0115000, IMG submission 89690) | Marine microbial communities from western Arctic Ocean - ArcticOcean_MG_CB8_128 | ecosystem: Environmental > Aquatic > Marine > Oceanic | place: Arctic Ocean: Canada Basin | collected... | reverse complement strand
CTATAATTTGCAGTTCCATAATCAAATTCACTTAATAACTGACTATTATTTCCTACAATATAATTTAATATTGATTGCAGAGATGAACCTAATACATTAATTTTAGTTAAATATAGTTGTTTTAATGGATTGAATATATCTGGTAACTTTTGAATAGAATTATATGTATCAACAATACCACATAAGTATACATACGCTATATTTTCATGTAAAAATATTTGTTTTTGAAATATAGACCCTTTTTTACTTAGTTTATATCTAAATATCGAAACGTCCTTTAAATCTTCATTAATATTATTATTTAATGTGCTTAAAATATTAAATATCAACAATATATTACCAGATAGTTTTCCAAGAGAAAACTTAATTTTATCGATATTTTTATTTATAAATTGAATTTTATTTGTTAGCATATTAAAATTTATTTTGTTTTGGTTTTGATTGTCTTTATTAAAAGGGATTACCGGTATAATGATTTTAGGTGATTGATAATTCAGCGGATCTTCATAATTATCTAGATTGGAAATATTTAAAACTATTTTAAGTGCAAATAATGAATTAATAAATGTTTTATATGAATTATCTATATCTTTGTCTGTAGAAGCTACATTTAAAACATTACTTCTTATCAAACTATCAATATTATCAACAGGCAGTGTTAAATTATTTATTATGTTTACAGATCCTTCCTGTAAGTTGCTAAGATTTGCAGTGAATTCTTGTTGTCTTGAAACGAACTCATTATAAATTGTTGTATATTGTTGAACGGCTTGTCCATATAATTGAATTTTTCTCGTATAATCCTCAGAACTAACTTGTAATAAATAATTTTTAACATATATCTCATAAAACTGAGGCATACCTTGCTTTTTGGAACCTGCATTGTGGAAGATAACAATAGGACACCCAATACTTAGGGAATATACTTTTTCAATTCTATCATGAGTATTTACAGATTTGAGTATAGAGTTTCCTATATTTATTGGAGGTGAATAAACCCATTTTGATTTGGATAATATTGAGCCTCTTTGTACTCTTTCTAATTGTCTGATTGTTAGATTGTCGTCAAATACGCGTTGCGCTTGAAGCCAATCTCCACATTTTTTCCCTAATGCGTGCGTACCTCCGGTTGAATCTCCCAACCAAGTATTATACATTGCATAAATCCTATTTTTAAGCGTTATTGCCCAATTTGGATTACCAGTATGTTTTGTTTTTTTTGCACAACATTTTCCATCTAAAATTCGTATACGCGTATTTTCTTTATCTATAATAGTTAATCCAGCTTTTAATGTTTTAGGGTCGACACCTTTGCCTGTCGAATCTATTTTATATTTATCTGGGTACGCATATGTTAAAGATATGTCGTATTTTGATAGCAGGGTTCGATCTAATGTATTTTTTATTTTTGAACCGTCTACATTTTGTAATATATCTGATAAATTAACAAAACCAGAATATTTACTAATTTCAGATTCGGGGTCTTCTATCGCAAATTTTAAATTACAACCATCTACAATATTTGAATTTAAACCACCATCTAATACGAATTTAAATTTGTTTTTTTTACTACTTAATGTCGCAATCTGGTTTGGCGCCGGATCAGTTATCGTTGCTTTATTAAAAACTACGGTAAAGTTAAATTGCGAATTATCCACTGTGTTTAAAATATCATAAATCCCCATTGACTGATCTACAAATAAATAAATGTTACTTCCAGGTGGGATCCCCATGGTTAACAACTTCATTGCTAATGAAGCTCCGGAAGCACCAATATTATCTTTTGACCTTTTCAAACTGCAATATTTATAACCCATTTCGCCTGTAATTTTTGATAATCCGTGTACGGTTGGTATTAATTGAACCGCGTTTCCCTGAACTATTGCGGTATCTATTAGAGCATTCTCATCTGGTATGTTTCCTTGATAAGAGCCAAAAATTTCATTCATAATTTGATTTTCTGACGTTATTGATTGAGATGAAGGTATTACACTTTGATAATTTTTAGGAAAATAATAATTAAATTCTTTATTAACAAATCCATCATGTTTCCCATCAATCCTACTTAATTGCATATATCTTTTTATAAAATCGTTTGATGTATTATATTTTAACCCACCTATTTCATTCGCCATAAGTCTATATAAAACAATTAGAAAATAAATACTTATTTAGCATAAAAGTATTAAAAGCATTGGTATTTTTAGATGTAAATGAAATTAGTTATTGATAATCGAGAACATAAGCTTATAAAATTACTAAAGGCTTTAAATAATGATTATGATTATAAGCTCGATATTGAGGTTCAAAAATTAGATCTAGGTGTGATGTAAGTATTCAGTCTGATGAAGGAGAGGAATTGCTTTTAATTGAAAGGAAAAATTTAGCTGATTTAGCAAGTTCCAAAATCAGGGGCACTGCCCAATCTCGTAGAAAAAGAAAAACGCGAAGAAAAAGATAATTATTTTCAATTACAAGTCAGTAGTATAATCTAAGTATTCTTCTACTATTTCATCGACAATGTTTTTATCTGGTATCTTAGCAGCCATACCATATATAGCTACTAAGTTAGAATCATTTGTATTTTCATCCAAATTATACAACGTCAATTCTCGTAAAATTTCAACAAATTCTCGTAGATTATCTATATTATTGGGTGTAATACAGATATGTAAACACAAAGGATTTTGAAGAATATTTAAATTCCAATGCTTTTTTTCCAAAGCGTCTATTATGTTCGATATTGAAATAGTTCTACTTGTAAATGCTACCACATTTACATTTGGGTCACCTATAACTTCAAATGATTCAATTTCAGAAATATCGTTTTTTAATAGTTTTGTAGCTTTTATGATTTTTATAGACATGTTTTTATAATAATCTAATCCATTATGCAGTAAAATACCCCAAGTAGTAGCAATTTGAGAACCCACTCTGCTTCCAGGCAAAGAACAGCTAGCATAAATCCCTCCACACCAGTCACTCACAACAAAATATTGATTGCGTTTTATTTGTTTGTTTTTCCATAACAAGAGAGAAGACCCCTTGGGAGTATATCCAAATTTATGAGGGTCGACACTTATTGATTGTATATTTTTATCAAACGACAATTTTAGTGTTTCGTCAAATTGAGTAATAAATCCACCTAAACAAGCATCTACATGCAATGGTACATTGCGATATTTACAAATCTCGCAAATTTCATTTATTGGGTCAATTAATCCATACGGAAAACAAGGGGCAGAAGCTATTACTACACAAGTCAGACTAGATATTTTCCTTTGCAAATCATAGAGGTCCATTACATGGTTATCATCTAAATCCACATACACCAACTTTAGATCTAATAATTCACAAGCTTTGTTGATAGCAGCGTGTCCTGTCCTAGTAGTCAATACCTCCAACCTACTTATATTAAAAAAGGACTCTTTTGTTTTTAATTTTTTATAAGCTTTGATAGCACAAATAGTGCTTTCTGTCCCACCTGTTGTAAGATTGCCTCCGCCCGATTCGGGCAAGTCAAATAAATCTCCTACCATTTTAACAATTTCCGATTCCATTTTGTTTAGTTCGGGAAACAAGTCGCTATGTAATGGATTGCTATACATGTATAGATTATAAATATAGGCAGCCAGCTCTTGCGTAGTGTCTTTGTTATTGTAAATAGTCCCCGAAATTTTATTATTTAATGGTTGTTTTCTAGATTCAATAACACCTTTAATTTGTAATATTGGAAGCCCGTAATCAGATATTTCATTAAAATCTCTCTTCCACTTTGTTTTAAACACATTATTTTTAATATTCTCGATAGCTTTGGTTTTTTTTGAAAGTATGTATGTTTTACCTTTTGGTGTTTTAGAATAAATATAAAAAAACAGATATTTATGATTTTTATATAAAAAATACAGGAATCCCATTATAATGGTTGTTTGTAGTTCTTTCCACATTTTTTGTATAAAAATAAAAACATATATTTAAACTTTTTGTTTATAAGTTATTGTATGACAAAAGCACCTATTCCCATGCTTGGATTATGTATATTTATATCGGGAACGTTTTTCTTTCTGGTTTGCATAAAGAAATTAATATAATGTTGTTGAGCAACCATATCACCTCGTTTAATGTATCTTTCTCTAACTGCTGTCTCAGTGGAGAACGTTTTTCTAATAAAAAATTCTACCTTATCGTCATGCATATATTATATATTATACATAAATTAAATATCAATTATGTATAATATGGTTTTAGGATTTATTTTATACGAAGGTGTTGATTTAATAGTTAATTTAGGGAAAATTACCTACAATGCCGGAAGGGGAACATATTACTGGTGGTATAATACTGATTATCCTGAAGTAGAAAGAGAGATAAAGGCAATTAAGGAAATGGAAACACTAATTCAAAGAATAAATGAATTGGAAAAAAAATTAGAAACAAAAACTTTATTATTAGAAGATTCTAAAGATGAATAATTAATTAGGTAAAATTAATATATTTCGATATAAATTTAATATCATGAAAAGGTGTATTATTAGTTTGTATATTACAATATTTCAATTCGAAAGCCTTTATGTAATAATTCCATAGAGAATGTAAGTTATTAAAGTTATAATCATCAAATATTAAAATGGTTCCGGTCTTTGATAACTTATAACTATTTTGTATATCTTTTTCTGCAACATGTACTTGATGCCCCCCATCGATATGTATAATATCAAATGTATCAGATATTTTTGGAAGAGTATGGTTACTGTTTCCTAATATAAGTTTAATTCTACCACCAAAATCTTTATTTATTTTTTCAAAGCATGGGATTGTGTATAAATGCTCACCCAAATCACAGCATGTAATATGTATATTTGGATTAGTTAATAACATTAATAAAGCAGAAAATCCAGAATTGAATCCTATTTCCAAAACTTTTTTAATATTTTTATTTAATAATATATTTGATATATTTTTTGCCTTATCTATATAGTAGTCGCTAAATCCAATAGTATTATGCCTCATAAAAATATTCCCTTCTAAATTTTCATTACTATTAATAATAATAGGTAATAAATTTTCAGTAATATATTTTTTCGCATCAAGAATATGTTTGTTGGTATTCGTATTTTTAATTTTGTTTAAAAACACAGTCATAAAATCAATTTTATGATACGGTATACCAGGTCCCCCACAAAAATGATGAATTATTTTATCACTTTCAATATCACCGTGGTTAGTTCTTACAGATAAACAAACCCTTTTTAAAATTTTATTATTGTATAATTTTTCTTTGATGGCGTTATAAATTATAAAAGGTTGATCAAATGTAGAAAAAGTATAATGAGAAGAAGATAAATGTTTTTTTATATTTTTGAATAAAGTTTTAATTGGAAGACAATTTTTAAATAACATAATACCACTACTAAATGCGGTAGTGTCTTCCATATTATTAACTTCTTCATGTGTAAATAAAGGTCTACCATGAAAATCTAAAAATAAATTTGGTTTAATTTCGTCTTTTGCTAAATCACCTTCTTCCAAAACATACAATATTTCGTCTTTGCATATATCAAACAACTCATTAATATCATGTTTTACTATAATATCCGTATCTAAATATAGTATTTTATCATAATTAGTAACAGACTTAAGTTCAAATAAATCTACTCTTGCCTTACAAGCCTTATCAATATTATTATATGAGTCATTTAGTTCAAATTTAATTTTATCACAAAATAAATGACTGGATTTTATGATATTCATAAATTCAGTGGAAGTGTAGAGTAAAATATCAGTATTATTTTTTAAATTACCTGAAATATAAATACTTTCTAAAAATAAATAGAACATATCTATGTATTTTTTATTATTAAAAACACAAGTGAAAATACAATTTTTCATTTATATTTGTCAATAAAATATATCTCATTTTTTTACTAATACCCAGAAAAGTTTTCCACTGCGCTGATTTGCGATTGCTTTCTTTTTTGTTTTTGTGCTTTCTCAACAATTTTCATAGCTTTATCGAGTTCGTCTTTACTTATGAATTTATCATTGTTTGTATCTAAAATATGAGCATAGTTTTTCAATGACTCTGGTATAACACAATATTTACTCTCTTCGTTAAATAAATGATCGGTTAAAACAATAAATGCGGCTGTTAAAAAGAAAGACATTATAACATCTCTTGTGCCCATCCAAACTATGGAAAATATTAACAATTGTCTAGCAACGGAGTTTCTCAAGTATTCTTCTTGAGATTTGCTTAATTTGATAGTAATATACTTAGAACCTATATTAAGCATAATCATTACTAAACCAGCAAAGAGTTTACTATTATTGATTTTTTGTGTAAATTCATAAAAAGCTTTCATCTTATAATTTAATTAGATTAAATTATATGTATTTTTTAGAAAATCTATTCCAATATCCTTGTAATTTTTCAAATTGTGGTCTAATTTTTCTCCGAACCATTTTGTGTTTTTTGTTATAAAATACCTTTAGTGACTTGAACCCTTCGATGTTTTCATTGGTCGTCTTACCATAAAAGCATACAATGGCGGCTATTAAAATTAATATAATTACGATAATCATTATATTAATCTATAGAAAATATTTTTAATTATTAGTTTGCATATTGTTTTGTTTCGTGGCCGCTAAAGTAGCTTTATGACTACTTCTTTCACCTATTTGGTCTTCCACCTTTAACTGGTCTGTTACAGATATGCATTTTCCCAGATTATCATCCCATTTTTGCTTTGTCCCACATAATTTTTTTCCAGCATCTTTCGGGGTTGTCGAGTCGGCTTTAGGTGTCGCTATATTTTTAGGCTGTGTGTCTACATCATCACCGCTTGCACCTATTGCATTTTCAGAAAACTTTGACGGATGAAGGGGCGTATGTTGTTCTGAAAATCCTTCGATCCATGTTTGTCGTAATACAATAACTATTAATGCTGATAATAAACCAGCATTTAACCCAGATGATTGTGATATAAGTACAACTAACACAACTGTAAGTAATTTCCCTAAAGTGCTATTGGAAAAACGAACTAAAAACTCAGGTTTTTCATAAAGTAAACCCAGTAATAAAGCTACTAAAATAATTTCAACATAATATTTCATTCTATATACATAAAAAGATATATTTTTTAGGATAAGAATACAAATTATTCTCTCTTGTTTTTATAAGTATGTCCGCCCAACCTTTAGGTTTTACTATGTTAGACGAAACGAATAGCATAAAACAAAGAAATAATAAAACGATAAGACGAAAACGTTCTCCGGTCAACTCGAGCAAAGTTAAACAGTTCCTAAATTTTATGAAAAGCCAAGATGATGACGACGGAAAAAATGAATCAGATGATGTTAATTTAGGAAATAAGGGGAATTCTTTAGAAGATTCCAATTCATTGATGCCCAAAATACCAAATTTAATGCCTCAAATGCCAAGAATGCCCCACGATAAAAAAGACAGTGGTTATCCAGATGTTAAATCATCTGTTGCTGCTTTTGATGAAGATGATAGCGATGACGAAGGTATAACTACGGAAAATTTTGATATGTTAGAAAACGGCCAATCTAACGAAGCATATTATAAACAATTTGTAGCCCCAACAGCAAATAATACAAATACACAGTATATGGCGTCGTATAATAATATGACTACAGCTCCCGCCTTAGCATCGAATAGTGACCCAAATAATCTCATGAAAAAGTTGAACTATATGATACATTTACTCGAAGAACAACAAGATGAGAAAACAGAAAATATTACAGAAGAGTTGGTTTTGTATTTATTTTTAGGAGTATTTGTAATATTTGTCTGCGACTCCTTCTCAAGAGCTGGAAAATATAAACGCTAATTTAATAAAAAAACACTTGATGATATAAATGGACGATATATAAAATTATAAAAATAATACGCCATTGGAACCTTCCATAATGGAGTGGTTTTTTTCAAAATTTCTTTAATTATAACATTGTTATTAGAGATATTTTCGATACAAAGTAGTTCAAATTGTATATTTTTTTGAACCAATACAATGCTGTTTTGAAATGATTCTATAAATTCATTTTCATATTTTTCATCACAATATGAAGCCAAACACTCTATACTATTTTTTTTATCATACGATGTTTGTGGATTTCTAAAAATATAAACACCTATAGGATTATCATTATCAAATAGCATGCAAATAGATAGCAAATTTTTTTCTAATTGAACCTTAATATTAGCGTGATTTGGAATAATAAAACACGGAAATTGACTTTTTATCTTGGGTAAATAATGAAAAAATAATTCACAATTACCACTGGTAATCAACTTACAAATAATATTATTGGGAAGGTTTTTGTTGACTTTATTAAATGATTTAATATTGAATATATATGCGTTATAAATAGTTAATGGAACCATAAAATTAACAGTCCCTTCTCTCTTAAACAGGAAAACAGCTTCCGACCCCATTTCGCGACATTTTTTATAATGCGTGTAAATAATTTTGGGAGCATAACCCTTCTTTCTTTCTTTTTTATGAACGCATAAGAAATCTACATATGTAATTTCTAGTTTTTTGTTATGTAATAAACAGTCCAATGGTCTAGAACTCATACATGCAACTAATTTCTTGGGAAATTTATAACTCTTGCTTTTTCTTTCGTATTCCCCCCAATATTCAAAACACATGGAAATATAGGATTTTCTATTATGAGATTTAAAATAATCCAATACTTCGTGTTTTTTTGGATTATATTTCACATCTCTCTTCCAAAGAAAATAATTCCTAACCAAACCATACATTAGTTCTTTTTTTTCGGCGGATACATTTTCATACGTATCTGTGTAAATTTCTGCATCATAATACTTGGTTAATGGTGGATTATCGTGTTGAACTATACCAGGTGGGAACAACCAATAATATAAATTATAAATGTGAAAAACTGGTTGTGAAGCCCAAAATCTAAATTTCACCTTTATAAATATAAACAAACTTATCAACAAAACTGTTATAAAATAAAAAATATATCTAATTATCATTATTATTATTATTTATCAGTATTAAATTTTGGGTTTTTTCACGATTTACAATTTATCTTATTCAGGTTTGTATAAGATATACAAATACTGATATTCATATTGGACGTTCACTAAGTCTATTTTACCTTTCAAGATAAACCCAACATCTTTAGCCAATGATAAAATCTTTTTCTGTGTTTCCATATACAATGTATGAACGTTTTTCCTTACATGTCCCGTTTTATCGTCTTTCATTGTTTCAGTAAATTCGGCAGTATCGTTTGATTTATTTAAAGAAAAATTAGCTTTATATTGGAAGTCTTTAAATTTAATAATAGAAGACGTTATTCTTTTTTTGGCGTATTTTTGCGGTGAAACCCATAATAATGGATCGGCACTGTTTAAAATTGGATCGAATTTATTTCTATTTACCAAATTTATAACCAGAGAACCACCAGGCATAAGCCAATCATAGCAATTTTTAAAAAACTGCATTTTGTTTTCAATATAATACAGAGTAAAATACAAACAGGTAATATGTGTGAAATTATTAGATGGGAACGCCATGGACTTAGCAACATCTCCTTGTGTAAATTTCAAATGTGGGAATTTATTTTTTGATTTCTTAATCATAAATGGAGATAATTCTAAACCTTGTGCCCCAATGCCTTTTTTGTTAAACAAAGACACTATTTCCCCAGTTCCAGAGCCGATATCAAGGACTCTGCTTTTAGAAGTAGCTTTGGTTGTATTTATAATTTCACCCACTTCATATTCGTTTTTGACTTTATTAAAAATTAAATCATCGTAAATTTCACAATAAAACTTGTCATAAATTTTCTGACCCTCCTTCATAACAAATTTTTTTTTTTTTGTAAAATGCTCTCTATCATTGGAAAGAAATTTAAACACAACCAACACAGTAATAAGAGCTATGGTTATTTTCAACCAATTTGAAGATTTATTGAATTTTTTTATTTGTCGTTTAATTGTTTTAAACATTATGTAATAATACTAGATTTTTTATATTATTTTTTAATATGAATGAATGAAATAAATGATAAAAGACAAATAAATGAATTTCGTGGAATAACCTTTTCCGGGTTTAAAAAAAGCGATGCGAAAAAAGAATTACTAAATAGCTTGAATGATGGTAAAATCGAACCAGCTTGTTACTGGTGTGGAGAATTTATTTGCGCGGGGCATTATTTAGATGTTTGGGAATTGGTAATACTTTATTGTAGTAAACATATTCATTTAGGAAATCCAAATTTACCTCGATATATAAATATGAGATATGAGAATTTTAAAAACATTGTGAATGATGGATATAGGGACAATGAAATGGCTTTAAGAAACAATCAAAAAATTCGAAAGTTATTTGCGGAAATGATGTGTATTTTATGTTTGGCCTCAAAAAAACACCCGTTTTCTTCTAAAAAACTAAAAAAATCGGAGTTTGAATCAATAGAATTAACAGATAAATTAAAAGCAACAAATGTAGAATTTGCGAATATTATTTTCAAAAAAGAAGACCCAAAGGAATTCTTTATTGCTATTAATGAATTAGTGTATCATTTACAAAAAACCAAAAGTGTTTCAATGTGTTGTTATTGGGTAGAATGGATTTTGGAATTTGAATCATTGGCTAAAAAAGAAAAAAAGAGGAAATTTATAGCTAAACGTCGTGAATTTGCCCCTGTAGAAAACCAGTATCAAAAAGATATCGTATGGATGATATGGGATATATTTTTAAGGTTGTCGCTTAATAATAAACCTTTAAGAGATATAATTAAAGGGTTGATGGGTATATTTTCAATAAGATATAAACCTGGTGCGAAAAAAAAGAGAAAATTTATATTTTATTTTGCGATATCATTGTTTACCGAACACAGTAATATAAGGACTCCTATTTATCACGAAACCGATAGTTCTAAAATAGAAAATATTAAGGAAAAAATAAATATTATTTACCAACAAATAAAAAAAAACGAAATAACCCCCAAAACAGATTATCTATTTAACAATTCTATTTGTGAAAAAACAAAGAATTTAGAAAACACTATGAGTAAACTCGATAAACTGGGAAACATATCTGGATTTATTCCGAGAATAAATTAGTCTGTGTTTTCTTCATAATTTCTAGACATAGTATATACATGTCTAGAAATAAAGTATTATATGGAAACTACAGTCGCTATCTAAATAGAAAAGTTCACGCAACCGACCATTGTTGTCCTGATAGCAAGGTCGTATGCGAAGGAAAAAGAGGACCACAGGGACCAATTGGGGAAACTGGACCGGTGGGACCACAACCAACCGCAGGTCAAACTTATGAAATAACATTTGGAACTCCTACGGATATGTCTTATAATTCATCTTTGGTATTTCACCATTCACAAATGTCAATTTCCCAACGAACTCAACTGATTCAATTGCTGGATATCCTATCACTAGAGCTAGCACAATTATAGAGGCGCGTTTATTTTTAACAAAAGACCTGTCTGGAGCAACAACAATAACAACCGCAATACCTAGATATTATATGCTTGTTAAAACCGATGTTAGTGGTGGTAGTCCGAGCATTCAATTTCCGACCGTAGCAGCATCAAACT
>Ga0115000_10004349_pt1 | contig 11622 bp, 9 predicted proteins | sample ArcticOcean_MG_C_6_FD_89690 | JGI IMG/M metagenome (GOLD analysis project Ga0115000, IMG submission 89690) | Marine microbial communities from western Arctic Ocean - ArcticOcean_MG_CB8_128 | ecosystem: Environmental > Aquatic > Marine > Oceanic | place: Arctic Ocean: Canada Basin | collected... | reverse complement strand
CAGAAGTTATCTACACAGCGTCAGATTGCAAATACAAATCTTGAAATAGCACGTGAGAATAAAAACAAATATGACGTAAAAAAAGGTTCTGATAAAAAAGACAAATAAAGTATTATGAATAGTTCAAGTAATCCAAAACCTCATTATATTTCTGCAATTTATGATTTTAGTGTGGATGGTTGGAGTGGAGGATTTATAGATTTGGATGAAACATCAACCATGCCGCCCGATGCTATAATGGTTGGAATGACAGTTGAGGTATTAGAAGCTTTAACCCAAACCGGAACTCCCGGATACTTTCTCATAAGATGTGGTGGTGCTTTAATACTTCCACCACAACTTGTAGCAAATTTTACAACTAATTTAGTTTGGGATGTGATGGCGCCTGCAAAAGCCTATTCAACACCATCCCATTTACCAATTACTGTAGGTAGTACATCGCAATTAACAGCAGGAAAAGTAAATATAATAGTGAAATATTTTATGTCTCCAGAGTAAAAAATTAAAAATATTCTATAGATAGCTATATACTGCAAAAAAGTTTATTAAATGTAAAAATTTTTAAGGTTTATTAATAAAAATCTTAGTATATTATATATGTAATATTAACAGTTAAAAATAACCTAAAACCAAATAGTTATGGCTGAAGCAACAAAGACAGTAGAAACAAGTAAACAAAAAGTTGAGGTTAACCTTGATGAAATCTTTAATGGTGCACCTGGAGGAGACTCTATAACACTTCCTGAAGAGGACAAAAAACCTAATGTATTTAGTAGAAAAAAACATGTAGATATGTCTTTTGTAGACGAACCTGCAGAAGAAACCGTTGAGGAAACCGTTGAAGAAATAGTTGATGAAGCTAAAACTGAAACAGAAACTACCGAAACAAAGAAACCTAAGTTAGTGACTAAAGAAGCAATTGATGAGCTTTTAGGAGACAACATAGATGAGGATACAACAGAAGAAGAACCTGAGCCTAAGAAAAGAGGTAGGAAAGCAATTACAGGAGTCAGTGATGTATTTAAAAAGCTTATAGAAGATGAAAAAATATTAGCATTTGATGATGGAAAAGATCTAGAAGACTATAGCGCTAAAGATTGGCAAGAATTAATTCAAGCTAATTTAGATGAAAAAGCAAATGCAGTGAGAAGAGAAACGCCTAAACAGTTTTTTGATAGCTTACCACAAGAGCTTCAAATTGCAGCAAGATATGTTGCAGATGGAGGACAAGATTTAAAAGGTATTTTTAAAGCATTATCTACTGTTGAAGAAACAAGAGACTTAAATGTTAAAGAAGAAAAAGACCAAGCATATATTATTAGAGAATATTTAGGTGCCACAGGTTATGGAAATGCAGAGGAGATTGAAGAAGAAATAGAAATTTGGAAAGATCTTGGAAAGCTTGAAACTCAAGCATTAAAGTTTAAGCCAAAACTAGACAAGATGCAAGAAAAAGTTGTTGCTGCTAAACTTCAAGAACAAGACATGAAGAGAAAGCAACAAGAGCAGGCATCACAAAATTATATGCAAAATGTATATGAAACATTAAAAGGCGGCTCTATAGGAGAAACTAAGATTGATAAAAAAACACAATCGTTCCTGTATAATGGTTTAGTTAATCCTTCATACCCATCTATTAGTGGTACTAATACAAATTTGTTAGGGCACTTACTTGAAAAGTATCAGTTTGTAGAACCAAACTATAACTTAATAACAGAAGCATTATGGCTATTAGCTGATCCAAAAGGATTCAAGTCTACAATAATGCAAAAAGGACAAACTAAAGCCGTTGAAGAAACAGTGAGAAAGTTAAAAACTGCTCAATCTTCTAAAGCAAGTTCAGCATCAGCACAAGAAGAAGCACCAGCTAAAAGAACCTCTAGAAAAATACCAAGAGGTGGCAATAACATATTTAAAAGAATTTAAAAAAAAAACAACAAAAGTTAAATAAATTATAAATAAATTAAAAAATTGAGAACTTATGAACAGATCAAGTAATCCAGTTAAACATTATGCCTCAGCAATATATGAGGTAAATGCCGCAGCAGCAGTAGATTTAGGTACGCTCGCAGAGCATACACCTTTACAAACATCAATAATCCCTGATAATGCAATTATCACAGATATAGCAGTTGAAACATTAACAGCAAGTGCTCCTGGTACTTCAACAATTCTTGTGAAAGCAGGAAATGTAGCAATTACTGCAGCAATGACACAAGGTAATATGTCTGCAACAGTACCTTATATAACAGTGCTTCCTAAGAAAGCTACATCTGCGGCAGCAATAACATTTACACCTGCAACAGCAATTGTTACAGCAGTTAAATTAAATGTAATTGTAGGCTACTTTTTGTCAGGCGAATAGTAAATAGAATTTAAAAAAAGAAAACAACAAATTTAAATTAATTAATAACAATAAAAAATAGAAAAAATTATGGCAACTCCAGTTTTAAATAATGGGATTTTCCTACGTGATACTAACTACAAAGCTAGTTCACATGTTGATTCTTACCACCTAACACAAATGTTAGGATCAGCTGAACCTATGGATATGGGTCCAATTGACTTATGGGCTATGACGCAAAAGGTAGAAATGCCTTTGTATCAAATGGCTTCATTTTGTGGAAAGAATACAATCATGGTGGATAACGCACGTGGTGAGTACAAGTGGCAAACTCCTATTGCACAGGACCTACCTTACTCTCTAGGTAAAATTGATAGCGTTACAGATGCTACCGGTGTAGCAAGAGGTATAGATGGGCAAACATTCAAAATTCTTTTAAGTAAGAGAACATTTGGACATGGTGATATTATTACTTATGATAAGTATAACGGTAAAGAGCTTTACGTAACTGCGGATGATATTCTTCCTTCAGGTGACGGATTCGTTTACACTGTACAACTTGTAAATAATGATAATGCAGCAGGTCTAGCTGACAAATACTTAGTATCAGGAACTAAATTCTTTAGAAAAGGTTCTGCACGTGGTGAGTATGGTGAGCGATTCTCTGACTTAGAAACAGGAACAGGTTTCCGTGAATTCTACAACTTTGTAGGAGGAGCTGAAGCTCACGTACACTACTCAATTTCTTCAAGAGCAGATTTAATGCTTAAAGGAGGAATGAATGCAGATGGTACAATTCCAGTTACAGAGATTTGGAGAACTTTTGATCAGGACGTAGATCCTTCTGTATCTTCTTTAGAAAGTATGGTAGAGATTATGGGTGCTGATTATGTAAAAAGAGCATTTGATAATGGTAATTTATCTAGAACATTCTTAACTAACATGGAAGCTGCTCACTTAAATAAAGTAGCAAGTGACATTGAGACTTACTTAATGTGGGGTCACGGTGGAAGAGTTAAGCAAGATGGTCCAGATGATATTAGAATGTCAGTTGGTCTTTGGAAGCAATTAGATAACTCTTACAAGAGAATTTATAACAAATCTTCTTTCAGTTTAGACATGTTCAAAACTGAATTATACAACTTTTACCAAGGTAAAATTGAATTAGAAGGTCCAGATCCAAAACGTACATTAATTGTACAAACTGGAATTGGTGGTATGAAGCTTGTAAATGATGCTATTGCTAAAGAAGCAGCAGGTCTTGGAAGTGCTTATGTAACAAATACTGATGCACTTGGTATGGTTACTGGGTCAGGTATGGACTTAGGATTTGGATACGCATTCACATCTTACGTTATTCCTTTCTTAGCTAACGTTAGATTTGTGCTTAATTCAGCATTTGATAACCTACTCACTAATGACATTGAAAATCCACTTATTGACGGAAGACCGTTGAGCTCTTATAGCTTTATTATCTTTGACGTTACTGAGTCAGGAAACGACAACATTCACTTGTTGAAGCTTTCATGGGATAATGCATTGAAATGGTTCTACCAGAATGGTACTATGGATTACATGGGAAGAACTCAAGGATTTGCATCATCAGGTAATTTCAACGGATACCGTGTAATGATGACACAAACAATGCCGGCAGTCTGGGTAAAAGACCCAACTAAGGTATTGAAGATTGTAATGAAGAATCCAGTAACAGGAGGCTCATTCTAATAACTATATATGATTTAGAGAGGGGGAAAGTCCCCCTCTTTATATCTTTTTAATAATTTTATTTAAAACCAAATTTAAAATGAAAACAAGCAGTAAAAAAAAAGAAAGTAAAAAAGAAGTTGTTGCATCTGTAGAACCAACATATACAACAGAGGCAATAAGAGAGGTAACTATGATTGAAAAATACCAACAGGGTAAAAACCAATCAATAGCAATACGTACATATTTTGATCAAGCACATGAAAACATGGGTTTAGAGTCTTATAGTATGTCACTTTTTGATGGTGTGGTACATGAAGAAGAGTTAACATGTCTTGAAGTTAATGGCGTTAAAAGATATGTAACTGGTTTAAATGAATTTGCTCCTGAAATTAGAAAACTTTCTTCTGATAAAAGAGATGCAAAAGTTGCAGAAATTAGAAAAGCTGTTTCTATCTTAGAAAGAGATTTAGCTGGTAATATAATTGATGAAGAAGATCCAGAATTTTGGAATAAAGTTAAATTGCTAAGGCAAGATAATTTTGAATTTTGGGGTAAGATTAGTGTTAGGTGTGGAAATGATCCAATTTATTTAGATCCTAGCACAGACCCATATGATTTAATTAAACTATACGCAATTGAAGCAGGTGGTTTTTCTATTATAGCAAAAAATCTTAAGGATGCAAAGTATAAATCAAATTGTAAATTTTACTTAGATAAGTTAGAAGATACTGTAAGCACAAGAACTGAAATATCTAAATTAAGAAATAGAGCATTATCAGCATTAACTTCACTTTATGATTCAGAAAATACTAAGTTATTTTATGTTGCAAAAATTGTAGATGCAAATAGTACTCAATATAACAAGTCCACTGCTAATGACATAATCTATGAAAACATGGATGCATTTATTCATGGCCAGGGTCATGATAGAAATGAAAGAAGATCAGCAGAAAAGTTTTTAGCTATTTCTAGAATGTCTATGGAGGATTTAAAACTAAAAGCAATTCTTACTGATGCTGCAGGTTATACTGTAATTACAACTAAAACAGATGGTTGGATTTATTTTGGATCAGTTAGGATGGGTAAAACAAATGAACATTGTTTAGAGTTTCTTAAAAATCCTTTAAATGAAGAGCATTTAGCAGGACTCCTAAGTCAGATTGAATACTACTGGAATATGTAATTATGATTAATAATACTACATTACAAATAAAGTTTAAACAAAGGTTAAATAAATTAGCTAGCAATGACTATGATAATATAGAGTGTTGGCAAATTGTTGAAGCTTTTAATAAAGCACAAATTGAATGGTGTAGAAGACAGTTACATGGAAACAACATGTATAAAGAAGGGGATGAAATGTCTAAAAGACGTATAGATGATTTACAAATTCTATTAGTTGAACTAGGTTTAACATTTAACACTCTTGATACATTTGTAGAATCAACTAACTTTCCTGTAAATTATCTTGAATACAAAAGAGTTACAACTGACGCATATAATGAATGTTGTCCTAAAGATGAAAGAGGTAATGGTAGATCCATGACCGTTTATTTGTCTGAAGAAGCAAACGTTGACATAATAATGAGGGATCCTTTAAAAAGACCTGATTTTGACTGGGGTGAAACATATTGTACACTACAGGGTAATGCTATTAGAATCTATTTTAGAGATTTTTTAATTACCAATCCAATGCTTACTTACTATAGAAGACCAGTTGAAATTCAAATAGAAGGTTGTGTTGATCCTTATACATTAGTGGAATCTCCTGCAGATGTTGTATGTGAATTTAAAGATGATATAGTAGAAATACTAATTGATGAAGCATGCTCAATTATTGCAGGTGATATTAATGATGTCAATCAATACATGAGAGGGTCAGGAAACGCAGAAAAAAATAATTAATATATGAGGTATTACTAAAATATTTTGTATATTATTTATGTAACGTAATGTTACAACTATATATCAATATTAATATTAATTAAAAAAATAAAAAATTATGGCTTATTTTAATCATGCTTTTGGTAAAGGACTTTACCTAAAAGTATTAAAGAATGCACCTACAGTTGGAGGGGTTACGCAGACATCTGCTAACCTTACAACAGCTGGGGATTTTGCATTCATAGGAGCTGACTATAAAGTCTTGAGTGCTGCAGGAATTGCAAACGTACAAGCAGGCTTTTATTTAGCGCAAGGTGCCTTTATGGCAAATGACAAGATTGGAAACAATCCTGGTCACGGTGGTTACAAAGAAACTACCAAATCAAAGATGATTATGAAAAAATACATCTCTGATATGTGGATTACAGAATGTAACAATGAAGCAGCAGGTAGACATGTGGTTCAAATTGCACCAATTTTATCTGATAGTAATTCGGCTGGTGCAGTAGGTACTGTAGCAAAATCATGTTTTCCATGTGGAAAAGATCCAATTTTAAGAGTAGATGTTAAAGGTACTGCTGCATTAAGACTATTAAATCACAATGCTTATCAGTCTTTATCAGGTTCATTACCAATGCCAAATGCTGCAGCTATAGCTAATGCTTCTTTTCCAGCTAATGGAGTAGATATGTGTTGTTTAGCTCAGGATCTTAACGCTGCTGGTACTACTGGTCACTCAGGTATTGCCCCATCTATTGTAGCAATTAACTTTAGAGATCAATTTAACAATGATCCAATTATGAGTAAATTGGGTACGGCTACACTTTACGTAAACAGATTAGCAGCTCCAACTGGAGTTCCACTTGATTTAATTGTTGCTGGTTCCGCACAAGAAATGGCTATCTATAATGGTGGTGCAAGAGGTGTTGTTTCTACAACTACTGGTGGTGCTGATACAATGACAGGAATTGCTGCAGGTGCAACTGGTACTACTTCTTTCTTTAGTAATAACAGATGGTCAGTAGTAATTGATTTATTTACAAGTTGTCAATTACAAACTCAATGGACTGCATGTACATTTGATACAAGAGATTTCTATTTATTAGGTGGTCTTTCTGTAGCAGCTGACTTACAAGATGAAGTTGGAGAGCCATGTGTTGCATGTCAAGGTTTTGTAGTTGATGGTGCTGTAGGTGCCAATGCGTATAATGCACGATTATTTACACAAAGAAGAACTTCTGCTGATACAGCAATTAATGATATTCTTTTAACTGAGAACTACAGACAGTCTCCTTATAACCAAGGAAACCGTGATTCTCAAAGAATGCGTGAGCAAGAAGGTATGTCAGGTATTGTTACTGAATTAGGAAGAGATGGTGGAGAAGGTGCTGCTGCAGCATGTAATGGTAAATATAAAATTTATCACTTGCTTCACAATGTGCCTAGATTCAATAACCCATCTGGTGTATTTGATAATGATCAATATCACTACAGAGTTTATACTCCGTGTTCAGGTGGTGTTGATATAGATTCTGAATGGTTGAATATTGCAGTTGATGCAGGTGTTCGTACCTTTGATGGTGGAGGAATAGTTTCTACTGTTGCAGATCTAGTAGAAAAGGGTGGTAACATATAAACAATAGTTAACACTTTACTTATCCGTAAAAGAGGGGCAGATGAAAATCTGCTCCTTTTTTATTTCATTTAATCTAGAAAAATGTGTATATTATTAGTGACTACTATAATTAATTAAATATATATTTATGGCCTCTAAACATATCCTAAGCTTAGAAATTCCTGAAAGTGCAAATTGTTCTGTACTTTCTGTAATAGACTCAAGTGTCTATACAGATAGTATTCCAGTTGATTGTGAGGAGCTTTTAATTACTCCGCCTGGATTTGCTCATCCAACATTAATAGAAGTAACACAGGGTTTTAATTTACCGGTTACAGGGTGTGCAGTAGGATTACAAACTACAAGCTGTAATACTTCAATAGGAACAATGCCAGATGGTATTTATATTATTAAATATAGTGTATCACCAAATGATAAGGTGTATGTAGAATATAATCACCTAAGAGTGACTGAATTATTGAGTACATACTATAGAAAATTATGTGAACTTGACGCAACACCATGCGAACCTACATCAACAAGAAAGAATACATTAAATGAAATGTATTACATAAGAACCCTTATAGATGCTGCAAAAGCCAAAGTAGAGTTTTGCCAAAGTCCTAATGAAGGAATGGAGCTTTATAATTTTGCAAAAAAGAAATTAAAAAAAATAACTTGTTCAGTATGCTGCTAACTTATAAACTATAAAAATGGCATCTAATAAAAAAACACATGAAGAGTTAGTAAAGCAAATTAATGTAAAAACAGAATTTGCAGATAAGCTTTATAAAAAAATGAGAGCTGATAGGTATGGCATGACTTTTTGTTGTCCCCTAGAGCTTGAAGCAATAAACTTAACTAATGACATATGCAACTGGCAAGATTTAAAAGTAACTAAATTAAGTGAGGAGTATGAAAAAAATCTAATTGTTGATCCAGTAGAGTTAGGATGTACACCACCCGCTGTATATAATCCAGTAAGTGGGCTTTGTGAAGGAACAACAACGGCAGAACAAGTTGGAACTGATACATATACATATTCAGCTGCATTGCCTAATGGTCTATCTCAAATAGCATCTCCAGTTAATCATTTTACATATGGTAAAGATTGTCCAATTATTATGGATAGTTATCAGATTAATGGTGCAGGCAGTAATCCAGCATATGTTGGGTGTAGTGTTTTAGATGGAACCACTTGCTCACCAAGTTGGTGGGTAACTTATAATGCAACTCCATCAGGGCCGGCATCACAACAAATTACTGGTGTAACTGAAACAAGTTTTGTAAATTCATTAGCTATAGGTGCTAATCTTTCTAGCGGTTGGCAACAAGGGGCTTTAAAATATTTTTCAATACCAATTCAAACAAATGTTACAAAAACTTATTATATTTTTATTGCAGCAGACGGAGCTTTTGGGATTAAATTAAATGGGACTTATTTAATTCAAGCAGTCGCACCCTCAGCTAATCAAGGAGTATGGGGCACAAGCATATATACTGCATATTCTGGAATGGATGGTTTAGTAAACAATGTTGTAGTAGCAGATGGTTCAACTAACTTTCCACCAGATCCAACTAAATTTAGACCCCAGTGCAACGAACAAATAATGGCACAAGGTTTGTTAAATGTAGCTTCTACTAGAGGTTTTTTATATCCTGTAGAATTAACTGCAGGGTGCAATGTTCTTGAATTTGAAGGATACAGACTGGGTGGCCTTTATCCTACTACTACAAATACTGGTATGTTAGCATTTTCAATATTTAATAATACTAGAAATGAAATTATAGCATCAACTGGAAGAACAGATTTAACAGAAATTGCATCATCAGATGGTATAAACCAATTGTATCAACAAATTAGTCCTTCAATTCCATGGACGTGTAATGCTCCAGATGTGTTACAGGCAGCAAGTGGAAATGCTTGTCCTATGTGTCAAACAACAGTAACTACACTTTCATATAGATGCCCGGATGGTTATATTGAAGTAGCTGGTAATCCACCAACTTGTATAATTCCTGCTGGACCTCCATGCAATACAGAAACATTAAACTTTAGTGTTGTTAATCAAAATGGTGAAGTAATGCCAGACTATGATATTACATTTAATGGTGGTACGTATACAACAAATGATCTTGGATTAATAACTATTGTTATTCAAAATGCTTCAATAAATAATGTACATACATTAGATTTATGCCATTGTATAACAACTAGTGGAGGATGTGCTGTTCAAACAATTAAAATAACTGCAACTGATCCAGATGCTGTAATATGCACAACACCTAATCCAACGTGTAACTGTAATGCACCATCATTTTCTAAAGAATCTGTTGTTGTCCCTGCAGTAAGTACAGATCCATATATTGTAACGATTGGTTTTACTGATGTATATTGGATTAATGGAGAAACATCAACTTCTGTTACTTATACTGTAAATTGGAAATTATCCACTGCAACAGTTTGGAATGAAATAGCAGGATTAACTGCAACATCAGGAATAGTAACAACAACAATAAGTGGTTTAGAAAATGAAATATTACACTATAGAATAAAGTCAGCATGTGCAAGTGAAGATTCAGAATGGAGTGCAACTAATTCTGTAACATTAACAGCATGATAATAAACAAAATGAATAACTTGGTTGTATCATAAAAAATCTGTATATTATTATATATACATGTATTGATCCAACTACAACGAAATAAACATTTATGATACCTAATAATTCAAATTCAACAAATGGTTGTGATAACACATCTTCAAACTGTGTAGTTTGGCAAGGTCCAGATCTTAGTTGTGTAGATGTACGTACAGGAGATACAATAAGTGACATTATTGCTAAATTATGTGAACAATTAGTTGGAAGCGTTAGAGAAAGCAATGTTACAGACATTAGTACTATAAATCAACTATGTATTGGTACAACACATGGTCAAGCAAATACCATACAAGAATTAACACAAAACATAATCACTGAATTATGTAAAGATACTGCAGGTCATACTGACGCATGTTCATGCGATATTCCTGTTCCAGAATGCTTAAGAGTTTTTGCAACAAAAATGTATGGTGTAGGAGGTAATACAATTACATCTTTACCATTATATAATGCTACTACAGGTCAGAGCTTTGCTACAATGCTAGCATCAGCAATTTGTGATAATGTACAAGCAATTACTTTAATAAAAAGTGATATAAGTGATCTTAAAACTAGAGTAAGATCATTAGAAACTAGAACTGGTAAGAAAGCAGCAGGCCCTACACTTCCTTTAGTAAGACCACAATTTGTTGCAAACACATCTATTAAATTAGATAGGTTAGCAGTTTTAACTGAACAAGCATTAGGTGAATTAAGAAACGCAACAGGTACTCCACAAGATATGAATACTGCATTACAATATGCATGTTCAAACTTAAACACAAGCAATAGACTAAATGGATCTGGCACAATGTCAGCAAGTAGAGGTTGGATAAATTCTCCATCTAATTTAGCACAGTCTTTTAGAAACATGTGGATTACTTTGTGTGACACAAGAAGTGCAGTAGAAAGTATTCAAACAACTGTTGCAGATCCATTGTGTTCAAGTATAGTATACAGTGTTGAGGGTACATTAAATAAAACTTCAACAGGTGCATTATCAAATATTTCTTTAGATTTTTCTGGTTCAACAATTCCTAGTACATATTCTGATTGTAATGGAAGAGGCACAAAAGTAATTATAACTGATTCATCATTAAATACAATAACACTTTATGTAAACATTGCTGGTCAATATCAAGATGGTTCACCATTTATAATTGCAGGAAAAGCATTAGGTAGTTTAGATACAAGTAGTAATTACTCAGTAAGAGTAGAATTTTGTTTTGCAAGTGAAGATAATCAATGTGCAGAAACACAAACTTTTACTATAGAAAACGTAACTCCTTGTCCAGTATTAACTGTGGGAGTTGTAACAGGTTCAACAATACCATGGACAATAAGCAATATTAGCTTACCATCAAACAAAGGTTATATTATTAATGTTGATCTTAAAACAAGAGCTGGATCATTACTTGACAGTAGTGTTT
>Ga0115000_10004341_pt1 | contig 11632 bp, 10 predicted proteins | sample ArcticOcean_MG_C_6_FD_89690 | JGI IMG/M metagenome (GOLD analysis project Ga0115000, IMG submission 89690) | Marine microbial communities from western Arctic Ocean - ArcticOcean_MG_CB8_128 | ecosystem: Environmental > Aquatic > Marine > Oceanic | place: Arctic Ocean: Canada Basin | collected... | reverse complement strand
TCAGTCGATTAGACTGCTTGGCGATTCATGCCGCTCTTTCAACGAACACTGCGTTGTAGGTATTAAAGCTAACAAACCCAAGATTGACGAGCACTTAAAAAACTCGCTCATGCTAGTCACAGCATTAAACCCATTCATTGGGTATGATAATGCCGCTAAGGTAGCTAAAAAAGCTTTTCAAGAAAATACAACGCTTAAAGAAGCCGCGATAGCTCTTAAATTACTTACCTCTGAAGAGTTTGATGAGAAGGTCCGGCCAGAAAAGATGACCGGCCCAAAATAATTATCCAACAATACCGATAGCCAAGTTTTAACTCAGTCCCCTAGATAGGAAAACATTTTCTCTACACAATGCAGGGCTTGTTTTTGGACTTCAGAATCAAGTTCAATGATATTCAAAGAAGTAGGATGTTCAAGCACATTCAGGATATCATCGAGCGAGTTTGCTTTCATGTATCTGCAAGTAGTGCAGGTACCCACAAATTTTTTATTAGGAAACTCTGATTCAAGAACACCCGTCAATCCACACTCTGTCAGTAAAAAGAAATTTTCGTGTTTAGACTGGCGTACATGGTTCAACATTCCACTTGTTGATCCAACATAGTCAGCTTTATTAACGACTTCAGGCATGCATTCTGGATGTACTAGGATTTCTACATCTGGATAATTTTCCCTTACTTGATCCACGTTTTCAGGTTGATACTCTTCGTGAACATAGCAGGTCCCATCATACAGTTCTACATCCTTATCTATTCCATTGTGTTGTAAGTAATTCTTAACATTTTCACCCATCAATCGATCTGGTAAAAAATAAATTTTATCATTACTAATAAGCTCTATCACCTTGTATACGTTGGATGAAGTTACGCAGGTATCACATAATGCTTTTACTTCGGCAGTCGTATTTATATAACAAACGAAAGTATGGTGAGGAAACTCTGTGCGCAACCTTTTAACATCATTAGCAGTGATCCCATCTGCTAAAGTGCAACCTCCATTCGGATTTGGGTCGAGAACAATTTTATCTGGGTTTAATATTTTTGCGGTCTCAGCCATGAAGCGTACGGCAGGAAAAACAATCACATCAGCTTCAGACTCACGTGCCTTTAGAGCTAAACCATAAGAATCACCAGTGTGGTCTGCCACGCTATATAGGATTTGCGGGGCAACATAATTGTGCGCTAGAATAATCGCGTTTTTCTCTCTCTTCAGTGTTTCGATACGTTCAATCGTTGGAAGGAGATTTTTACAATTCTGCTCAGTAAACTCACAAAAAGGACTTCCCATTCGAATATTTTTTAATTTTTCATAAAGCTGTCTACTGGTAATCATTAGATTTAACCTGGTGGCCATTTTAAAGAGCGCCCACCCAAAAGGTGATAATGGATATGGAAAACAGACTGCCCGGCTTCCACTCCGCAATTAACTACTACCCGGAATCCAGCTTTATCCAATCCATTTTTCTTAGCAAGCTCGTTAGCCACCGAATAAATGGAACCTATGAGTTCATGATCATCTTTTTCAATTTCCAAGATAGTGGAAAAATGTTTTTTAGGAATAACAAGAAAGTGGACTGGGGCCTGAGGGTTAATATCTTTAATAGCAAAAACTCTACCATCGTCATAAACTTTTTCTGCAGGGAGATCTCCCTTGTCAATCATGCAAAATAAACATTCACTCATGGGTAATAATCTTTTTTAAAAAAAATAAATCTTTCTCGAAAACATAACACCATTAACGAGTATCGTATATACAATCTACTAAACTGCATATAAAAGGAGCGCGTTTCAGATTCAGGCCTTATATGAATTTATAAAAAAATATAACTTATAAATTATTATTTCAAAGTGTCAGAGTTTTATTAACTTTACCCTTAATAGGGTTGCTTCATTGTTTACTAGCTAGCTAGCCGATTCCTTGGTAGGAGACTTAAACCGAAGAGCCTCATTTTTTTCGGATTCTGCAAGATAATCACGAATTTTATTTTTATATGAAATGAAAGGATCCAACATCAGGAATGGTTCTTCATTTTTACCAAAACGAAATCCAATCCAATCTATAAGATACAAGGGCTTATTATTCATATTCATGAGAATTTTAACAAATTCGCCTCTCCCGTCAGCACGCGTACCTCGTGGAGCTGTTGTCTTGGCATAGTCTATAGCTTCATCACTAGTTTTTCTTACGGCATCTCCTGTACCCTCTAAGCTCCAGTAAAGACCACTATCTTTATTTATATTATGGTATTCCAAATCAAGACTCTTGAGCCATGGATCGTGCCAGTCTAAATTTTCTTCTTTTCTGAAATCATTAAGCATCCAATATTTGGTAGCCCAGTCAACACGACCTATTAGTGCTTCAGGACCTTTAGGTATGTCATTAAGCAATGAAGCCCATTCATTTATAATCCAGTCCGTTTCTTGATTCTTACCAGTTAGATGCTTCTTAGCTGTTTGCATCATATCCATTTGCAGTTCGAGTGCCGTGGTGTGACGCCCATTTCTTAAAGTCACTTCCCATTTAAAATTTTGGTCTCTTGAAATTGAACGCATGGCCTCAACGGATTCAGCGAGTATCCATTCAGGGTTCGCTATCCCTTCTTCCATAAGTTCCAAAATGAGAGTAGTCGTTCCCATTTTCATAGCAGTTGCAAACTCACTCATATTCGAATCTCCAACCAGTAAATGAATTCTTCGGTATTTACTGGGATCTGCTAACGGTTCATCTTTTGTATTTACTATTGCTCGGTTATATTGAACCCAACGATAAGATTCATTTGGAATATGGTCTGCCCTTTGAGAAATTTGAAAATCAACTTGTTTCTCTTGCTCTTTAGCTGATGGGTTTTCCCAGTCTCTTAAGGGGTGAGGATCGCATCCACCAATTCTTCCAGCACCGCAATAGATTTGCCGTGTTACTAAAAATGCTGCTAATAATTTGAGGCTTTCTTTTTCGTCGAAGGGGAAACCTCGGCTTACTAGGTAGTTTTCATGACAACCGAAAGTCGCATTGGTTTCAAGGTCAACATTGTTTTTAATTATGCCTATAGAATCTCTCCAACCTAATTCATCAACCGCATCCTGAATCAAAGTATCTCCGGCGCGGTCATAAGTAACAAGATCTGTCAAAGTAGAACATTCAGGAGAAGCATATTCCAAGTGACCCATATCTAGATATATTCGGCCAGCATTAAGAAGAAACCCACCATTTCCAGGGGGTTCATCATTAGCACGATAATGCTGATCGAGAACTCCCGCTTTTGATGATCTAAAAATATGGTCTTTAAGCCGATCTGCAACTTGTGCCGGGTCAAGTTTAAATTCAGAATCTTTTATCAACAAACCATATTCTGTTTCGATGCCATAAATTCGCTTTCGCATAATTATCTAATTACCTCTGATTGCAAGGCAGAAATCTCACTTTCACTTAATGTACTATAAAGACACTTACGCCCTGTGTTCTTCTTTAAAATTCCTACTTCAAGATTCCAACGCTCGAAGGCCTCTTTTAAGTCAGTTGGATGCCCTTCCATTTCGTCATCAAGTTCATCACTATCATCAGTAGACTTTAAAGATTCTTTTTCTAGTGCAGGTTTCTTACGACCCTCCTCCCAAATACGTAATGCTGATTGAATGGATTTATTTAAAGTGCATGACACAAAGTCAGTATCATCTATCTTTTTTTGTATTCGTTCGCTCACTTTTTTATCCCCGGAAATAACTGTCCCCTGTTTAAATTTTTCCCAGTAACCGTCATAGTTGACACGAAAAAACTCAGCACCATCTTCATGATTTATCTCAGCAAGTAACATTTGAATCAGATAAGGAGCTCGCTGAATTTCTTCGAAATTTTGTTTGAGAGCAGGGGCAAGACCAAATTGTAGAAGCCTTTCAATGGTCACATCTTTTGATGAACGGTTGAATCCCTCGGCATGTGCCATATCAAGCAGCGTCATACGCAAACGCTCAACATCTGCAGGATGGCCTAACCCTCCAAGAGCTATACGATCATAAATTTCAAAAATTTTTCCAGGCTGTGGAGAAAACCCTATAATCACAGCCCCTTCATTATAAGGAACCCCTATAACCGGCTGCCCTTTTCTTAGTTTTTCGCGAACATAACTATGACGCGTAGAAATAGCTTCCATCCAACGAAAAGGTTCTTCAAACATTTTCAACTCCTACTCATGGAAGATTTATAAATAGTAGCCATCTCATCATCTGGAATAAACTGATACCCTTCTTTGGTAATCTTCGCAATGGTAGGGTAAAGTTTATCTTCGGGACGAGCTTGACCTGTAGCTGAATCAAATTGAGCGGCTGTCTGTAGCAAGCGTATTGACAGAGAAGTCGCTTCTTCCTCTGACCTTTCTCCCAATGAACTAATCCCCCAAAGATTTTCGTGTTCCAAAATACCCTTTATCATAGGCGACCCAGATCCTGTCGCGACATGAGTTAGTATCTGAAATTCAGCTCCGAGCATATCGTAAAAATAAAGAAATGCTTTTTCTTGCTGCGTATCATAAATAGCAAAAAGAGGACTCACACCGCCTACACCTTGCAAAGCCATGGCCACATTATCTTTGAGTAATTTTGATAAAGCGCGGACCTTGCCTTCTGTACTCATAGCTCTTAGTTGAGAACGACGATAATATTCAAAGTTATGCGACAACATGCGTGCCATTTCGAATGCTGTGGCCGGCACACCAGCGATGGCCATTAACGAGTAATCATCTATAGGGATAACTTTATCGCAACGATCATACATAATAGAATTCCCTGCTGTAGCCCTTCGATCACCAGCTACAATTATTCCATCTCTATAATGGAATGCCAGAACCGTGGTTCCCTGAGGAATTTCTAAAGCCTTATTATTAGAAATACCGGAAAGCACTTGCTGTGGATAGTTCCCGGACCTTTTAAGAAGTTCAATAAAATCGCCAGAACTATGAATTTTTTCAAATTTTTCTATCATTGTCCGGTTCGCTGTTTATAGTTTTCTGACTGTTTAGGATCAACCCGCTTCATTCGTTTAAGGATATCATCACGACCCGGTCTTTCAACATTCGGACTAGATGGTCCCGATTCCTTGCGATCTGGAGTAGGATCCTTTTTCTCTTCTCTTCTTAACGGATCATTCATAACCATGAAAATTGCTCCTTTTTGGAATTAATCAAATGTTCTACGTCAGTGGAGGTAACAACTTGAGATAGGTCTATAAAGTTACCATCTTTAAACTCGATACCGGTCCAGTGAATATTTTTTATTTTATCCATGCCATATGTTACTGCCAAGCCACGTATCAAAGCCCTTGTGTCTTCTGGTGGCTTTTTTATAGCAAGTTGAACTTCAGATTCTGAAAACATAGAGTATATACCACCTGTTTGCTCTAGTCCTCTATACAACCCTCTTTCTGGGTCAAGATTATGATACTCCAAATCCAAGCTTTTTAGCCAAGGATCATCCCAGCTAACTCCTTCTGAATCAATAAAGCGGGTAAAAATATCTTTTTTAATTGCCCAATCAATTCGATCAGCCAGCTTTTCAGGGTGATGCTTGAGTTCATCCAAAGTGCGTGCCCACTCACGTATAACCCAATCCCACTCTTTGCATTGCCCTGATAAATTTTTATCTACCGCGTCAAGGTAGAACTCTTGTAATTCAAGTGATGTTATTGTTTTGCCATTCGTCCGCTTCAAAGCAATAGTCCCTGTCTGATCACGGGAAATATCTTTAATATCTTTAACCGGATTCTCTAGATCCACAAGTAGTTTTAACTTATCTTCATCAATCAGTGTCAAGATCAATTGAGTAGTTCCTACCTTCAAAGCAGTTGCATAAGGAGACATGTTGGCATCACCCAGAATCAAGTGAAGTCGACGATATTTATCTTGCGTCGCATGCGGTTCATCCCGAGTATTTATAATCGGTCGTTGTGTCATCGTCTCAATACTCAACACCGTTTCTATAAAATCGGACCGTTGAGCAAGTTGAAGACCGCTAAAGCAATTATCACCCTGTAGTTCAGAGCCAACCTTTCCTGCTCCAGCATATAGTTGACGAGTTACAAGAAACGGTACCAAACGTTCCACCCAATGCTCAAAGGGAAGTCGACGTGATATGAGATAATTATCGTGCGTCCCATAGCTATGCCCGATATAGTCGGTATTATTTTTGAATATACAAATTCTGCCTGGTTTATCTTCTAGGTTTCTCAAGCGAGCACATTCAAAAACGATGCGCTCACCAGCCAAATCATGTGCAACTAATTGAAAGATACTGCTGCACTCTGGAGTACTATATTCTGGATGCGTATGGTCATTATAAAACCTTGCTCCGTTTTCAAGTACTCGATCACTTTTCATTTCCCAATAGCTATAGGGTCGCTTACGATCCTCAACGCAAAAAGCATCCTCTTCCTCATCCTGTGCAAGAGAAGGTACATTAAATCCTCGCATATCTTGATGGGAGCGCTCTCGAGAATAAGCCCAGTTACCAAATTCACTTTTCATCTCGCAACATCGAACTAGTCGAATGGACTCCTCTACAACATCATAATTATCTACATCATCCCGTATAATTCCATATTCCGTTTCTATACCTAAAAGAGGCACTCTCAAACTCATATTATAGATCGGTTGAGGGTTTCTGAAGCAGCCTGATCTGAATCATTTGGGCGTCGCACTCTCACTACATCGCGAGGATCTAGGTCGAGAACTTGAAGCCAATCTTCCATGTTTGACTCTGCAGGCAGTAAATTGCCATCCTTGAATTCGGTTGCCAAGCATTGCGTTAAATCTTTCGACATGATTTTTAACTCTTCTCCTTTAATGGCTCTTTCGATCGCCTTTTCTTTAGTTCTTTTGACTATCCCTTCGATAATAGCGCCAGAAATAAAGTCTTTCCAGTACAATTTTTTGAGTTTTCCAGAACGAAGAGTAAGAACCAAAACTTCCTGGTGAATGCTTTTTTTAAACAGAGCATCAAGAAATGGCTGAGTCATTAAATCAAGATCTTCATGCTCTCGAGGTAGATTAGGTTTGAGATAAACTTTCAGTATGGCGTTACAATCTTCGCGATTTGGACGTCCCACCTTTATCTTTCGATCGATTCTGCCAGGCCTTAAGATTGCAGGATCTATTAGGTCGGGACGATTTGTAGCAAGAATAACAACTGCATCTCGAAGTGATTGAATTCCATCCATCTCGGCACAGAACATAGGTACTAACGTATTGCTGATGTTGTTTCCACGCGAGGACTGCCTTGTTCCAAGAATAGACTCTGCCTCGTCAATAAAAATAAAAGGTACTTGACCTTTCTCCTTATAGTCACGCGCCTTTTTAAAAATTTCCCGGACCTTGCGTTCGGACTCTCCCAACCACATATTAAGAATTTCAGGACCTTTTACATGAATGAAACGGCCCTCGAGTTCTTGATTAGATTCTTTATTCTTAAGTTGACGTATAATATCTGAAAGAATAGCCCTTCCAATAAGAGTTTTACCGCAGCCAGGAGGGCCATAAAATAAAAATCCTTTAGGTAATTGATATTCCATAGTTTCAAGAATAGCCTTATGTAAAATAGGATACTCAATCACCTTGCGGACTTCTTCTATAACGTGAGATTGCCCGCCTACTTTGGACCAATCAATTTGTTCCAAGTCATCTTCTACCACAACTCCAGATTTTCTTTTAGGTAACCGGGCTAAAATAACTCTCTGGTTTGGATCAAGAATAACTTCATCACCTACCCTTAATGATTCTGTTTCTATATCAGGGTGATTAAGCACTATAGTTTCGCTATTGGCAGTTTGTCCAGTTACTAACCATTGTCCATCTATTAATCGGTTGGTTATCCGAGCCAGTGGTCCATGCTCAGGCTTAGCTAACTTAGCTATTGCAACAAACCCTTCATTCAAAGCAACTTGATCACCGGACTGCAGAACTTCTTTTTCAATGAGTTCTGGAGACACATTAGCCTGATACTCAGTACCTCCAACAACTAAACGGTAAAGATCCTTTTCTCCTTCCCCCAAAACAGTACCAATGCGGTGAGCAGGGGACTTTAGCTTGTCAACTGTTTCCTCGAGAGTTTTAATTTTTATAGCATATTGCTGTGATAACTGCTGAGCCTGAAATAAAGCATCTCGCAAATCAAATATTTTTTCTTGAAGGTTTGGTTTGTCAGCTGTCTCATCTAGAAGCTGGTCAATTAACCCAATGATGTGGGGTTGGTCGCCCATAAATATAAATCCTTATAAATTAAAGTTGAAGTTTTATTGTAGATCGAAAAAAAAATCCACGTCAAGCTAATTTCTCTATATTAACCCCCTTTCTGATCTTTCTGAGGATTATTTAAAGAGGAATTATTTTTGACCGTTTCGCCCTTTGAGAATTTTCTGGTACAATTTCAGCCTTATGATCCACTGATTACTTTTTACATTGAAGACACTACACAATCCACCTTACTTATTGTTATAAAAGCTTTTTAGGTAACTTTTCCCATCAAGAACGATTGCTAATTTGATTTTTTGTGACCATTTTTATGAATGACATTAATTATTCTACTTCCATCGATAAATGCATCTTGAGTTTTAGTCATGATCGATATCCTTCACGAAAAAAAGCCAACGCCGTTGCTATCAAAAAGGCGGAACGTGAAATTGCATCTAACAGCAACGGTGTTAGCCATCTCATCCTGAGAGCAGTTGGCGATCAGATAGACAATTTAAAGTTCCTTTTTCTTATTAATGGTATTCCAGTCATGTGTTACGCAATTGGGAACCTGTTGATATCCAGTATTAAGGAAATAGTTATTATAGGTTCGGAAGAAGTCGAGCAAGTTGCCACAGCTTTTTTAGAAACGGTGGGCACGCAAGGTAAAAAAATATCATTCGTCCGGGAAGACCCAAACAACCTCAATCTTTTTAACACTCTGCAATTAGGAAAAAATCGCTTAAACCCCAAACCAAATGAATTGGTTTTATTTCAACCTGGTGACCTTCCATTCATGTTCGATATTGAAGGCATATTACATGACAGCGATATTAAAAGTCACAACTTGATTCTTTGGCTTAATTCTAGGCAGATGATGTTTCCAGATTACAAAGATAATCCAGAAAGCGAATTTGTCCGGCGCAACTATCATTATCGTGCTCTTTGTAAAGAAACAAACGAACTCCACGAGGTCAAAGAACCAAATATTTACCCAATTAATCTTTCTGCAGTGGATTCGGATATCATTGACCATCTGCACTCAACAAGAAAAGATGGAAACATAATTAAGGCTGGAGTGCGCAAAATACTATCTATGCCATTAAAAATATTAAAGTTACTTCCAGTAATGATTCATCATGCAATACATTTTAAGTCGGATCTAAAACAATTTCGCAAAGATGACAAGTACCTATTTGGAATGCACAGGGACAATTTTGATCGTGCGGTTTCAATCGTATTGGATACTAAGTTTACAACCAAGTTTCACAATGACCCGGCGTTCGTATCCGATGTTGACGCTCTAGAAGATTGGGAAGATTTCGAGGCTCTTACAAATTATGCTAATACTCAATTTGGCGAAAATAGTTTAACCCGCATTCATCCATTTGGAGAAGAATTACTTTTCTTTCGTGAAAAAAAAATGCACGACCTAAAGGACAAAGTCGGCATGTACAAAAACTTTCACTCATACATCAACTCTTTTTACAAATCTCTAAAAATGCAGCATGTTCCCTTCCCGAATGGAAATAAATATATTCCATTCGAAAAAAATTCTAAAAACGATAATCACCCTCAAAAGCAAGCACATGCCCTATCCTGGTACTCCGCTAAATGCAAGGATATTAAAATAATAAGCAACTCAAAGTAATCAAAAAAACTTCATGAAAATTAGTAAACCGCAAAAATTAAACCTACTAGCTCGATTTAACCAAAAAGAATTTTTCTTACATGGGAGTCAACTTAACAATACCAAGTTAGGTCGTTTCATACTCATTGCTTTTTTACTTCACTCGTTAGTAATGACTTTTCAATTTCTTAACCTTAAAAAAATCAACGACTCAAAAAAACCGCCGCCAATTAAAGTTAAATATGTTCATAACCAAAAATCTGAAATCTTTAAAAAAATAGACGTTATTGTTGATCGTTCAAAAATTAAAAATAATAAACAAAGACAATCTAAACCCTCTAAATCTTTAGCAAATGCTAAAAGTAAAAAACAAACTAAAAAAAAATACCCTAAACAAAATAAAATACGAAAAAAAAATATAGCTCCTTTAAAGATCAATAAACTATCTAACAAGATTCAACAAGCGCAAGTTCGTGTGAATTCAAAAAAAGCCACCGCTCTTCCAAAGACCTCAAAACTGAACACACTTCCAACTCATTCATCATTTTCTGATTCGCAAAAGACTCTAGCCATGCTTGACGATTTGAACCTAGATAAATATGCAACACAAAATTTAAATGCTTCAAACGAAGAATACCTTGATGACAATAAACCCATCTCGTTTGACACTAAAGAGGTGAAATATGCTTCATACTTTAGCCGAATAAAACAACAAATTCAGCAGGTCTGGATTTATCCAATTCAAGCGTCTGATAAACAAATAAGCGGACAACTCACTCTCAAATTTGAAATTTCAAGAGATGGGAACCTTATTGGTGTGCACTTAACTAATAGTTCGGGTTTCAACATCCTCGATATTTCTGCCATAAAATCAGTTAAGCAAGCAGCCCCCTATTACCCATTTCCAATAACAATCAAAAAAAAGAAACTCTCAATACTTGCAACGTTTGTTTATAATCCCAATCAGCCCAAACCAAAAAATTGATACTAGCCTAACTTTAAAATGCCTTTACCTAAAACGGTTTTTATAAGAATTGCTTCTTCTAAAAAAAATATTTCTCTTACATTTCAAGAAAATATTGCCGGAGTCACCGCCTTTAAACGTTTAATTTTTTCTCTGCAGCGAGCAGGCATTGAAAATTTTATAATTTTTGAGCAAAATTCTACACTCTCGCAACAACATTCGATTGAGACAACTATTAAAAGTGATTCACGATTTAAAAGTAACCTTCAGTGGCATAGCTTGCACAATGACTCTTTCTCGGACAATTTAAATTCAATTAAATTACTCCCAAAACTTGAAAAGGTTCTTCTTGTCGAAGGCGACCTCGTGACAACTAGTGAGCTTATTAAAGGTTTTATCAATTCATCTAATGCTCTTGAACCTATTGCGATTACTGGACTTTTTAATGAGAACAGAAACTCAGATGGAATTTATCTACTTCTTCCTTCAGACGTTGAAAACTACTTACGCTTTGGATCTTTAAAAAAGGAAGTGACTCCTGTCCATCTCTCCGGTCCTTGGTTTTTCCGTAAAAGAATAAAATATTCTGAATCTACCCAGTCGATTGAAAAAGGTATCCTAGACGAACATAAATTACACTATCACCAATTTATGGATATCTGGGTTAACTCAATATTCTCAATTAAAATATCTTCATTATTGGTAAAAACATTTCTAACCCCCAATCAAATAACAATACTTGGGCTATTTATAGGTTTAGCATCGGGAATTTTGTTTGCGCAAGGAAATTACTGGAATACCTTAATCGGTGGAGTGCTTTTATCTA
>Ga0115000_10004340_pt1 | contig 11632 bp, 12 predicted proteins | sample ArcticOcean_MG_C_6_FD_89690 | JGI IMG/M metagenome (GOLD analysis project Ga0115000, IMG submission 89690) | Marine microbial communities from western Arctic Ocean - ArcticOcean_MG_CB8_128 | ecosystem: Environmental > Aquatic > Marine > Oceanic | place: Arctic Ocean: Canada Basin | collected... | reverse complement strand
CTTAGAGAGAAAGATTATATAGAATATAAACCGACACAAGATAATATTGTCGGATATCTGAATGCGTCGAATCACCCGTCCTATATAAACGTTTACAAAATACCAAGCATGCGATACGACATAGATTCTAAGAAATATGTGGACGAAGATGAATACTGTTCGGTGATGACGGCACGACCGCTCGTGGTAACGCTCGTTTCTGTGGAACCATTCCCGACGTATTATGTGGATCATTTATGTGTGAAACCTGAAATGCGTGGAAAGGGTATCGCAGCCAAATCAATACAGACGTTTTATCATAACGTAAGTCGAGACTACTCCAAAATAAATACGTATATTTTTAAGAGGGAAGGCAAGCTCACAGGAATTGTTCCGATAACAATATTCAATATTAAGGCATTCACTACGCGTGACATACCAAATATTGTATTTCCACACGACGCTTACAAAGTAATAAAGATTAGTAGCGAGAATATTCAAATATTTGCCGAATTTATTAAACATAAAAAAAGTTATTTTATGTGCACTATTCTTCCAGAATTAACGAACCTGCTTAACAATATCAAGTTAAATAATATAGCAATATATGGGATATTTTTACACGGAGATTTGATATCATCATATGTTTTTCGCGATGCAGCTACCTATTACAATAATAAGAAAACGGTTGAACTACTATGTTCGGCAGAAGAATGTGATACAAATATATTCGTAGCGGGATTTACACAGGCATTACACATTCATTGTAAGGAGAGTGTCGCGGAGAAACTAATAATGGACGAGACCGGTGGTAATATAATCGTCTCAAACTACCTATCAAAGGTTAATATATATCCATTCTTAGTAACTAATGGAGCTTTTTATTTTTACAATTATATAACACAAACGTTGCCTCCATCTAAATGTTTAATTCTTGCTTAATTATGTTGTTTAAAAAAACCAACAACATAATTTAGGACATTATCGCATATACTTTCCGGCGCGCGCGAAAGAGTCGGTTACGAATATGAGAAAGATGCCAAGAAAGGAGTACAGAATCAATTCTTCGGTAACATGACCGCTCTTTTCGTCTTTTTGCTCTTGTAGCAGAAAGAGGATTTTGTCGAGTTTTGTGAGAAGGTTATTATCGTTTGATATGGGTTGTTCGCTCATCTGCGTGTAATATGGGACGTGATTTTTGAAATAATTGTCGGCTTGACTGCTTTCGAGTGTAGTGAACTCTTCTATATTAACGGGTTTATCATCGTAACCAGCGGGTTTAACATTGTCGGTCTCCTCTCCAACATCATCCTCCAATGCCTCGGATGTAGCGAGTGGTGGTGGGGTGAAATCCCCCATATGAGATTCGGAACCAGCCTCTTCGTTCTTGTGAATCTCTGAAATCATATTAGAAACGTTAGCTTTTAGCGGACCCTTGTCTTTCTTAATAGTTTTGTTTTTCCCCCTCTTCTTTTCAGGGTTAATAGGTGGTATCGCCTCATTATTATCATAAGGAGCAGCGCATAATGCTAAATAACTCATCTTGTCTATATGAAAATAAGATATTATTATTTTGTAAACCTCCTTATAAAATCTCAATATAGTCTATATGAAGGAGAAAACTGAAATTATTATTCTGGTCGTGGTATTAGTTCTAATATATACTCGTCCATCTGCTTTAGTAAGATTTAGTTCGTCTCTCGTAGGCAAACTTATCCTCCTCGTCGCGATAGTTCTATCGTCACTAATCAGTCCACTTTCGGGACTGCTCATCGCTACAATGATGGTGTTGTTTATGGAGCAAAATTACGAGGGATTCAAGGAGGGTAATACCGTAGGAGCACCGTCGGTTCAAATAACTGGAACAAGTGTTGGTACAAATTCTAAAGATGATACAAACTTATTAATTGAATATGATAGTAGCATCACTGATGTAGATACCTTTAATAATGATTTCATAAAATACGATATAAATATTACTACATCCCTCTATAGCATTAAGTCAGCTATACCGGTGTTAATATTAACTACTGACACGGCCACCGCCGTCACTAACACAACCGGCGCCCTCACCGCCATCGCCACCGCCGCCAACGATACCGTCGCTGCCGCGACACCATTTATTTATGCTAATGAGGTTGACTATAATATCTTATCTTCAACATCTTCAACATCATCTATTAATGGCAAGGGGTATTTCATTGAGAAACAATTCGCAATACTAGCGAGTTCCGGTTACGCGTTCACTGTTGGTGACGTATTAACAATTAATGAAGTCGATTATAATATAACGACTACGAAAAATGGTTGTATAATCGAATTAAAAACTGCATTATTAAAAGACATAACTAACGATACTATTATTAGCATAGATAAGCATACTCACGCTCACACTCACGAAGGATTTGAAGGTATGGATGATATTCAAACCATGATGAAAACCATTACAGACATCACCGAGAAGGATGGAGATGCCAACGACGATGCCAACGACGATGCCAACGACGAGGCCAACGACGAGACCAACGACGAGGCCAACGACGAGACCAACGACGAGGCCAACGACGAGGCCAACGACGAGGCCAACGACGAGGCCAACGACGAGGCCAACTACGATGATGCGGACGACAAAGAGAAGAAGGGAGATACAATCGCAGACAAAATAGAAGGATTTTTCTCAGGAGAGAAGAAACAGATGAACGGTGTGGTGGGTGCGTATGCGGGCGAATCATATGAGGCGGAGATTATAGGGGAATCTGTATGCACTTCGCAATTATGCGAGCGCATTCACCGCGAGGAGCAGCTTACCCGCCCGGTTAATTCGAACGAGGAGGTTCCACGATTCTAAATATAATGGAAATAACATATATGATGGATAAATTATATATGTTATTGATTTTTATTGCCGTCGTAATTTCATCTATAATTACGACCCAGACACGGGAAGAATTCATATCATTGGGGTATTTTGGTATGGGTAAGAAAAATAAGAATAAACGAAATAAGAATATTGGTATTCGTGCTAGAATAAATAAGGAACTGCGGAAAACTACAAAGCGAATGATTCCAGTTTTAAAACGTCAGATTGATAAATTAAACTTAATTTCTCTCTAAATAATAATGTTGAAGTCATTCCAAAAATCGGTTGCTTCACTCAACAATAGTAAGTTTATTCTAGGAGTTACAATGCTTCTATTGAATGTTGGGTCGCGGTATGTTGAGCTTGGATTTAGCAAAACACAGGAGCAGGCGCTCAGAAACGGACTGGGTCGCGAGATATTCATAATGGCTGTGGTTTTTATGGGTACTAGGGATATAATAATATCGATACTTATGACCGCAGCGTTCATTGTATTGTCGGACTACGCACTTAACGAACGGAGCTCCTTCTGTATTCTTCCGGAGAGCATGAAGAAGATCGCGAATGCGGTTGACATAAATAACGACGGTGTTATATCTCCCGCAGAGGAGGAGAAGGCAATGGCAATCCTACGAAGGGCGGAAAAACAGAAGAATTTTCAGAAGCAAGCTGAGTATGCGAGCTACATGAATAAATTTTAGGACAGCAATATAAACAATTCATACTATTCATACTATATGGAGTTCAATCTATTAATAATATTACTCATTGATGTAATATTATTCGTTTATGCTATTGCGAATAGCGAATTCACAATATTATTACATAATTAAAATCTTTTATCAATTTAATATAAGATTATGGATTATAACATCCCAATTGAATTAGAGATAAGGTTGAAAATAAATGATTTTGACGATAAAGATATTGGTGATAAAATATTCAAACCCAAACATGTTGATGAAAAACTAGGAGATAAAATATATTTAACAGATAAATATGAATTATTGCCTGAAAATTTGGAAAAGGCTGGTTTTAAAAACGACGAGGGCGAGCACCGTTCCCTCCTATCGAGCAAAACTAAGATGCGCCAATTTCTGGTTAGTATGCAAACAGGCGATCGTGACGCAAAAGGGGCACGATACGCCAATGAGAGCATTAAAGAACAAGATAAAAAAATAGAAGAAAATAAAAAAAAATGGAGGGGGTGGACGTAGATAAGAAAGCAGAACTCGAAGTTATAGAGAAGACACTAAAGGAAGAAAAGAAAAGGCTCGAAAAAACAAAAAACGAGTTTGTAAATAAATCGCCAGACGACAAGACGGCTAGTGAGATTATTAAAACAAATTTAAACTTTGTATTAAAAACATTTTTTAAAAAGAAAACCAATATAAAAATATCGCCGAATAATTTTGTCATATATTCTAGCGGAATAGGTGAAGGAATACTGGAGGATAATGATAAAAATAGTTACGATAAATCATCTAAGAAAAGCGACTTAATAAAGAAAATTACGACATTTAACATTAAGATATTTGAGGATAAGGATAAAGTAGGTCGTCTTGATTTGGCAAAGGTCGGTTGTAAAGAGCGCGCTGAAAGAATAGAAAAGGACGTTTTTGAGCTTCTGGGAATAAGCGTCGACTTGTTTAAGAACTCGACCATGTATAATCCGGTAAATATTTTCAACAAGCTTAGAGAGAATACAACTAAAAAAGATACTATCAGGAACGAACGCGCGCGCGCATTCGAGGCGCGCGCGCGCGAAAAGAGGGAAATTAGAGAAGATAAGAGGCGTGGTAAAAAACTTGATAAGAAGAAAATAAAAAAATTGGACGGACCAAATGATGATGATAGTGATAGTGATAGTGATAGTGATAGTGATAGTGGTAAACTGGATAAAAAAATAAAAAAAAAGGCAAGGCGAGAAATGAGGGAAGTTCAGAGGGTGGAGAGGGAAAATAGAAGAGTGAGTAGGGAAGAAAAAAGAGTAAAGGAGGAAAATGAGTATAGAGAGGAGGAGAAGAAGAAGAAGGAGGAGAAGAAGGAGAAGGAGGAGGTGAAAGAGAAGAAGAAGGAGGAGAAGAAGGAGAAGAAGAAGGAGAAGAAGAAGGAGAAGGAGGAGGTGAAAGAGAAGAAGAAGGAGGAGAAGAAGAAGGAGAAAGAGAAGAAGGATAAACAAGCTGACGACACGCAAAGTGGAGGATATAAATATAGAAAAATAAAATCACGAAAAACAAGAAGAAAGAGAACCACTATTAACAGGCGGAAAACACGCCGTAAATATTAATAAAATTGAAAGGGATTAAATATAATATTAAATGTTATAAAAGAAACTATATGAGAATGAGGGGATTTATCTTTATGATATTATTGTCACACGGCACGGCAATTCCTAATTACCGTTCAATCTGTATAAACTGTAAGGTTATGCGTCGGCGCACATCACGATTAATGTCGCCATTATACAATCGTATTATTAACTACAATACAGAAGAATATAATGAGACGATAAACAAGAACATTCGCGTAAATTATAAACTGGCAAAGCGAAAGACCGAGAAAATGGTAAACATGCGTGCGGATATGTTATTAAAAAACCAGAACGAAATCATAGACCGGAGTGTTTCTATTATCAGTGACAATGTCGTGAATGAGTTTCTGTATATTATGAAAGTATACCATCTTACAAACGATAATATCAATAGCTATATGTACATTATGGTATATGAATTAATATGGATTGGATACAAGATATTTAGAATTAACACCACCGACCCTGAAACCAAGTGCGTCGATAAGACCCTATTGTATCAACAGGTAGTCGTTAATATATTGCTTTACGTTTTGATAAAAAATCTTATAATGAACTCCTTGATAAGCACATTGAACAATCACTAAATTCATTCGTCTTTAAATAGAGACTTGATTTCGTCGTTAGGATATTTGTATGTGATGTCTGGTTGGTCGTCGGCTCCGTCTTTAATGACATGATGTTCACCGGAATATGTATTCAAGTGATAAATGTTGAAATTATCGTCAATATTAAATTTACTTGTTCTAGTAGAGAAGTTTACGCTGATACTTCCGTCTTCGCCACTGATGATGCGATGAAAGATTCCAGCAGGCCACACGACCATCGCCGACCCATCGTAGTATAGTTTGTCATTTTTGTATATTTTGTCTGGCGTCACGATGAAGGATGCCTTTTCTTTTCGTTTTGGACAGTAGATATCAATATACCGCGTCCCCTGTAAGACGAGGAGATTATCGTCTTGTCCTGGGTGCATATACCACGGGCGCTTGCAAGGAGGGAGCGAATCCTCTACGGGACCGGGCGAAATGCTGTTCGACGCGTGAATTACCTTGTCGATGCCGTCAATCTTCGGAATATCGGAAGGAACCATCTCGTCGAAGATGACGCCCGAGGTCCGACGTAGCATTCGCAATGGAATCAACCTATACATGATATATACCTATATGATGTATGCTTTATGTGTATTGGATAAAATACATTTTCCATAATGGATTAAAGAATATATCCGGCTTTATTATAGCTATATGACCACTTGTAAATACTGCGCTACGATGCCAAAAGACGCGCTCTTCTGTCACGAGTGTGTCTCTGTAAGGAGTGTAAGCATTCCAACTCTACCACAGAGAATGAAAGACCGAATATACGATAAGAGGTATATGTTTGAGAGGAAATTAGTTATATGTAAGGGAGGGATTCTATTTTGTATACACAATAAGAGACGAACGAAATGCTCGCACACGGATTGTATAGTGCTGTCAAAAAATTGTATTCATGAAGTTCCTCACAATAACTGTGACGTGTGTATGTAAATCCAAATTAATTTATTGACATTTATGCTTAGGATAATTTTAAACTGTTACCTTACTTTACCAAACAAATCAATCAGAGAAACCGACTAACCAGCCACCTACTTCTTTACAGTCAAATTTGTTATTTTAAAGTCGTTGATTAGTTCAAGAGGTATCCTGTCAAAGTCGATTATCAATTTATTGCGCTCGTATCTCTCGCGCGCGCCATCAGTGATATTAATGCGGTCTTGAAAGAGTTCCTCATTCTCATAGAACTTTGCGGCGGTTTTCATACCACATCGCGGAAGCACCGATGGGATATTATCACTTTTATCTCCGGCGACTATTTTACAGAATAGATCTTTTTTAGGGTCTTTAAAGCTGTTCTTACTATCGGTCAGGTCTCTATATTTGAGGTCAATCAGATGGACCCTCTCCCCAGCCAATTGTAAATAGTCCATGTCGCTTGTAATTATCCACACTTTGGCTTCGGGTTGTGTATTAATTATATGTTTTGCCGTAATAGCTAGACAATCGTCCGCTTCCAATTCTGGATAGGAGAGAATGAATTTAGCTCCCGATTCGATAAACAGTTTTTCTTGGTAGGCAATCTCAAATAGTTTTTTGATATTTGGGTCGGACTCACCACGCCCAGATTTGTAGTTCTCGATATGTTTGTTTCGCCATATTTCTTTGCGTGGGCAATCCTTTCCAACAAATATAATTGACTTATCTAGTTTCAGTTTGGTATGTAGTTCCTCTATTTTAGACGTGAATGTTTCGCGGAACTTCTCAATAAATCTCGGGTTATTACAATAGTCGTCGGTTTCTCCCTCTTTCTTTGCCAGTCCCCACCATATGCGCAGTGCATGGTATCTATAGAAGATATAATAGCTTCCGTCAATTAGAATGAAGTTCATGTTACCTATATATAGTCTTACGTTTTTAGTTCAATTTAATATGAATGTCTTTATAGAATTAAATATTACCTTTTTCGTTTAGATTTTTTTCGTTTAGATTTTTTTCGTTTAGATTTTTTTCGTTTAGATTTGGATGATTTTTTGAGAGTTTTAGCCCCCCTAGCTAAGAACGCAGAAACGGATGGTATAGTTTCACGTATACTTCTTGTAAATAATGGAAATATATCTTCAATTGCTGTCCAACAATTAAACCCACCTCGTTGTCTTGAAAAAATTGCTTTATATTCTAACTCATCGTAACAAACTTTTGGTATTTTTCGTCTAGCTGGGAATGAACCTTTTGTATTACCTAAATATTTATGTAATTTGTCAATCGAACGTTTCGAGATTTCATCCTGCTGGTGTATTAAAACATCACTAATGTCGCGAGGTTTATTTCTCATCATCGTTATAAACGCGGGGTCTGGAGAAAAAATACATAATTTATTATTTTTTCCAGATGAAAACCCCATGCTGTATGTCTTACCATTATTAGCCGAATCAATTAATACCGTCGCGTGATAAACTGATTCTACTATAATAGTGCCTCGATTAATCATTGAATAAATTCTTATTTTATCATTCTTATTTGGAATATATTTTGGTGTTATCACAATTTCTGTGTTATTAGTTCGGTTAGGACCATGTGGTTCCTTATACTTTTGTATATCTTCTTCAGAAGACCCCCAAATACTAAATAATTGTTCACCATCAACTTCCTCGCCAATAGATACTTGTCTTTCCAATAACGTCATATATATATATATTGTAAATTTATTAATTTCTAATACCAAATAAATATGCTATTGTGTATATAAATAATAGCATACATAACATTATTACGTCAGTTTCTTTTTCCTCCCCGCTCCTGTATACTATGGTATTCGGAGAAAGTATAATCTCCTCATCATTTGAGCAAAGCAGAATCTCCTCATCATTTGAGCAAAGCAGAATCTCCTCGTCATCACTACAATCATCGTTGTAATCATTAATGTAATCGTTGTTGTTATTCATTGTTTTTGTATTGTTTGTATGGAGATATATTTGGAACTTATAATTTCAATTTTATCTTGGAATATTCATATCTGAAACGACCTGCTTAATATTGTCAAGGTATGTTGATGTATCGGATAAGTTTCTAATGACACTGTCGGCCACCGCCATACATAGTTGAATCTTACAGAAACTTTTAGTTAATGTAAGGTTGTGTGAACGCAATATTTTGGTGATATTGTAGATGTCTTTCGTGTCTATGCTCCTTTTCACATTACATGCATTATGAAATATGTCAGCCAGGCACATTGCCATATTGGATTTCGCCTCAGGAGAGAGCGATTCAATTCGCTGTTTCGGCTGTACTAAGCCATCCAATACCAAAGTTGCAACATCAACGTAGTCTGTGCTATCATTCATCGTGGTAAGTAAAATGTAGTAGTAGTTCTGTTCTTCGCGCGTTAGTTCGCCCATTATACCAAAGTCGATTATCCCCAGACGTTTGTTGCCTAACTCGTCCTTTAAGAAGAGAATGTTGCCCGGATGTAAGTCCCCGTGATAAACACGGTTATACAATATACATTTAATACCAAATTGTGCGAGTTGAGTACAGTAGGTCTCCTTCTCCGCTTGGGAAATCTCGTCCAGTTTGCGACCGTCGATATAGTCCATTACAATGAGTGAATTGTCGTCGTTCGTATACTCGGGGTAGACGCGCGGTATGATAACGTAATCGGTGTGTAGGCAGTTTTTGAACATAGTTTGAATATTTTCCACCTCTGTTGATAACGAGGTTTGTGAGAGCATTATTAGTTTGTTTTCTTCAATAAGGTCACCGAGGTTCAACTCTTTAATATATGGAAGCCGTCCCAGAAGTTTCCCGAGAAAATCAATTTTCTCCAGTGCGACCTCCATTCGCTTGCGAATATTCTTTCGTAAGACCTTGATAATAACCCGCCTACCATTGAGCGTACCCGTATATACAAGCGCGATCATCCCCGATTTGTATGGGTATAAATATCCATTTTCCTTGTCGATTACAAGGTTGTCGTTGAGACGGGATGCGGTTTTATCAATGGACATCTCAAAACGGGGGTCAATCTCATTGGGTGTAAAAGGGACGTTGTCTGTGTATTTCGACAGATATGACATTTGTTCGTTGGAGAGAATGTAACTGTTCGTTGATATTGCCTGGAATGTTTTTACGTAAAACATATTGAGCGAGTTTAGCTTATTTACGATGTGCTCAAATTTATGCTGTTGGTCGCAACCTAGCATCGTCAAAACCACATATTCCATAAATATACCTATAGTTTGTATAACAAAAATGAGATTTGACAACATTATCTATTATATCATAGTTTTTCTATAAATTCTTTTATCCGTAAGAATATTTGTTTCATCAGGATTCCCAACATATTCTCGACATAGATGGGAAGTTCCTCACCCATTTTAATATTGGCGACGTATTTGATGCTCGCTTCATGCTCCGAATTGAGCGTAGCGTAAAGGTTCGTGAACGGAGAGACGATTTCCTCGCAGTTCAGAATGCCGGTCAATTTGTGGGTATTAACCGATTTACTTTTGATTACAATTGAGTCGTCGCTGGTCTCAATGGTCGAGTGGAGGCATATATATTTCTTGGAAACACCAAACTCGCGACCGAATTGTTTAAAAACTATGAGAATTGTGGACTCTGTATCGGATTCGCTTAATATATCAAGTCGCTCAACTACGTCCCTATTCAGCTGATATAATAGGGGGTAGAGGTTGAGGTTGATTACCCTTCTTACTTGGATTCTCTCGTTCTTAATATCAAAATCCATTGTATGCGTCGACTTATCGTCACTTCGCCTTAAAATTAACTTGTTTTTACTACATATTATTTTGGAATTATCGGTATCGCCCATATATATATATTATGCGCTAATTATAGGACATACAGACCGCAAACAAATATAAATAATAACTCATATGTATAACTGATGGCAATTGATTCCTATAAAAAGGGAGCATATATTACAATTAATACCGAATGTGATGCGATTGACGAGTTGTGTGTGATTTGTTTGGAGAAGCTGGACTCCCGAAAGGTTGTTAGTCAACCACATACGTTGTTTCTAAATTGTGAATGTGAATGTAACTACTATATTCACCGTTCGTGTTTCGAAAAGTGGGCCGATAATCGTCCTACAGAGATATCTTGTTTGATATGCTTGAGCAAAGCTACACAGGTGTTAACTTTAAAGCAACACATACGCGAATATATATTGACCGAGCGATGTCAATACGCAAGAAAAACTTGCGTATCTTTAACGAGTTGGTTTATTTGTTTTATGGGCTTATGGGTTATGCTATGTATATTTGAAGACAAACCGATAGAATATGAGAGCTAACTTATTGTATAAATGATTTAAATAATAATATATAGTTAATTTAATGAGTCTGATTCCTCCCGCCACCACAGACGAGAAAACTCAAAATCCACCCGTTGTTCCCGAACCTTCGCCTTCAGACGGTAAAGAAAACGCTTCTCCGACAAAAGAAGCCGGTGTTTTGGAGAAGAGCGGAATGCCGCTGCCGTCTGACGCGATTGATATGGGGCGGGGCGGTCATCACACCGAGCCTGTAAAGGAGCAGCCGGTTAGTGGGTTCACGGACACCGATGGTGGGCTGGTTACGCTGACGGAGGTTTCGGAGACAACCTCGTCGGAGATGGAAGTGGCGTCCTCCGTAACAACGATTTGCGACGGCTGGGCGAGCTGTCGCGATCGCACGTGTATTTGTGACCCGCTCGAGGAGGTGGAGGTGAGCGTAGAGGGCGAGGAGGCCAAGAATCTGGCCTATGGCAAGGCGACGAAGTCCATCTACGACTCGTCGCTCATCATCGACAGCTACGAGTTCGACTTTGTGGTGACCAAGCTGCGCGAATTCTTCAAGAGTCTCGGTTTCTTAGAGGCGCACCCACAGAACCGTCTCAGCATTCTGGCGGTGTGCGAGGACCCGCTCACCGTGG
>Ga0115000_10004331_pt1 | contig 11648 bp, 12 predicted proteins | sample ArcticOcean_MG_C_6_FD_89690 | JGI IMG/M metagenome (GOLD analysis project Ga0115000, IMG submission 89690) | Marine microbial communities from western Arctic Ocean - ArcticOcean_MG_CB8_128 | ecosystem: Environmental > Aquatic > Marine > Oceanic | place: Arctic Ocean: Canada Basin | collected... | reverse complement strand
TCCTCTGCGCACATGATCTTCTTCGACCCGAGCGATTCGAATTTCAACCCGACCATGGTGTCTCCGCTGTTGTCCGCGCAGACGTGAACCAAATCGGCGTCCACCAGCACCTCGTCGCCCTCGCCTCCTTTCATGGCAAAGTTGTGCGCAAAGAGCACGGAATGCTCCCCGCAGTGCGTCGGTGCTATCTCGGCGACGCGCGCAACGACGGCGGTGCGGTACGCGCGGTCCAAGTGCGCGGTAGGGTTGCGCGCCGGCAGCAGCAAATCAGCGGACGAGGGCGCTACGAAGACGATGTCTCTGGCTAAGTACGACGGGGGAGCGAGCGTCGCCATGGTAGCGGCGGTCAGCGCCAGTGCCATCAGGATCCACTGCCCGTCCGTGCTGGGCAGCGGCGCGCCTTTGCAGAGTGTGGAATTTATTTTTAAGGGTCGAAGACCCATTTTGTCGTAAGAGCGGCAACATGAAGGCATGGCGACTTTGACTCGCAGAGGTGTTTCGAGAAGTATTTATAATGGATTCGCCATTTGGGCAGACTGCCGCTTGCACATGGGATCGTCGCCGACAAAAGAGGTTTTGAAAGGCACAGCCGTCGCCGTGCCCGTTGGGGAGGTGTTGGATGAGATTTCGCCTGCGCGGCGCCAAAACCGCCGGAAACGCCGAAAGTATGGAGTTGTAGACAGCAACGAACCCGAAGACGACAAACTGTACTGTCTGATGCTGACGCTGCTCGCTCTGTGCGGTGCTGGGGTGCTCGTGTGTGTGCTTGTTGCTGGCATCATTTACGCAAGCCAAACTGGCGGGGGGTGAGCATACCGCGCTCCATCTCGCCGCCGTGGTGTGCCGCGCCGGGATCTCCCACTACGTGTGCTACCGTCGAATCAGAGACTGGGGAGCATGGCTTCCGCGAAATCACTCTCCCCCGAGTCTTCTTCGTCCAAATGCGGCTCTTCCTTTTCGGTGAGCCGTTCAGAAAACGTTTGATTTTCCTGGTCTTTGGTTTCGGGCGGTTTCAGCGCTTCGGGGAATATCATGATAACGTTCAGAAACAAATGCACGCGCGATTTCAGCATTTCAATTTCACGCGCGGTAAGTTCGTTTTCTTTGCTGAAATCGGGATCTCGGAACAATCGGCTCCAGGACCGACGCTGGATGCGGTCTTCCGTCGCTTTGACGAGCTCTCTGAGTTGTTGGGCGCTTTTTTCAATGAGCGACCGAAGATGATTAGCGGTAGGCGATATTGGGTGTATTTTGAGCGCAGCTGCCGCCGATGCAAGGGCACCCTCGTGGTCTAGCATCGTATCGGGGGGTTGTGTGGTTTGTTTTGCGAAGAGCGCGCTGTTCAGTGAAGTTCCCACGGCGCGCGTCGCCCACAGACCCGCGGGGATGCTAGCAAGCCATAAAACAGCCATTGGTTTGTGTTTTATATTAAATTAGATTTGTGCTAAATAGTCACAAATGTTTCAATTTTTTACTACTATAAGACAGTCCGGAAGACTTCATGTTACAAAACGCGAATACCGCTTCTCATGTACCAACAAACGCGGCGGGACGCCAAAAGATTCAAAAGGTTCCTGAGAGGTACCAGCGGCGATGAGCTCCAGAATACCTTCATGTCACTGCCCGTGCTCGGCGGTGCTGTACAGTGCATGGCGACGTACTACGACCCCGCCACGAAGCAGCAGGTCATCATAGCCGGCGGCAGCGACTGCTGCTTGCGCTTCTTTCACTACCCCGACGCGTCGCTGAACTGCGAGCTTGACGTCGAAGCGTTAATAAAAGGCAAAGTGACGCATGCATCAAAATACCGCCCGAAAAAACGCGCGCAGCGAGCGCCGCTGAGAATTACCGGGATCAGCTATGTGGACCAAATGGAAGTGGACGGGGAGCTGTGCTTGGTCTGCAAAGCCGACGGTCCGGGCAGGACGACGTGGGTGGCGTTGAACCACACCGCAAAATCGTTGATACAGGTCAAACAGGTGCGAAGAATGTATGCAAAAATAAAAGGGTCCCTGGGACAACCACGGCGCACCAGCGGTACGTTGGATTTTGTCCCAGACGATTGTGCGGCGTTCGCCGAGCTTTGGGGAGACGGAAAGCAAGAACACCCGAGTAGTATCACGACAGTCGCCATGCGCGCGGGGGGGTCGTACGTGGTTACAGCATGCAGCCCAGTACTAAAAGGCGACGATGCTATCGTCATCTCGTCGTCGGAATCCGAAGATGAGCTTATGGCGTTTTCAGTGTCCAGTAGTGCTGCAAGTGGTGCTTCGAGCTCCGGGGGCGGTGCTTCCAGCTCCGGGGGCAGTGCTTCTGAACCCTCTCTTATTGTTTGGCTAAAGACCCGCGACGGGTGGGCGCCGCACCACTCGCTGGCGACCCCCGGCGACGGCGGGTTCCACACGACGGCGCTTTTGTGGGACGATTTTAACGATTATATTCTGGTAGGAACAAACACTGGGGGGGTGTACTACCATCGTGTGCGGACAGATGGTGCGGTAACGTTTTCCAAAGCAAAGTATTTGCCGCACACGACTGCGTCTCCCGTGCGTGACATTGTTTGCCAGCAAGGGGAGCGTATTTGGCACGTCGGGTGCGAGAACGGGACACACAAGGCTGTCCGGGACAACACGTTTGACTCGACGCCGGAACTCGTGGATTTTTCGGGTGGCGCGGCTGCCGCTCAACAGTCGCCGGTGGTGTGTATGGCATTGTCTCCGTTCAGCACGCACATCGCCGTGGGCAGAAACGACAGCACAATTGATTTTTTTCGGACACGGCAGATCCCAAGCAGTGGGCAGTTTCAAACGTATTGGGCAAACTGCCAGGCGTTTGTGTACTCTCTGTACACAGACAGGTTGCAGCAATCAGATCGCACTTTTGAGGTTGCTCAGTACAGGGACGTGTTCACGAAATGGTCGCAAAACGCCGCGGGCGACCAAGTTGCAAGCGCTGTTCTGTTTCCGGATTGGAAATTTGACGCGGAGGGCAGAGAGGAGGGGGACGTGTGCGGTATCTGCGGGGAGGAGAAATTCCAGTGCCCCGTGGCGATGCAGGTGCAAAACCCAGACGGTACAACCGTGTACGGGAATCAAATCATTTGTGGACGCTGTATGCAACGCCTCCTTCTTCATGCTGCACCGGGCGAGGCAAAGTGCCCCTTCACGCGGCGCAAAATCACAAAGTTGCGTTTTCTGTCGAAACACCAACTAGTTCAACGAATGGGCGAGAAACCATCGGACAGTTCCAGTTCTAGCTCCAGTTCTAGCTCCAGTTCCAGTTCCAGCTCCAGCTCCAGTTCCGGTTCCAGCTCTAGCTCCGGTTCCAGTTGTGACTACAGCTCCGCGGCACCCGCGGAGGCACCCGCGGTGGATTCGAGTATTGCAAGACGGGAAGAAATGCGAAGACTTCGAGCGGCTTTTTTGGAAAACTCCAGCTCCAGCAGTAGTGGGGGCGCCGCCGGGGGTGGCGGGGGCGCTGCCGAGGGCGCTGCCAAGGAGAGACGGAAACGGCGAAAAAAAAAACTTTTGCAGCTCAGGTTTTAAATGGATTTTGATTTTTTAGAAAAAAGACGATGCCGCCGCAAAGAAAATTTCCGACTATAAATGGTACCCATGGCGCCTTAGTAGCCAGTTAATCAAATCTTCTTCATTTTTTTACCCAAATCTTCTTCACTTTCTCAAAATGTCTGCAAACTCCGCCGCGATTAAAACCGGGCGCGCCTACGATTCTACCCGCGGTGCCTCCATCGGTCGCAATGACAACTCGGTCGCCACCGCTCCCGGCGGCGACGCCAACGACTTCGCATCGTTCCTCGGTCCTCTGCCGCCGTTCAGCGGACGCCAGCGCGCCGATGAAAAGTTCTCCCGCGAAACCTGGGATATGCCCGACAAGTAGTGAGTTATATATTTGATTGTTTGTTAAAATTTACGTTGATAATTCTCAATTTTTTTAGTTTTTCTCTAACACGATTTGTCGTAAACATACCTTTTTATAACACACCAACTTCAACGGATAAAAAAAATGTAGCGCCGATGAGGTCCAGTTCTTGACGCATGTCTTGGATTTTTTTATCATAGACCAAGCTGAGTTCTGGTGCTCGAGGGTATTGCCCTGGGCGCGTACTGAGCAATTGCATTTCAAATGGAACGTGTGGAAGTTCGACCGCACGATCGCAGACATCGAGCGTAAGTTTTTTTATCCGTTTAAGTTTTTTCCCGTTTTTCCCGAGCGCGTCATCTCACCGCAATTCCCTTTCCCAACACAAACTTCAACGGATAAAAAAAATATTTAGCTCATCAGGGTGTCCCTCGTCTCGTGACCTCGAGTCGCGAGTCGCGTTCTAGTAGCCTTATCAGGCGCGGGCTCGCCTTCATGATCGAGCACGGATTCTACAATACCGACCAGGTACGTTTTGCTTTGTTCACACCACTCTTGTATTGCATGCATACGCTGACCATCATGCGCTTTTTACACCCACGTGCACACACAGGGACGCGAGACGTTCGCGCTCAACCTCAAGCAGATCACCGACGCGTAAGTGAAAACATATATATCCGTTAACGTTTTCTGTTGTTTTTCCCCGTTGTTTTCACACAACGCTCACCCAACACAAACTTCAACGGATAAAAACATTTTTTAGCGTGCACACGACGTGCTACTCGGACTGCCTTCACTCGCTGCTCAACGCGAACGCGTACTACAAGGTAAGTTCAATCAATTCACGCATTAATGTTTTCGTGTTGCTTTCCCCGTTGTTTTCACACAACGCTCACCCACCCAACACTTTACCGTACGAACATTTTTTAGGAGTGGCATGCAAAATTCGGGCTCCAAGGGGGCAGACAGGAGGATGTGATGCAGCAGGAGCGGTAAGTGCTTGAATCATCATTTTAAAAAGTTTTCGTGTTGCTTTCCCCTTTTTTCATGCCCGCTTACCGTACTCTTCGTCTACCTTAAAACTTTAACGGATAAAAACAAACTTTAGTCGTCGTTGGTCCATCGTCAGCAAAAGTTCTCGCGGAATGTACCTACTTGATGCGGATTTGAAGGTAAGTGCTCGAAGCGTCGTTTTTAAATACACCGCTTATGTTGCTTGTGCTTGACCTAACCCACTTATATCGTATATATCCGTTACAAAACAGGGCGAGTTCCGCCGCGAGGGAGTTAATCCGGACACGTGGATTTGGCGTAAGTTTTACCAAACCGTTGTGACCGTTGTGACCGTTGTGGATATTTTTGTTCCCGTTGTAATTTGTTTTTCTCACCAAACTTTTCACCCCGCTTAAATTTAACAGCCAATCGCATGTCGGTCTATCTCCATATGGTTCCCGAGACCGAAGTGGACTATTCACGCCGCGGACCCGGCGCGTACGACGCACTCGCAAGCGGCAAAGTGCCTAACTCGTTCCGCGGGCTCCCCGTGTTCACGAGCTACCCGCTCGACACCGACTTCAACGGGGCGCCCATCTCCCTGCTCGAGCGTGACCGCATGATCGGAGAGTGGTTCGTTCTCCCGGCGGGCGAGGACGCCATTCACATCTTCAGCGCGGACGCGGATCGCTTTGTCAAGCTTACGCGCGAGGACATCTCCGGTGCGGCGATGAACCTTGAAGGCGAGGACGGCGCCAATCAAGATATTCTCGTGTTTCGTCCGTTCGCCACTTGGCGGATGGCGTCGGCACTGCTTCTTAAGAGCGGCAGCGAGCTCGGCAATACGTTCCACGGACACCACGACATGCAGCTGCAGAACGACGCCGTGCGCAAGATTATGCTGGGTCATTATACCTTTTATTCGCGCGCGGTCGTGAAAAATCCCAAGCTTGTCAGCGTGGTCGAAGACGTCTTCTGCCAAGACTACGTAGCGGGGGAGGGACACCTCTTTTTTGACAAAGACACGTTTTCGGAGGCGTGGATGGACCAATCCATCGGCACCAAGCGCTGCCGCCAATCGCTCATGGCATGGGCGGTGCCGAAGGGCACGGCAAAAAATCTGCCGGACGCTATCGACCTTATGGGCGACTTTCCGCTCGCCGCGTCCAACGAGCTCTCGACGCAAACCAAGGCGTTTGAGGGTGTACAGGTTCTGGAACGCCAGCTCGGGCTCGGCGCGCTGCGCCCGCTCCGCCAAGCCGAAGGGAACCTTTTCATGCGCGCGTCGACCCCGCTCAACACCGTCATGTTCCGCGGCATGCAGTACACGCAGAAAGCCGTGGCAGGCAGCGCCGAAGCCTCAAAGCCGCGCATCACGCAGCTTGGCACCGGGCATTGGGGCAAGAACGTCTACGCCGGATGCGCTGCCCACCGGTCTGGGATGGGAGGCGACGGGTTCCTTCTCGAGAAGGGCTACGTGCAGGACCTAGAGTAAACTTTCCCTACACTCTTTTATATATAAACAAACAGTTATTCTTATCAATACTCACACCACTATGGCAAGTCTTGCTACTCCGCGGCAGCCTGCCACCATGCAGATCGCTTTTGTAGACGCGAGTACGCCACCGTTCGACCTGACCTTCAATAAAGTTGCCGCCGCTGTGACTGGAGGACGTTTTTGCCATTGCGAAATCGCGTTTGACAACGTGAAACTCGGAAAACTCCGAGAATTTGTCTCCTTGTTTGACGGAAACGCGGCGGATGACGTGCGCTGCAGGGACGCCCTGGACACCATTTTAAAGCTGTACCCGCCGAACGCAAACGACGAGCTGGTCCACTTCGCCTTTTTCGCGCTTCAGGGCATGCCTCTCGGAGTGCGCGTGCTCTCAGAACGATCCGTCGATCCGTTTTTCCAAAAATACTCTGATGCGTGGAAAGTATACCAGATTCGCGGCGCTCCTGGCACTGTGGTGGAGGCACAGCTCTATTGGTGCTTACTGCAGGTCGGGAAAAAGTACGATACAGTTGGCGCTTTGACGTGCCCGTTGAAAACGAACACGAGCGCGTTTGAACCCGACAGAGACACTTGGTTTTGTTCTGACCATGCGCTGCGCTTTGTCCAACATATGGCACTGTGCCAGGACTTGAGTTTGCGCTGCACGACCCCCAACAGCCTTGAAAAAAGTCTTCAGGGTGTGTATAAAGAGGGCATTGCCCGCACTTTCGAAGAGGCTGAGAACTGGAAATCGGCGGAGGATCCGCCCGTGTGCGATCTCGCACTCGACCAACAGCACTGGCGGCTCGTTGGCGACATCCTGCCGTTCGTGATCAGGCATGGAGAGCGCGGGCGGAGCGACGGGTCCAACTGACACGCCCGTGCTGCTGCAGTTGCTCGAGAAAAGTCTGTGTGCGTCGTTCGAGCTGTTCCAAAACGAAGCGCTGGACCGGATCGAGGACGCCACGCCCGCAAGTGTCGCGGACGAGTACACGGGCAGAAAACGCGTCCGCAAAGTGTGTCTCGGCGACACCCGCGTCGCGCGCATTCGCAATCTGCTCGATTCCGGGTTTGGCGTCACGCGCTCGAACATGCAAGTCGGGTTTCACGAAGCATTTCTTGCAGCCACAAGCCGCCACTTGTACATGGACGACGCCGACGTGAATTGGGCATCCGTGAAAACCAGACAGGGTTGGAAAGACACCAGAAGCGTGGTGCTTTGCCAAACGCCTCGGTAAGTTTTTGTAACGGATATATATTCGTTAACGTTTACTTTTTACACACAGAAGGCTGTCTTACCCACTTTTTTTAATCTATCAACAGTCGTTTTGGGAAGACGTGGAGGTAAGTTATCCGTTAACGTTTACTTTTTACCCACAGAAGCCTGTCTTACCCACTTTTTTTAATCTATCAACAGTGTGGGTTTGTTCATAGCCGCATACGTGGTATGCGTGAGCGGCAGCGAGCAGTCCATCTTCAGTACCGGCAAGCGCGCCAGTAGGTAAGTGTATTGTATCTCTCGTCGTGTAACCTCCTTTACAAACCCTAATAACAATCCGCCTCGAACACACTTTACTTTATATGTAGCAAGATGTTGGAGCTAATCAAGGGGTTCGTACAAAAAGTGGTGGACCCCAAAGATATCGTCAAAAGTAACGCAGAAATTCTCGTAATTCGTCATCGCGACGGCAATAAGTCGCTCGTGAATAGCTACCCAGCGGCTAGTAAGACGCTCCGTGGTTCGGGCGGAGAGTAAGTCGTTCGTTTTTTGTGCATTGTTCATGTGATCATTTTGTTTTAGCTGACCAATACCTTTGTTCGAAAAAAATTAAAAAAAATAGCGTGCTTTGGTTGGAAGAAGCGGCATTTATGCCCCCATCGCTTTTTTTTGAAGGTAAGCTGGGTGTCAGGTCACTGGTACATATGATATCCTCGCAGTTAGTGTCGTTTCCGGCGGCAGAATCGTTCTCCCATTGCTTTTTTTTATCTATTCTATACTGACGCAAATATATCCGTTATAAAATATATCCGTTACAGTCGTTTTGCCCTTATTAGAGGTCGAGAAAACCAGCATGCTAGCAATCAGCACACCTTCGGACGAGGTATGTAAATTACAGCTTCGTTGTCCAGCAGAAATACACGTTATACAACACGCTCACATTCCAATTTTCTTCGAAAAAATTCTCAACAGGGTGAGATGAACTTTTACACCTCTATGATGAGTACAAAAGACCCCAACGATCCGTCGAAACTCATGTTTAAAGTCTTAAAGATATCTCTTGCCTGCCCCTCCTGTACCGATGCGGGGAGGGCTAGCGAATGCACCCACAGTAAGTATATCCGTTACATATCTTTTAGTTGCTTTGCCCGGTGGTCTAAGACTCTAAACACAACATTTTTATCTTGTTTTCTCTATTTCTACAGTGGAAAAGTTTAGACCGCCCTGGAAATCTGCTTCCAAGTACCAAGTGAGTTGTTTCTCCGTTGTATTTTTTGCCTCTCTCGTTTTTCGGATACTCAAATATCTAATATCCTATTTTATCTCGTTTCCCTCGCCTTGCGTAGATGGTAAAACAAATCTACAGCACCAACAAAAACATGTTCGAGCGCGAGTCAATGGGGCTAAACATTGAGGACGCGGACGCGGTGTTTCCAGGATGCAATGTCAAAAAATTTATCAAACAGACATTTCCCGTTCACGTCGAATCCCGCGTGTTGTTTGTCGGATTAGATCCAAGCGGGGGAGGAGATAGTTCAATGTCGATCGTCACGCTTTCCCTGTTCCGAAACACGATTACCCTCGTTTGCGTGGACGAACAGCCCATTAAGAACGTCGCCTCCATGGAACGCATGCTGCTCTCCCACGTGAAGCGCGTACGAAGCGCCTATCCAGCACACTGCCTTGCGTGCTTTTTTGAATCGAATTTAGGGCAAGAGTCAAGCCACGCCGCCGCCATGCTGGAACGCGAGCGTATCACCAACACTTTTATCATGCGAGAAAAGGAACGAACTGGGGTTTTGACCACGAACGCGCGCAAGGAGCTGTATGCAGACACTCTAAAATTCTATCTGTCGCAGGGGTGCATTGGGTTTCGCGAAGAAGGACTACTCAGCGGCAACCCGAGCCGCGGAGAGCCAGAGCGCATCAAGGTAGTCTTGAAAGAACAGCTGCTGAATTACAGACGCGTCACTGTAGAGGCTGCCCCCGGACGGATCGCGAAACACCAATACAGTGGTAAAATCGCGGGAAGGTAAGCTCGTTGTTCTCCCGTTGCTTTTTTTATCTATTCTTTTTTATCTATTCTGTACTGACTTAAATTCATTCATCTTCACTTAGTCGACAAGACGATTTATGCCTGACTCTCCAATTGGTGTCGTACTGGGCGGTACGCTTTGCTAGCCAATCTATACCGGGGGTGGATTTTAGTAAATTTGATTAAAATAAAAGTTTCCTTGTTTAAAATCTCAAAGAATTGCTGTAATTGCCTTGTTGGGGGTTAGCCCTTCCGCCTATCGTTCATCGGACAATTCAGCGTTCTAGCAATTGCACAATATACGAGAACACATCCCTGTTCCTTCCAGATCGAGCAAGTCGCAGTGTGTGTGCATTCTTGCCGTAAATGATAATCGGCACACGCCCCCACGAGTGACCATACCCTGTCTGGTCAGACCCATGGTCTGCAGATATGATTAATGTCGCGTTGTTCTCGTTCACGAAATCCTGTATATGCGGCAATATCGAATCGAGGTCCGTCAGTGCTGCTTTGTAGTACGGACTCGACGAGCCGTTTGTGTGGCTCTCGTGGTCCAGTATGTCAACATGTAGAAACACGAACGATTCGTTTCCCGTCATGATGTCTAGGATAGTTGTCATGTTTAGGTTTCGTCGTTGATAATCTCCATAGTACCTAGTGATATTGTCTGAATAGCACTTGATGCCACTCCACTGAGAAAACACCGCACTAGGCACCATGTCGAAGAGAGTTTCATGCGCTGGTTTCACGCAGTCGTTGTTAGATATACCCGAAGTCTCTGTAGTATGCCCTGTCAGCATGCCTGCCCAGTTTGGTCCAGAAGAGTAGGAGTTTGGGTCTATCTGCACAGCGGCGTATACCCCCTGTTGCATGATAGCGTCCAAGTTTGGCGTATCCACTGAAGCAATATTGTCCATACCAAGTCCGTCAAACCCCAGAAGGATTACCTTTTGGCTACGATCCCACACAGTTGGGGTTGTTGGGGTTCGAAAGGCGAATATAATAGCCAAGCTAATGAATACAATAGTCAAGATAATGAAAAGAAAACCACACGTTTGGAGTAGGCGCATTTGTGCAGCGCGCATTTATAAATCATGCAGGTGTATATACTATTTTCGGGTTTTGGTCAAATTAATTAAAATTTTATTCCTGTTTCTACCCAACGCCCTTCCGCCTACGCGCGCCGCTCTTGGTGTGGTCTTGGCGCCTTCGCTCGTGGATCGCGGGCAGCGCTGCTTGGATCGCCAACCCGGGTATCCTTTCAGCTACTCAGGTACTTGGCAATGTGTTCCCGGTCTAGCGTCATGATGAACGGAATCGCTTCTTGGACAAAGGTGCTCGCGAACTCCCACGCCACCTCCCTTTCTAGCGTTCGACCTTCGACAATATCGAGCTTTACTTTGGTGCGCCCGTTTTCGAACCAACAGCGGAACGGGATGGGCTTATTGTTCTCCTCGAACTGTACTTCGAATACGAAGTCCGTGAGTGCCTGCGGCGCGACGCTCGACATGGCGTGCGGTGTAGAAGTAAAAAGAAGTGTTTCGTGATAATTTTATTCCTGCGATGTTTTCCAGCGAATACACGGGTGTCAACTGTATACGCCTACACCGTAGATTTTCGGAAAAACCCACCCTTCTGTGCTCTTAGAGGCACGCGTTCGTGTTCGTATATAGGACAGCGCGCGTTGCCTACGGGGTCTACAAGCGATGTTCCAACCGCGCCCGCTGCGTCGCATCACGTTTCCAGGGCGGATCGCCACATATGGTATTCCCCTGGCGTGGGTGGTTGTCTTTGTACAGCAGATGGCACCCTTCCTCTCCGCCGACCTCGGGTTGGCGCTCGGCGCGGTCTACGTCGTCTGCGTGGCGTGGCACGGGCTCCTCCGCGAATTATTCCTACCAGACCTGGTGTACGGCACGAACGGGAGGAAAACCCTTGTGGCTCTGTGGCGCACGCGCATGGCGCGTGCCACCAACACAGTATCGGATGCGGCGTGTGCGGGTTGTTTTCTTTTTTTTCTGCGGGGT
>Ga0115000_10004330_pt1 | contig 11648 bp, 12 predicted proteins | sample ArcticOcean_MG_C_6_FD_89690 | JGI IMG/M metagenome (GOLD analysis project Ga0115000, IMG submission 89690) | Marine microbial communities from western Arctic Ocean - ArcticOcean_MG_CB8_128 | ecosystem: Environmental > Aquatic > Marine > Oceanic | place: Arctic Ocean: Canada Basin | collected... | reverse complement strand
TCATTGCAAGGTAACTCATCATTCTGCCTATTAAAATCGAATAAACATTTTTTAACCAAGAAATATCATCTGAGTAGGTATCAATAGACCTACTTAACATTGGGTCTATATAAAAAGCAAATAATAACGCGCCGATACCATGAAAAATCGACGTAAATTGACTTAAAGTTAATCTATTCTCAGGAAACAAAACTGCCAACATAAAGGCATTAAAGAAACCAGTTATGAGAAATATATATGCTACGAAAGAAACAGAAGTTTTTTTTAATACTATCTTATCAATAGTAAAGCCCTCACAATCCTTGAGTTTCAAATTTTTATTTTTATTTATTAGAGACTTAAGTATGGCAACAGGAAGGCTACTTTTATTATATTTAATAAATATCATTTGAAAAAACTGCTGAATACTGTTGAGCTTTATAAGCATGATAGTTGATGCTAAAAAAGAAAAAAAATAAGCTGCAATAACTAAGATCAGATAATAATTAATATCAATTCCAGACTCTACTAAATAAGCCAGAGGAGGTAAAAAAAAGATCAAAGCTATATTGGAGGTTGTATAAACTGTTTGAGAGATTGTAGTACCTAACGCATTTCTATGAGAAATTCTCCCAGCGACACGTGCTGCAAAAGAAGAAATTTCTAAAACATGTACAAGGACATAACTTAATACAACAACTATTATTAATAAAAATAATATCAAGAAATTTCTGCCGAATCTTTGAACATCTTACTTTTATCTGCATAAGAAGGGTAATTAATTAAAACAGCGCTCAAAGAGCCTTTAAAAATAAAAAGGCTACCCGCGATAGCACCTACAACACCACATAATTTTATTAATTCTTCCATATGCTTAAGACTTCCAGCACCACCCATTATAGATATTGGAATATTAACAGACTTACGAAGCTCAGAAGCCAATGACAAGTCATAGCCACCCATTACGCCATCATTATCTATCGAATTTATTACTACTTCACCAGCACCAAGCTCTTCAGCCTTTTGTGCTAAATCTATAGGTGAATGACCGGTACCTTCATTTCCATTGTTAATAAAAACTTCATAACGTCCAAAAGGAGTTTTTTTTACATCTATTACTACAACAACACTTTGGCTTCCGACTTCTTTAATAATTTGACTCAATAAGTTATAGTCCTCGATAAAGGCTGAACTAATTGCAACTTTTTCTACACCTAATTTAATAATGTGTAAGGCGTCTTTGACAGTTTTTATTCCGCCGCCATAACATAATGGCATTTGACATTCAGCTGCTAACTTCTTAATAACAGAAAAATCTGGTTCTAAGCCTTTTGAAGTTGCATCAATATCTAATACAATTAATTCATCAGCATCTTTTTCATTAAATATTTTTACTGCATTTATTGGATCACCAATATACTTATAAGGCTTGAACCTCAGCGTTTTTACTAGCCCTTTATTTCGTATCAGTAGGCAAGGTGTTATTCTTGGTTTTAACATAATTAAATTTGTGAAAAATTTTTTAACAACTGCTCGCCACAATGATGGCTTTTTTCAGGATGGAATTGAACACCAAATATATTTTTTCTCTTTATGGCGCTTGCAAAATTGAAACCATAGTCCGTCTCTCCAATAATATTTGATTCTTGACTAGGATCAAAATAATATGAGTGAAGAAAATAGAATCTCTTCTCATTTTTTATACCCTTAAATAGATTATTTTCATTTTCCGAAACTACATTATTCCAACCCATATGAGGTAGGATTTGTGAATCTTTCTTCTCTGAAGTGTCAAATTTTTTAACATTACCCTCAATCCAACCTAACCCAGATAATTTACCTTCTTCACTAGATTTTGCTAACATATGCATCCCAATACATACACCCAAGAGTGGGATTCCTTTATCTAGTACTAGTTGTTCAATTAAATCCCTCAACCCAGAAGAATTAAATTTTTCAATAGCATGGTCGAAAGAACCAACACCAGGTAAAATAATCTTCTTTGTCGAAACTAGATCATCAGTATTTTTTGCAATATTAACTGGAATATCTAATCTCGTATAAGCATTAATAAACGCTTGAACATTCCCAAGTCCGTAGTCAATAATTGATATCATTTATAAAGTCTCTTTTCGAGCCCTAGCTTACACAAAATTTTTCCACAGAAGTCAATTAATCTTCGCTTACTTTTGTAATCATTACTTGTCTTATTTTCACCTTCAAAAATATTCTTTAATTGATTAACATCTAAATCTAACTTATGCGCAATATATTCAAACTCTCGCTCTGAAGAACATTCATCAATTTCAGGTTTTTTGATTCGCTCTATTACTTCATGTCTTGATAACTGTTCTGTAAGAATTAAACTTGAAAGATGAGCCCTTCGCCGATCAATACCAAACTTCCTTGGTAACCAATAATCTTCTAAAAATCGAGTAAAACGTGACTCATGATGTTTATGTTGAAATTTTTCCCAACCAAACCGTTTTTCTAATTCAATTTCAGCATCATGTTTAATATATGGTATGTAATCAAGAGGCTTAAAAACAGTCATGCCTAAAATGTATTTATAAAAGACTTTGTAAACAAAAACATCAACAATTGAAAAATCTTTTAACGGTATTTTCCCGTATTTAGAATGAATATCAAGAATAAAGGTCTTATCTATGCCGGGATATGCTCCCCATTCCTCAGGCTCTCTTATACATTCTGTAGAATAGTTTCCCCCTGTTAATATGTATTTAATTTTGTGTTTTCTAGCAAATTTGTATAATGTTGAAAAAAAAGCAGTATCTTGTGGGATATCCTGATGAGGAATCTGTGATTTAAAAAAAGACACTTGTAAATCTTTTATTTCTTCCCAATTAATAACATCTGTATATAGATTTAACCCAAGCCCATCAACAAGTTTTTCAATATTTCCAACAGCTTTATCAGTATTCCATCCTGCATCAACATGAAATAATAAAGGCCTCAAACCTAATTTTTCTGTTGCAATATAAGTTAAATAAGAACTATCTAAACCTCCGCTAACTCCGATAATACAATCAAACTCTTTACCAAAGCCTTCTTTTTTAATTTTTTTTACTTCACGAAATAATTCATTTTCTCTTCCTTTGCCATTATTCCAATCTGGAAGGATATTATTATAAAAATTATTACAGTAAATACACTGGCCATTATCATCAAAGTCAATAGTTTTATCTTAAGTATCCATAACGCAATTTTTACAAATTTTATAATCTGTCATAATATTTTTTTGGGTTTATTGTTTAAGTAATAGTTATAACGAACCTATATTTAAATAATATGGATAAGTATATGTTAAGTAACCATACGAACAATATGAAAACCTTCACCGTAACCAAACCCAGCTTGTGTACCTCTAAATTTAGCTAAGGAGGAAACTGCTTCAATTGATCGTGGGGCAGGAAATTCTGAAATTTGTGACTCATAACACCTTAATGCCGATAATTTAACATCAATATAATCTGAAATATTAACTACCCAATTAGGAGTGAAGTTTGGTTCGATATGGGGTGCATTCCAATGAGTTTCCGAAAGTGTTTCATACGTCGCGACTATCTCAATATCTGTCCCTTTTCCAACAGGTCGAGTTGCAACCATTACACTGTCAAATACTAATCTATGATCAACATGCCGGTCTGGGTATGGGCAAAAGACTATATGTGGATTAAAATCATTGATTATTTTTGAAATTTTACCATTTACTTCGTGTAGCGGTTGATCACCAATCATAGTGGCAGGAATCTCTAAAAATTCAGACTTAAAAACTCCCAATAAGTTGAATGCCGAATAAGCTTCCAAGACTGTTTTTTCATAATTTTCTCGATTATATAGTGGTGGTAGATGACCAGAAACTATTAAAACAAAAACTTCATCACCTTTAGCGGCGAATTTTGCAATAGTACCACCTACTCCAAGTGTTTCATCATCTGGATGAGGGGCAACTACAAGAATTCTTTTTTTATTTTTCATTAACGACCCTTGGTTCTGGCATTGGTATTATAAATCCACCTATTTCTTTGGTATATTTTACATGCATTTTCATAATTGGTTCTGCAAAATTCCAAGCTAAAATTAAAACATAGTCAGGTTTAATTTTATATATTTCATTTACTGGTAATACAGGTATATGCGTAATTGGAGCATAGAGACCTTGCTTTAAAGGGTTGTCATCAACAATAAAATCAATTATGTTTTCATCAATACCAAAATGTGCCATCAAGGTTGTTGCTTTGGTTGGTGCTCCAAAGCCAGCAATGGTTTTTCCTTTACTTTTTAATGAATGGACTAATTTTTGTATTTTTTTTCTTACAGCATTAATGTTAATAGCAAAATCAAGTAATGTTTCAACCTTATCTAGGCCTAGTATTTTCTCTAGAGCGATTAGCTTGTTGACCGAGTTATCACGTTGGAATTTACCTCCAATTTTTTGAGCCATTATGCGAATTGAGCCACCTTGTGGTGCAACGCGATGAACACTAATAACCTCCATACCTACTTGTGCAAATAACTTTTCAAAAGGTGCTACAGTATGGTAATCGAGATGTTCATGATAAATGGTATCGAACCAAGTGTTTTGATAAACGTCAACAAAATAACCAACCTCGATTACAAATATGCCATCCTTATCAAGCCAGTGTTCCACGCCTTTAAATACATCAAGTAAATTATCAATATGAGCACATGCATTGTGGGATGTAATATAATTTGCTGCACCATATCTTTCACGTAACTTTATGGATAGATCATAACTAAAAAAATCTCCTACAGTTTCTATTCCATTATTAGTGGCTTTTTTAGCAATTTCTTTTGCTGGATCTACACCTATTACTTTCATTCCTTTATTGTGAAAAAAACTAAGGCAAGTTCCATCATTAGAGCCAATATCTGCAACTAAATCACCAACCTCTAAGCTAAAACGCTCAACCATATCTTCTGCGTAACTCTTTAAGTGATTAACAAAAGGTGAAGATGTAGCAGATACATAACTATAATTCTTTTGGTAAAGAATCTTAGGGTCAACCACATGTCCTAACTGAATATGGTGACACTCTTTACAAAAATAAAGGTCTAGTGGGTAAACTGGTTCATTCCGACCTAACTCATCTAAGGTAAGAAAATCATTACCTGGTGGCGTTGGAGTTAGTGAGATAGCTTGATCTAATGAATTGCTACCACACATCCGACAGCTCTTTCTTAAATAGTAAACAGATTTTGTCATGCTTATATTAAATTTTTACATTTTCTGGATCAACGAGGATAATGCGACGAACATCCTCTTCATACGCTACCTGATCACGTGGGTTGCGACTCATGGCTAGCAACTGACAATCTTCGAGAAAAACGGTTGCATGGTCTTCCATAGGCGGTGTAAAAATTAATTCTCCAGATTTAACTCGAACACTCTGAAGCTCCTCATTACTATTGGTTGGACGATAAAAATAATCAAAAGACCCAGATAGTACATACATATAATGCCAATCAGTTAGATGGTAATGGTTAGATCTAACTACACCTTTTTTTGAAGTAATTAATGCTATATTCTTCATTGGAAAATTAACGAGCGATTGAATTGATCCCCTATCATCACTATGTGATGCATCTAAATCTACTAGTCCAGTTTTTGGCCACATACCCTCTTCATCAAGTTTAAAATTTTTCCAATTCTTCATTTTTTACTCCATTAAAAATTAACAATATCGTTCATTAGTTTTGCTCTCTGAAGAATATTTCCTCTCTCCATAACAGCTTTGTCTTTGTCATTCATTATCTCTACAAAGTTTGTAAACATATCCATAAATTGTTCAGATTGTTCTCCATACTCTACATTTTCATTTCCATTTATATCTCGAATTTTATATTGAGGTTGATACTCATTTGTCTTAGAGAAGATTTTATCTGTAAAAAAGGAACTGTCCACACCCCATAAGTCGATCTCATTTTTATATGCAACACCTATACCCCACTCAAGATAAGCTGTTATACCATTCGAAAACCGTAATACCGCTCTACCTTCATTATCAACTTCTGAGCCTACTTTCGTTAGTACTTCAGAAAAAAGTACCTGAACCTGTTGATTATTAAATAGCGCAAGTAATGAAGAAACAGTATAAGTAGCCACGTCCCACAAAGCACCACCACACAACTTGGGATCATTTCGAAATCCTGGGTTTTCTAATGTGGGTATACCAAATCGACAAATTACAGATTGAATCTGTTTACTATCGTCCACAAACTTTTTTACCCTCTTAAACTGAGGATGATAAAGGTACATGAAAGATTCAGTTAAAACTTTTCCTTCTTTCTCTGAAAGTGAAACAAGCTTTTGAGTGTCAGAATAGCTACAGGTTAATGGTTTCTCACACCAAACATGCTTTCCAGCTTCGATTGCTTGTTTTGCTAAATGGAAGTGAGCGCCAATTGGAGTGGCAATGTATACAATATCAACTTCGTCAGAGTTAAGCATCTGATCTGAGTCAGTCCAACCAAAACACTCCCATAATTTTGCACAAGCCTCTACCGATTTTTTATTTCTTGAACAGACGCCAATCAATTTAATCTCGTTTATATTTGAAAGTGCCGGCAGAATACGATTTTTAGCATGACTACCTAAGCCCCAAACAGCTACATTTAGCATATTCATTTTTGAGACTTTGGACCTTTCCAACCCTTAACTGTAACTTGGCGAGAACGAGCAATAGCTAATGTATCGGCAATAACTTCTTCCGTAATGGTAGATCCAGATGCAATGGTCGCATTGGTATTTACTTTTAATGGTGCCACTAAATTACAACCAGATCCTACATAAGCTCCTTGCTCTATAGTAGTTCGATTTACACCAACACTATCATGATTACATGTAATCGTTCCTGCCCCTATTGTAACCTTCTCTTTAAGATCTGAATCACCCACAAAAGAAAGATGATTAATTCGACACTTCGATGCAATGTTAGAATTTTTAATCTCGACAAAATTACCGACTTGAACATAATCTCCAATAGATACATTTGGGCGAATACGACCATAAGGTCCAATAAAGCTGTTCTTACCAATGATTGAATCCTCTATAAGAGAAAATGGATTAATCTTAGTGCCATTACCAATACTACAATTCCTTAAAATGGTATTTGCCCCAATAGAAACGTTATCACCCAGCTTAACATCGCCTTCAATAATTACATTTAAATCAATTTCGACATCTTTACCGCAAGAAAGAACACCACGAATATCTAATAACTCTGGGTTTTTAACCTTTACGCCTTTTGATATTAATTCAATGACTTTTTCAAAAGCAATATCTTTATCTTTTTGAATTTTTTTTCTAATATCATTTATTTTTTTATTATTCATAATCAATTTATACTATGACGAAGAAAATAATGGGCCATATTTATAAGCAATTATGAGAGCAGGTAGAATAGCAAGTATAGCAATAATGACTTCATATTCTGGCCTAAATACCGATAATAATGTTAAAGGTAAAACCCAACATATATTATATAGTACAACTCCACTAGTTACTTTTGAATGACTGGCAGTTATTCTTGCTAGATTTTGATATGCATGACTACGATGGGGTAAGTACCACTTCTTAACTAAAATAACTCGTACAATTTGAGTTACCATTGTATCTGCAAAAAAATAGCCAAATACTGTTATCCAAATCCAAATAGTGATATTGCCATTAAGTGTCGTATACAGCATAAGTGAGCCAAAGGTGTAGCCCAGAAAAACACTACCTGCATCACCCATAAATATAGATGCAGGTGGCCAATTAAAAGAAATGAATCCTCCAACCAATACTGCTATTAGCATAAAGACAGGAATTAATTCAACAGATTTGTCAGTTAAAAATAACACAAGAGCAAGAGTTAAACTCAAAAATATAGCCCCTGAAGCTGCCATTCCATCTACACCGTCAATAAAATTATAAGCATTTATGAACCAAACCATAACAAATAACAAGATCGAAATTAATACAAAAATGGGTAGCCAGTTTAAATATAGTAGATTTTCTAAATACAAACAAAAGATTGCCCAACTTGAAAGGATTAACTGAATGATTAATTTATTGCTAGCTTTTATATTAGAAATATCGTCTTTAAAACCTAATAGCGAAGCAGTAAATCCGCCAACTCCAAGCATAAAAAAAAGATTATCTGACAACAGTTGATTTAAACAAATTAAAAATAATGACAATATAAATAATAAAGAAAAAATAACCCCTCCACCAGTAGGAATAGGAACTTCATGGAGAGTTCGATAATTTGGATTTGATATTATTCCATTAAATATTGCATATTTTTTATATAAAAATACACCCATCCAGCTACAAACAAAAATAGGGATAATTAAAAATTCAATCAAATTCATAGGCAAATAGTTTAAACAACATTCATATAAAGAGAAACTTTAAATAACTTAATAACATCTTACCAATAATTATTTAATGATAAAGTTTTACAATATATTTTTAATGAATTTATTTTGTAAATTTATCATAAGAAAATTTATTGTACCTCTAAGAAAATTCTTTTAACTCCTAGTTTCAAAAAAAAGACAATAATTTAAATTTATTCATGGATTGTTATCTTTATTAAGGTTTATTGAAGTCTCACGTAACAGTTCATCACAATGATTTATCAATTTTTTATTTAATTTTATTATCGATACTACTCTTTTTTTTATACCAGGATATGGGATTTTTTTTAATCTATCCAATCATTTTATTTGTTAGAAGTTGTCAGCTCTAATAAACGATCAATAATCTTATTTTTATTAAAATCATTTTTAGTCAACTTTTCACAATTTAATATAAAACGTTTCAGTATATTTTTATCTAAATCAATTGCTTTCATAAAAATACTTTTTATACTGCTAATGTCTTCAGGGTTAGCAACCAAGCCCAATTTATTGTCTTTAACAATATCGGCTGTATCTCCATTTATAATTGCTAATATTGGTTTTTTAGCTGCAACGTAAGTCTGAAACTTTCCCGGTACCGTTTTACTAAAAATTGGTTCATTAGTCAGTGACACAATTAAGAAGTTGCTTGCATTGTAGTATTTCATCATCTCACTTCTGGGTTTTTTTCCATGGAAAATGACATTATCTTTTGTATTTATAAGCTTTAGTCTCTCTAAATCTGAGCCATCACCTATTATATTTAATTGTGCTTTTTCCAAATATTCATCAGTGAGCTTGTTAAAAGATAGAATAATATTTTCTAAATTTTGAACCTTACCAATATTACCAGCGAAAGTAAGCTGAACTTTTTCGCATTTACTAAGCTTAATTGGCTTTGAATTTATGTCCAAATCAATTGCCCAATTTGGCAGATAATAAAAAGTTGTGTCATTTTTGACATAAGTCTTTAATACTGTTTCAAACCCTTTGCAGGAAACTGCAATATTATCAATATTATGATATATAAACTTTACAAATTTATCTAAGAAGAATGAGAGTAACTTAGTTTTTTTAAAACCATATGCATAAACACTGTCAGGCCAAACATCTTGAACCCAGAGAGTCGTTGGTCTTTTGAATAGTTTAAAAATAAAAATGGCAGGTAACATTGACGTTAAAGGGCCGCCGTTAAATCCAAAAATATAATCATATTTCTTTCCAATAATTATTGCTGCTATAGTTCCACTCACCATAAACCAAAAATACTTTAACGACTTCTTAAATAAACTTTTTTTGTATCCAGTGACAGCTTTAACTCTAAAAATATTAATGCCTTGCCATTCTTCTTTTTGATACAGCTTATTTTTATAACCATCAAAAATAGTACTCTCAGGATAACTTGGAACCATAGTCAACACATCAACATCATAACCCTTACTCTTCCATGACAAAGCGACATCATTGATATTGAATTCTTCAGGATAAAAAACCTCCGAGACAATCAAGATTTTATTTTTTTTCATATTTCTTTCTTAAGAGGCTTCCTTTTTTATCCTTTATCCCCTTCTTGACCCATAATGCACTATGCGGATTTTTGGTTAAAACTTGATTTTTTGGTCTTTGCGTCTTAGTGTAATAATATAAAATAATCGATTTGCGATTTGTTCCATTAGGAAATTTTATTGGTTCAGGAAGGCCATGATAACTGTAGTCGTGACTATCAAATACGACTAGCCTATTAAACAAAGGCTCCACTTTTTTAACTAATTGTGTACCATTTTTATTGTAAATACCAAATTCGCCACCCCATGATTCCTCCCAATCAGGATTTAGATATATCAAAGCATTCATTCGTCGATTCAATCCTGTAGCATCATGATAATTACCGTCAACATGAACATCAAGCAGTCCCCCATTCTGAGTAACATTCAAACCACCACCTGAAAAATAAGGGTCAGAAATTAATTTTTGTATTCCAAATACTTTAGAAAAAGCATTTAACAATAAAGAACTATTTAAAATTCTCACGCTATCAACAATATTTTCAGGTATATCAAACTCACTCATCCATGTAGTTCTTGACTTGACTTCAATACCATCATCATTTTCATGCTCCCAAACATTGTTATCCAACTCAGGGAAGCTTTCTAAACATTTTTGCGCTAATTCATCAGGCAAAAAGTTATCTATAACAAGATGCTTATAAGGCTCTTGATGTAAAAAAATTTTTGTTACTTTATTCGCACATATTTCTGCGATTTTTTTTAATTGTAATTGTTGCATCTATGTTTTTTAAATTTAAATTTTATATGAATACATTTTGCTAGACTTTATATCATCAATCATATCTCTAATCATAATTTCATAATTAGGAATATCGACGTCCATTAACATTCTTGTATCCACAAGACTCTTATCAACAACTTCCCCATCTAATTGATTAATGCTAATATCTTTTTTTGTGTTTTTTTTAAACAACTTTAAAAGATTGTATTTATTAATCGGTATATTATTTGTCACATGATATATACCTGTTATATCTCCTTCAATAGCACATTTGACAGCCTTTGCTAACTCTATTGTAGTAACGCCTGACCAAATAGATTTGGTAAATCCAGAAATATCAGCTGACTGACTCATAAACCAATGAAAAAGTCCCTCGCCACTCCTTTTCAACTCTGGGCCAATAATAGATGTCCTTAATGTCAAATTAGTACTATCTTCAATTTCTCCTAATTTCTTTGTTTGGGAGTAAATACCTTTACCATCTTTAACATCTGATTCAATATAACTTCCTTTTTCACCAGAAAAGACGCAATCAGTTGAAATATGAATTAACTTTGCATTAATGTTTTTAGAAATTTTTTTCAACTGATGCGGGAAGTAAGCATTTAGATAAATAGCATTTTCCAGATTCTTGCACCCATTAATTAATATGCCAATACAATTCACAATAAAATCAGGTTTCATTTTCGCAATAATCTTTTCAAATTTTACTTTGTCTGTTACATCAACTATGACGGTTTTTTCTCTTAACTTAAACTTAAAGGCAATGTCTGCAACATCATAATTATCAAACTTTAAAAAATGATTGACAACCTGATGTCCTAACATCCCAGTTGACCCTAATACTAGGACTTTTTTTTTCAAGACTTATACTTCCTTGTGCCAAATAGTTCTATTCACGTAATCAACATATGACAAGATAATTCGCAAAACTTTCTTGGATACATTGT
>Ga0115000_10004329_pt1 | contig 11650 bp, 8 predicted proteins | sample ArcticOcean_MG_C_6_FD_89690 | JGI IMG/M metagenome (GOLD analysis project Ga0115000, IMG submission 89690) | Marine microbial communities from western Arctic Ocean - ArcticOcean_MG_CB8_128 | ecosystem: Environmental > Aquatic > Marine > Oceanic | place: Arctic Ocean: Canada Basin | collected... | reverse complement strand
TGATTACTTGTCTTTTCCCTTTAAAATCCATTTTATTATTTTTTAATAAATTTATCGGGGTTTCTAGCGAATTTTTCCCCGATCCGAACAATGCCAGTAATAACTTCTGGACTAATGACCCCAATGATACCATAAGTAATAGCTTTAGTTAAAGATGAAACATCTGTTTGCTCTAGAACGAACCAAGCGATAGTCGCAGCTATAGCCGCTGTTATGATTTTCTTGAATTGTTCTATGCAAGACAGATTTTTATTAGCATGTAGCAATCTAGCGCACATAGCGACCGCCCCTATAAAAGAGACAACCCACCCACCACTTATAAACTCTTTAAGTATAGATTTCTCTGGCTCCATGTTATACTAATTACACTTTATAAAAAAAAAGCCCACTTTCCATTGATATTTTTTCAAATATTAATTATTTAAATGGATAGACTTCTCGTTCGAGACGACGAAACCTTGCATCAGAATGCCAAACCTCATCAGTATTAGGCATATAAATACCTTCTTTAGTCGGAATCGGCTCCCCTTTCTGTAGTTTCAGAGTGGAAGGTTGATAAATATTTAAATCGCGAACGTTCGGAGGTAAGTCTTTCGCGCAAGAGGTCAGCCCAATCAGCATCATTACTAGTGCCGCTCTGCCTGAGAGCTTCAATTTCTTTAATGATTTCATATTCTTCTTTATCATGCTCTTTTTGCAAATCATAATAAAACCTTTTGTTCTTTAAGGTCAAGAACAGTTCTAAAGATTTTAAAAGAGATTTAATTAATTGCAACATCAAGCTTCTGCTCCATGAGTGTATATCTTCTCCTCTGTTTTTTCTAGGTCATTAGCTACTTGAGTGACATAGCCGCCGACCACCCTTGCACAATCAATAGCCCATCCGCGAGACCCTTCGAGTTTGGCGCTGTAACCGTGATGATATTCGCCTTTTCGAGTGTATACTTTGTAAAAAGTGGTTTTTGTTTTCATTTGTTTGGTATGAATTCTAAAGAAATATTGCCGACATTCTGTTTATTGTCTGACAGATGCCCATAGATGGTAACGGCATTAGGTAAAAAATCAATACCTTTTTCGTCTAGTAGGTAAATGTCTTCCCCGTCAGAGAATTTTCTTAACAGACCATGTTTGATTTTTTCTGTACCACGCAACAAAAGATCTTTGCCTATTAAATGAGCAGTAGTCTTGTTTGTCCCCACAACTTTAAATTTGATTGTCATTATATCTCTATTACACCAAACAACAGTGTTGTTTTCATCGTTAAATATTATGACTTTTTTATCATACCTTTCAATGAATTTTTTAAACGATTGACATTTATGTTTTCTTCTTATGTTGCTTTTGATGTAATTTTTACCCAACTCTTTCATAGCGTGATCGAATATACCTCGCGCAGTAGCCATCAAATCGGGACTGCTAAAGTTTTTTGTAATCATAAAGATAAACGTGAGGTCTAAATAATCTCCAGAATCTAATATAAAAGCAGCTACTTTAAGTTTCGAGTCCTCTTCGACAATATATACCTGAGAATTCTTACAATAATTTAAGAATAGAGACTCTATTTTCTGCCTCCTTAAATGAGGAGAGCGTATATAATCTAGGTCATAAGGTTTCGAGCTTAAAAAGAAATCATAAAACTTAAGTTCCAACTCCTTGTCATAGTTTTTTAGATGTGTAATTTTCACTTCTTTTTAATATTATATACTAATAAAGTGTAAATTACATTATGGCGGAAGAAGGAAAAAACAAAGTAGCACGTAGTTTATTAGACCTACAGCCGACCGCATTATTAGAATTGTTTAGGGTTTACCCAGACAGGATTAACAATCCAACCGTATGGTTGGGGTTTCATGGAGGGGCTGTCTATTCTGAATCTATTCAGTGGCAAGGTTTTAAATACCTACCTTTGTCTATGGAGAGCGAAGGATTTGATATATTAGGCGATGGAAAATTAGCTAGACCTAAAATCCGTGTAGCTAATCAAAATAATATCATTACGCAACTCCTTCAGGTGCATAAAGATTTTAAAAATGCCAGTTTTGTTAGAAAAAGAGTATCCGTTAAATTTATTGACGATGAAAACTTTGAGGGTGGTAATCCTTTTGGAGAAGCTGATCCTAAAGCAGAATTGACAGACGAAACGTGGCTAATGGGCAGAAAAACTCAGGAGTCTAAGCTGTTTGTGGAGTTCGAACTTAATTCACCATTGGACCTTGAGGGGTTTAGCGTTAATTCTCGTAGCGTTGTTTCTAAATTCTGTTATTGGCAATATAGAGGAGAGGGATGTAGGTATCAAGGTCTCCCTATAGAAAGGAGTGATGGCCAAAACTTCCAAGACCTCGGTGGAAGCGGAGTAGCACCTAATTACACCCCACAATCTGGTTACGCAGGTTCATTTTTCGATAATCCCACTTCTATATGGGCTGCGTCAACGCCATATACCAAAGGTAATATAGCGATAACGCAAAGTCCTACTATTTTCTTGGCTAACTCTGATCCAAATATACAGGGGCAACCATTAAAAACAGCATACGTCTGCGTCCAAGATAATTCAGGGCAACAGCCAGAAGACAACCCCAGCTTCTGGCAAAGAGATGGGTGTACTAAAAAACTTTCTGCATGTAAAAAAAGATTCAATGAAATTGATTTGATAGGGTTTGTCGAAGGCCAAAACGTCAATAGCGGTTTTAACGCAATCCAGATTTCTGGCCAAGCGAGCGACACCCAATTGAGCCCATCTTCCGAAGGCTCATTTCCAATCCCAACTAATACAGCTCTATTTCATAGTACTGCCTCAGAATTAACAGGACAGTTAACTGGAGAATTCACTATAATGGGCTGGGTTAATATCAATAATATCAGCCCAGTAGGAGCAGGGATCTTAAGTACTTCGCCAAGAGACGATCAAATGTGGCCGAATAATCAATGGTTAAATATCAACGCTAATACAAGTACAATGGCCAGCAAAGACGGGCGGACGAAAAAAAGAGGCGATGCGACGAATCAGATCGCGGCTAATTATATGGGACATACGATAAACCCAAATAGCGCAAGCTGGAAATACAACTCTTATAGGACCATAAATCTACACGAACAACAAATAGGTGGTGATTCGAGGGATTGGGTTCAATATATAATAACAAATAGTAAAGATTCCGAAGCCATCAATGGAGTAGGAGAAGATCAGACTACATTGATCAAGTTCTATGTAAATGCAGTAAATCAATCAACAAATGTTAGTTTTAGAGCCAATCAGGACGCAGGACATTTTGCGACAAGTAATCTAGGTAATTTCGCCAGCTTGACAGAAAGAAAAGCTATGAATTGGCCAGCTGTTCGGAACGCGACGACCGCTCTGCCTGAGACATTTATGTTGGGCGCTGTTAAGTATTACCCAGGGAGGATAGGCTCTTGGAATTCGCCACCACACTACCCCTCGACACCCTATATGACTTCAATGAACGGAGCGCTTGGAGCTTGGGCTGTATGGAATAGACCTTTGAATGATGAAGAGGTAGAATATCTTTACAAAAAGATACCAACTCCAAATAGCGTTTCTAACACTTTGGATTTTGCTCCGCGAAATTATTATGAATGCACTGGGAGTTTTGGGACTATAACTGGTAGCGGGGATGGATCACTTTCTTACGGAAAAGACAGTTTAGTCGCTTGGTGGGACGCTAGCACGGGGATAGTTGACGGTGGTTCTACCGTGGGGATGCTCGATATCCATACGGGGGGTATTCATTTAACTGGCAGTGGAGAATTTAAAGGAATCTCCCAGGATTATAAAGAAGCCCCATTAACTCTCCTCCAAAACCCAACACCGACATTCCCTAACTTTGGAGGGTTTCCTGGGACTGACGGATTTAGCTATGCAAGAAGTACATAAGTGCAAAGGGGAAGTCACAGCCCTACATAAAATAAAAGAAATATCTCATGAGCATTTTAAACAGGAAATCTGTGGATTTTTAGGTTATGATCATGAAAAAAAAGAATTCATAATTCAAAAAGAGGACAATATCGCAACAAACCCTCGATCACATTTCTTAATAAACCCCCTAAGCTATTTACTCTTCAAAGATTCTTATAGTATGATAGCGGTTTTTCATAGCCATATCGTAGGAGATGAAACAGAATCTGAATTTGATGTCAAAATGTCAGACAATTGTTGCCAACCATTTTTGATATATAGCCTGAACACAAAAAAAATAAATATTTATACGCCCGAAACTATAGAATCAGATGTAAATATATTGGAAAGGATAAAGGCTGTAAAATGACAATAGTAAATATACATGGAATTCTAGGGCGAGAGTACGGTAATTCGTTCTTATTAAGCCTACCTAACCCAAAAGATGTTTTGGAGGCCATAGATTGTAACAGGCAGGGGTTTTTACAACGATTAGTAGAGCTACAAAGAGAAGGTCTTTGTTATGATATGATTATCAATAAAAAAAGAATTACCAATGGACCAGATATGGATCATATGTCAAATCCAGCTACTGTAGACCTTGTCCCAGCTATCTCAGGTAGTGGCCCCTTAATGGCCCCACTTCTCATGACTACGGGCTTGTTTACGGCAGGGTCAGCTGGTCTCGCTTTCGCGGCTTCCATAGCTAATTTCGTCCTTTTCGCGGCTATTAGTTACGCTCTAACACCTAAACCCGAAAACGAAGCTTTAGAAATATCGTCTAAAGCGTCAAAAAGCTCTTTGATTTTTAGTAATACTGTCAATTTAGCGAGTCAAGGGTCACCAGTCCCCATAGGCTATGGACGCTTACTAGTCGGCTCGCAAGTTATACAAGCTACAATAAAGTCTTTCCCTCAACACCAAGCCCCCTCAAAAGCTTTACGAGGTAGCGAAAGTAACCCCGTTTTTGTAGGAAATAGAGTATTATGAAGCATCTTCTCAAAAAGCTGAGCATCGCAGGAGCAGGAGGCAAAGGCGATAAACCTAAACCTCCTATTTATAAACCCCCTGTTATGGGGGAACTCCAATATGGAGCTTCGCACAGCTATGCGGAGACGTTGGATTTATTAAGCGATGGACCCATCGAAGGTATTGTTAATTCACATGGAGAATTAGTAGATGGTTTGAATATATTGCAAGGTATTTATTTAGATAATACGCCTGTAGCTGTGACTCAACAATCTGCGAGAAAATCTAATGAGCTAACGCCTCTAGAAGTTGATAAAATTAATTCTTTTAATGTAGAATTAGATAGCTCAGAAGGAGCCACGTATTTAAGTAAATTTTTTCAAGAATTAGAAGAAGTCGTAAATAGAAGTGCAGCTGGTAAAATAACAGCTTTAAACTCTGCCAGCGCTGGCGGGGTAGATATTTTCGAAGCTGAAAGTTGGCAAGATGTCGGCATGATGTTCTTGAGGGATAACAATGAAAGGAACCATGACCTGGTGCGTTACAGTAGTCATAGCCCATTCTACCCACCTGTTTTGCCATCTACCAAAACTGAATTCGCCCTTTCCATTAGAGCTTACATTAAATATAGAGGCGCAGGTGGCGCTCTAACATTCATACCGTATTTAAATGAAGAAACAATATCTTCAGTTGATAATACAAACCCAGCTTATAGGAATGACGCTCAACCAAAAGGGCCTATACAAGATGGTAGTTTAATATGGGGGGAGACTACACTAACATCCTCTAAATTCTTATTCGCTTTCAATTCAAATCTAGAGACTGAGAGTGTTTTCGTCCCATTTAATAGGGCGCAGCCAGTTTTAAACCCTAACTCTATATTCGCTGATAATATAAGAATCCTTAACAATTCAATACTGCCAGATCTCAATGATATTTTAACATTATTTAATACAAATAATATCGGCGCAAACCAACCGCAACAAACACTAGCGAAGAGGGCTTTGGGTAGAATAGGGTGGACAGAAGGAAGTGTAGAAAACCTCTTCACTGAGTATGTAAATGGGGAATCAGGAGGGATAGCAATATGTAAGGTGACTTCCTCGAACCCCAATTTAATAGGTAAAAACATATTAGATGGATCTTCTTTGATGAAAATGCAGACTTTGCCTTATGGATCTAACTACGGTTTTAACCTTATAGCTTATATGCAAAACAACGGGATAAAAGTCACTGATGTCACTTGTCCCGTAGTCTCTAACGATGGTATTTTAACTGGAGCTATGCACGGGTTCTTGATTTTCCAATTCCCTATAGAAAACGAAGCTATCGATAATTTTACTAATACTAGCCGAGGAAGAAGGATTACTTATGGAAAAAACTACACGCTTAAAATTCCACAAGAAATTATAAAGGGGTTAAAAGATTTAAACTCTTTAAGATACACAAGAAGGACTGGAAATGAATCAAGCTATTCGACAATATCTGTAGACCCTACGGTTAATAATATTCAAACGAATAACTTAAAATTTAATTACAGTAACGTTTTAGCCGAAATACGCAAAGGCGAAGAGAGTCAACAGCCTTTCGATAATTTCAAAAATATTTTTATTGATCATCAATATAGCAAGGAGCTATTCGGGCCTTTCGGGACCGCTAAAGCTAACGGTAACGCCAATAACTCAGAGGAACAAACAAATGCACCACAGCGTATCACCGCTAATCCCTCTATGCTATCAAGAGGAGAAGTAGTCGGGCAATCAGCCTCTAACTTCAATACATTATTAGAAAATGGTTTACCCGTTGGTGAAGGAAGCGATGACGAAAGACTAGATGCTGGAAGAAAGTCTAGAAATTATTCATCTTGGGCAGAAAGCTCTTTAGCTGATTTCGATGAAGACGCTATCTCAGTCATACATATAATCTACAATCCTAATGTAGAAGAGGCTTTTATAACTTTAGATGTTTCTTCTCTAAAAGACACTCTTGTCAAAGAAGTCAAAAACGTAAGGGATGGAAGATTAGAAGATAATAAAGATTTGAGTATAGGGACAAGTTTCCCTACCGTATTAAACATAGAAGTAGAAACTGGCTTTATCGGTAAAAAAAGCGATAACTCTGAAGGGCAAATACGATTTAGAAAATACTACTTCAGGATAGTAGCTTTAATAGAAGGAAGCACTTTGATCGACATTGGCAACCCCGATTATAAAGGAGCTAGCGGTAGAGAGTTTGTAGTAGAATTAAATGGGGCAGATGATAATCTCAACTATCTTTCTCAACCTTTCCAGTTACCCCCTAACGAAGCCCAAGAAAAGAGTTCTCTCACAGCAAATAGAGAACAAGTTATAGAGGCTGGAGTTGTCGGTGAAATGCAAACGCGAAACAGATATGTAAAAATAACAAAACTTTCTTATGAGAGTAATTCTGTCCTATTAGATAAAGTCGTATCGGTTCGCAAAGTCACAGAAATTATCAATGCAAATCTACCCTACCCATTTTCTGCTATAGTAGGTACGAAATTAGATTCTAGGTCTTTTGGCAGTATTCCCAAAAGAGCTTATGACTGCAAACTCAAAAAAGTAAAAATCCCTAGAAATTATTTCCCAACTAATAAAGGCATAGATAAAAGATATTACGATACTGAAGAAGAGTTCGATAATGCTAGCCAAAAAGATAAATTAATTTATAAAGGAGATTGGGATGGCTCATTCCATGAAACTCTACAATGGACAGATAACCCTGCATGGATATTGTATGATCTATTAACTAATGTCAGATATGGTATGGGTTCGCATATCAATATTAATCAAATTAATAAATGGCAACTCTATAAAATAGGTAGATTTTGCGACAATGTAGATAACCAAGGTTATTTCTTAGGGGTCACAGATGGTAGAGGAGGGAAAGAACCCCGTTTCTCTTGCAATATAGTCTTTGATCAAGGAGAAAAAATATTTGACGCTATAAACACTATAGCTGCACTCTTTAGGGGAAGGACTTTCTTTAGCAATTCTGAGATTAACTTCGTGGACGATAGACCTAGAACCGCGATTAATTTGTTTACTAACGAAAGCGTCAAAGATGGTTTGTTTTTCTACTCCAACAACAGAAGAGACCAACAATTCAATACTATAGAAATAGGATATAAAGATAGATTTAATAACTACGAACCTAAAATAGAAGTTATTGAAGACGAGGAAGATATAAAAGAGCGTGGTATTTTCAAGAAACGTATAGAAGGTGTAGGCATAACCTCTAGAGCTATGGCCCGTAGAGCTGCTAAACATCAAATCTTTTCCAAAATAAAAGAAAACCAACAAGTAGCTTTTACTTCGGGTTTAGAGACTCTCTTATGTAAACCTGGAGATCTGGTTATAATAGAAGATGAATTAAAAACCAATATAACTAATTTCGGCAAAGTTTTAGATGTCAATTTAGAAAACGAGACAATTAGAATTAGCAATAACTTCTCTGATACTATGAATACTGGAGTTCTAACTGTGTATAGTCCTACTGGCGTAGATAGTATAGATGAGTTAGATACTATAGCTAATCAAATTAGACAAAGATATGACAGCTTTACTATTACAGGTTCAACCTCGAACTCTTGGCATCCTTTCACTGGAGAGTATCACTTTTCAGGTTATACTGAGGGATACGAAGCTTCTGGATTTGTTAGTGGAGACACTAGATATTCTGCTTACGCTTCTTATACAGGAACAGCTAGCAAAAACGTATATTTCGAAACAGGTGTAACTGGCTGGGTTCTTGGTTCTGGAAACGCTATATCTTTAGCTTCTGGTGATTTTATCGCCAAAGATACAGGCGCTCAAAGCCTCCTAACATTTAATACAGGAGAAATAGCTGTTCTAGATATGAATTCTGGCGATAAAAGGGGAAGCTCTGTTGCATTTGCTGGTTTTGATTTAAATAGTTTTACAGGCTATAGTCGAGGTATAACTAATTATGAGCTATCTAATATAGCCCCTGAGCAAATAACAGAAATTAGCGTCACTGGTATAGTAACCAATCTAGAATATGGATGTTTAGTCTCAGGATTCGACAAGCCAGAGATATTACCATTATTGCAATTAGGAAGTACAACCAAATTTCAAATTAAAGATGCTAGCCCTTTCTTTTATAAAATTATCTCTATGAAAGAGGAGAACCCTAATGAGTATCTTGTGACTGCCACAAAATACGATACTGGTAAATTTAATTTGATTGATAAAAATATCAGTATAGAAAATAAAGCTAATACTTATAGTTATCAAGTCGCTCAAACAATTAACGGAGTGACGTATACGACTTTAGACCCCCCTGCGTTTGTAGGCGATGTAACGACTGGGATACCCAACACTGCAGATCAGACGTTCAATATAACAGGGGAATGGACTGATGTCACCGATAATGAAGGGTATGGAGTCAGGCTCACTTTGCCCAACGGTCAAGTAGTTGACACAACTACCCCAAAAAATGTTACTAGTATTAGTCTATCTGGATTAAATCAAGTAGGTGTATTTAATGTAGGTGTAAATACACTAGGGAATATGGGCCGCGATGGAGGAAACGCATACTATAACTCTCCATATATAAACACTGGAATATTCATCCTCTACGAAGAAGCGCTCGTTTACTCCAAATCATTTTTAAATAACATCACTATTCTATAATGAACTACACGGGCTATACAGTATTAAAGACTCCCAGAAGTGGAGCAGCCTTTGCATACGCAAAAGAAGCAAGAGAATTCGCAACTGGAGCTACAGGGGCGGGGGGTTATTTGAATGCCGCTGCGATTGCTTCTGGATGGACTAGCGTCAATTTTGTAAGCGCAATTCTAGAAGGCTCTAGCTCTTTACCCGCATCTATAGGAGCGGCTTATCCCAATCTTTATACTGGCGCGGCCACTGTTATTGGCGGTGCGACCCCTATCGGAGATTTAAGATCAGAGGACGGCCCTTACGTTGAAGTAGGCTCTACCGATGTATACTATACAAAAAAAGGTCAAGAATATGGCGCAGCTTTTTATGCCACTTATATAGGAGGCACTAATTCAGCGCCGACCAAAATAGGTATCGGAACTACCGCTGGTGATATTACTACAAGTGGATACTACGAAGGGAGTTTTACTACTCGTAGCATTTATGAATTCGACAGTGTTTATAGCGCAGATCTCGATGACCTGAATAAGGTGATAACAGGTAGTGGAGTATATAAAAATGGAAGCGATGTATCTTTGCAGTTTAACATCTTAAACAGAAATGGAGAACTACTGACTTCTGCGTCTCAAATAGCAGCTGACCCTTTTATTGAAAAACAAATAATTAGCATTTTAGATTCTGATGCTAATGTAGTATTTCCTAGCTACAGAACAAATGGAGATTCGACCTTCACTTTCTCTCGCTCCCAAAACATAGATGTCTTCGGCTCTTATAATAGGAATTTTGGAATAAGAAATGAAATTGTAAATGCAGATGGAGGTATATCCACTGGAGAGTTTTACCTTTACGCTAACACGGCGACTTTCGATCAAGTAATAGTCCAATCTTCTGGACAAACCTCCTTAAATGAAAACCTTACTAATCATTTTCCACCAGACACTGGGAGCATAACTTCCGCCGCTGATAGAGCTGATGCGATTAAGTATTTTAACAACCAACCTATCAACACATCTGGGTCTACTGGATTCATAGAATTAACGTTGGGTTTTAATGAGAGTCCGAACTTTACTAATCTAGGCGATCTTACTATATGGAATGGGACATCTGGAGATTTTGCGACAAACAGGAGTAGCCTAGTAAGTAATTATCCATTAAATTCAATTCAAGAAGGGCAGCGCATTAGACTCACTGCTAATGATGGTATACAAGAAGCAACTCCTCTCTTTTTTAAATTATTAGCAGACAGTGAAGTCGGGTTTGAGCCAGAGCTATTAACTATAGGGCCATATACTCTCGAACCTAACGACGAAGGCCCAGATTTAAATCTTTATAACCAAGGAGACCAATCATTAGTCGGAGACTTTACTATCGGAGGGGGATTAGATGGAGATGAAGCTAATGGCGGCAATTTAAACGTCAGTGGCGAATTACATGTTGCAGGATCTGGTGAGTTTGTAGGCCAAGTTACAATACCCCAAACCCCTATAGAAGATACCGATGCAGCATCGAAAGGATATGTCGATACACAAGTTGGATCATATGATACATTACAAGAAGTCACCGATAATGGAAAAACGACGACCAATAGCATTAGTATCGGAACATCTGACACGCCAACGGCTAGGTTAGATCTGAAATCATCAAGCTCAGGATCGAGCGATTACGCTTTAAAAATCAAAAATAGCGCTAATACCGCGCTTCTTTCGGTTAGAGACGACGGGATAGTGACTCTTGGTGGTAGCAACACTATTACAGATACAAAAGTAGGTTACTGGGATACTGCTTATAGTGATAGCATAACGGGCCTGAGCGTCGCAGGAGCGGCGACGAAAACGATAACGGTAATGCAACAAGACGGTAGTTCTTTAACTGCTACTTGGTCAGACGAATCAGGCGATAATAACTACGTCACAGGTGGTAGCGTCACTGGCGGGGAGGTTATATTAGAAAGAGAAGGGTTAAGCAATCTGACTTTCGACATCGATAATACGGAGATAACTAACGGAGCGTTATATACTACTAACTTAGGAACAGTCACGGGTGACGGAGCGGATACGAGAATCCCTACGTGGGATAGCACAAACGGTTTGACAAGTGATGC
>Ga0115000_10004328_pt1 | contig 11651 bp, 7 predicted proteins | sample ArcticOcean_MG_C_6_FD_89690 | JGI IMG/M metagenome (GOLD analysis project Ga0115000, IMG submission 89690) | Marine microbial communities from western Arctic Ocean - ArcticOcean_MG_CB8_128 | ecosystem: Environmental > Aquatic > Marine > Oceanic | place: Arctic Ocean: Canada Basin | collected... | reverse complement strand
TGATGGAAAAAGAAAGTAAAATGATTTTTCTCATTATGTAAAGTCTCAAGATCAGGTTAAAGAGTGGCTAAGAAAAACAGTAAAATTAAAGGACATTTTTGGCCCACAGATATTCCCAACTCTCTCCCAGCATGTGGGATGGCTGTCGGGGAATTCCGAACCAAGAGATTATCAGTCATTTTACTAGAATTCTTAACTTCTAATATTACTTGATTTTAGCAAATAATCGTAGCAGAGTTTCCAAGAAAAATAATTGGGTGGCAAATGATCTATAAACGAGTGTTTAATTATCGCAATGTTCGCCTTTATTTTTTTATTCCTTTTTATGGTCAAAATGGAAAACTTAGGAATATGATGGGTAAATTGAGAATATCAATTACGATATATTTAAAATATTTCACCACAAACTTTTGCTATTTCTTTGTCTTTTTATTTAAAAACTTGTAATATTCCGAAATCATCTTCAACGAGCCATCCACCACCAGGAACTTCATCTTTTATAGTTCCTTGCCCTTGAATTGAACCATCTTCAAACCAGAATTTAGCTTTTCCCCAGGGAACATCATTTACGTATTCAACAGTCATCTCTTTCTTCCCATTTTCATACCATTGGGTCCAGGTGCCATTTCTCCCTCCATCTTTGAAGACAATAACCAATCCTTTTTTCCCATTCTCATGCCATTCTTTATATTTTCCATCAGGAATACCATTAAAGTACACTGTTTTTAGTGCTTTTTTCCCATTCTCATACCATTCCTCATACTTTCCATGTTCCAATCCATTAACATAAGTCCCAAAGATTGATTTTTTTCCATTTTCATACCATTCTTTATAGGGGCCATCATATTTATTTTGGATGAAATTAGTTTCTAATTCTTTACGTCTTTTTCTTTCGTCATCGTACCATTGTTTCCATTCTCCATGCTTTAAGCCCATTTCGTAATGCCCAATCATAATCGGTTCTCCAATCCGATTCAATTTTAGCCAAAGACCATGGCGAATACCATCCTGAAAGTCTCCTTTCATAGGGCCTGTATTAAGATGTTTTATAGCTTGTCCGGTGAACAAATTTCCATCAAGAAAATATTTTCCATCAAGTGAATCTAGCTTACCCCAATCAACAGCGTGCAGTTGTGTAAGGTATATAAAAGAGATACCTAATTTTAAAAATATTGGTTTCATATCTATCAATTAACTTTGCCAAGTGTTGTGTAAGTTAAATCTAATTTCCACCAAACTGAATTACAAAAAATGTTCTATGATTAGCATAATAACCCGCTAAATAGCAGTGGGTGAATATCTCATAATTAAATGTTATAGAGATTGTTAATGTTCAGCTTTTGAATAAGGTAAATTTTGTATGAGCGATCGAATTAATTAAGCCTTGAATTTCAGCTGAATTAAAAAGAATTCCCCCATTAAAGACGTTCTTTCATAACGGGGGAATTTGACGTGGGCCCACAGGGATTCGAACCCCGAACCAATAGATTATGAGTCTACTGCTCTAACCGTTGAGCTATGGGCCCTAAACGGCGTAAAAATTAAGGCTTATTTTCACCTTCTCTGACTTTTTTCATCCAAAGTTTTTTTAACAATTCCGGCTTTATAATATTTCTTATATTTTTTATTGCCCACCAATGAATGTGAATGAAAATTAGCACTAGGATAAAAACATGAAAAAACACCAGAAAACACAATTCACCATATATGGAATTAACAATACAATTGCAATTTTAGAATCTAAACGATTTACTGTTTCAAAAATTGATATCGTTAGAAATGGAAGAGCTGAAAAAGATGATTATTTAATGCGTCTGGTTAGTGAATTGACTTTTCAACCCAAACTTTATACCAAGCCAGGATTTTTTCAGAAGTATCCAGAGGGGCGAACTCAAGGAATTGCCTTGGTTATAGATGGAAGCATTGCTAAAAATGAATTGCCGGATTATTCAGAAAAAGAATCAATTTGCTTATTAGTATTGGATCAAATTGAAGATCCTCAGAATTTTGGGCAAATTATTCGGACAGCAGAATGTGCTGGTATAAATGGTATAATAATTCCAAAACACCATTCAGCACCTATTACAGATACGGTTTTGCAAGTGAGCCAAGGGGCTTTTGTAAATATGCCTTTATACGAGGTTACCAATTTAAAAAATGAATTCCAGCAATTAAAAGACAACGGGTTCTGGATAGTGGGACTGGAAAACAGCATTGATGCGAAACCTTGGCATGAGATTGAGTATAAAGGGAAAACGGTCATCGTCGTTGGAAGCGAAGGAAAAGGTATCCGGGAAAAAGTTCTGGAATCCTGCGATTTCAAAGCAACGATTCCTATGCAGGGTGAAACAAATTCTTTGAATGTTAGCGCGGCAGTTTCTGCCATTGTATTTGAAAGATTAAGGCAAATCCAGGAATCAAAATAATGGCATCCACACACGACTACGATATTGACAAACGAAACAACGACATTCAGATTTACATCAATGGTGAATTCTTTCATCGGTCAGAAGCAAAGATATCGGTCATGGATAGTGGTTATCTTCTCGGTGATGGTGTATGGGAAGGGATTAGGCTCCATAAAGGGACACTGATTCATCTGGATGATCATTTGGATCGGCTTTTTTCAGGAGCGAAATCGATTGCTATGGATATTGGGGTTTCAAAAGATGAAATGGCTGAAGCATTACAAAAAACAATCAATATAAATGATATGGATTCGGATGTCCATATTCGTCTCATCGTTTCTCGTGGTATTAAAAAAACACCATACCAGCATCCAAAAGTGACCATAGGTAAGCCGACAGTTGTTATCATTCCGGAATACAAAATAGCTAGTGAAGAAATAAAAAAAGTGGGATTAACTCTAGCTACTGTAAAAACCAAACGGGACCATTCAATTCAGGATCCACGAATCAATTCATTGAGTAAACATAATTGCATTGCTGCCTGCATTGAGGCAGATCAACTCGGGGTGGATGAAGGGCTCATGCTGGACCCACATGATTTTGTTTCCACGTGCAATTCCACTAATTTTTTTATTGTGCGAGGTGAAAAAGTATGGACATCAACTGGTGAATATTGCCTGAATGGTGTGACCCGTGGAAGTATCATACGATTGTGTAAAGAATATGATATTCCCGTTTATGAAAAGAATTTTAATGTAGAAGATGTACATACTGCTGATGAGGTCTTTGTTACCGGAACATTTGCAGGTGTGATTCCGGTTATATCGGTTGATGGTAAAACTGTCGGTGACGGCACTCGCGGATCCATTACAGAATCCTTGCAAAACTGGTATGCGTTGGACATTGAAAAATTGGTTGAAGCATCATGAAGGGTATCCGAATTGCCATGTGGTCCGGCCCGCGGAATCTTTCTACAGCTATGATGCGGGCATTTGAAAATAGGCATGATACAGTCGTAGCCGATGAACCATTTTATGCTCATTATTTATATAAGACCAAAATAGATCATCCCGGGAAAGAAGAAATAATTGCGTCCCAAAGTACAGATTGGGCAAAAGTGGCTGACATGTGCACGGGAGAAATTCCTGACAGCAAACCTATTTGGTATCAGAAGCAGATGGCGCAACATAATTTGGAAGGGTGTGACATTTCTTGGATTAAAGGTGTAACAAATTGTTTTTTAATCCGGGATCCCAAGCAAGTTATAGCAAGTTATGGTAAACGCTTCCCGGTGGAAAATGAACGATTATTAGGATTCGAACAGCAGTCAGAACTATTGAAAATGGTGGAAGATATGACAGGAGAAACACCCCCGATTTTAGATGCAAAAGATATTTTAATAAATCCGGAGATGATGCTTAAAAAACTGTGTAAAAGAATTGGAATTGAATTTTCAGAAAGAATGCTGAATTGGCCTGCCGGTAAACGGGACAGTGATGGTATGTGGGCACCATATTGGTACAACCGAGTAGAAGAGTCAACGGGTTTCAATCCTTATTTGGAAAAGGAAGTTTATTTAGATGATGAATTAATACCTATGTATACTAGGTGCATGGAACATTATAATCTTCTATTTAATAAAAGGATCAATAATGAGTAATAATAAAACCTTATATATAATAGTAGTGATATTTACCTAACTATCCCCACAAACAAAAAACCCCACTTTCGTGGGGCTTTTTGTTGTAGAAAGGGTAAACCTATTTAAGTAATACCATTTTCTTGGTCTGTGTGAACTTTCCGGCATGTATAGTATATAAATACAACCCAGCAGATACTGCTTCACCAAAGGTGTTGGTAGCATTCCACTGGACAATATTATATCCTGCCGTTTGCTGTCCACTGACCAGAGTACTTATCTGCCGTCCCATCATATCATAGATGGTAATATTAACCAGTCCATCTTCAGGAAGGTCATAGCGGATAGTTGTCACTGGATTAAATGGATTTGGATAGTTTTGGTGAAGTACAAAACTTATTGGAGTTATAGAAGTATTCTCATCATTCGATAAGGCATCACAGCCGATACCCAACGCTCCCATATTCGCACCACTTTCGCCTGTTCCAACACACGGGGAATTTTCTGTTAAATTAAAATCACTACTATCGGGATTGCAGAATAATGGGTCTGAATCAATATTACCTATACCATTCCATCCACCTTGTATGTCACTATAAGTAATTGTTGGTGTTCCTAATCCTTGAATTTGAGTTGGATCATTGCCCCATATAATTGAATTAGTTAGTATGGGATTGGTATTTGCCCCTACAAACAATCCACCACCAAAAAATGTAGCAGTATTCCCGCTAACTGTTAAATTTATTAATGCGGCATCAGTATCAAGGATAAATATCCCACCGCCATAAGATGCTGTATTATCATTTACAGTAACATTTGTCAACGTCGCTTCTGAATTATTAATTATCATTCCGCCACCAACAGAATCATTTCTATAGCAATTATTCCCAGTAACTGTTATATCCGTCACTGATACAGTAGCTGAAAAAATCATTAATCCACCACCATAATGTTCTGAAGTATTCTCCTGAATAATAAGATTCGACAAAGTTGGACCAGACACTCGCCAAATAGAAATTCCAGCACCGGCAGCTGCAGTATTATCTGTAAGGATCAAATTCTCGAAGACTGCGTTAACAGGACTAACTGGTCCATCATAAACATATTCAAGATCAGGATGTGTTACAAGAATTCCACCACCGCCAATACATCCGGCACTTACGGCATTTCCACCTGTTATTGTAAAGTTTGCTACTTTAATATTTTCACATTCTTCCACTATTTTAATCACTCGGCTTTCTTTCTCCAAATCAGCTTCTGCATCTAATATTGAAGTTTCTCGACTGGTGCCAATCAAATGAACATAATCTGGAAGAATAATTGGAAATTGTTCACCCGTTGTCGATGGCGAAAACACACCATCTGCAACATAAATTGTGGTTATAGTGGTTGAGTCATTTTTTACTAGACTTAGAGCATGGCCAATATTCTTAAAAGGCTGAGATTCTGTTCCAGGGTTGTTATTATTTCCATCCATAGAAACATAAAATGAATTTCCTTCTATACAATTGCCGGAAACATCATTTTGGATATACACTGCTTCTTTTTCTTTTGATTTAAGTACAAACTCATTAACACTGTTTGACTCACAATCAATATCTTCAAAAATGCTATAGCTTACATCGATGAATCCATCATACCCTCGGGAATAAAAATTCTTACCATCTCCGCTGCTGTTATTCTCAAAATAATTATTTTGTATATTGACCTCTTCCGGTATGTCCCGGCTTGAGTGACGGATTCTTCTGGCGTTGTTCCTATCTTCATCAAACTCAACATCCTCATCACTGAATTGAGCAATTGCACCACCATTTGCGATATTGATTGAACCACTACCACTATCAGATTGAGCGCTACCATTATTTATGAATCGATTATACATGACGGTTGGATAAGCTTTAAATATCAGGATTGCTCCACCGGATCGTTCCGGGCGTTGGACAACTATTTCGCATGTATCGTTTTCCACCATAGCAGTGCCAATACCATCTTGAAAGGTGAAGCCTAAAATTGTGGGTGCAATATTACCATCCCGAACAACCAGGCAACTTCCATAATCTGGATCGACTGGTTCCGAGGTACCACTGATGATGGTTTCTTGAATATTTTCATTATTGATCCATTCGGTATTAAGGTCATCATTTAGCGCATGACTGGCGAGGACTATTTCTTTTTCAAGAATGAGGTTTTCTGAATAAGTCCCCTGTGCAACAAGCACAGTGTCTCCATCAACCGAAGCATTAATACCTGCCTGGATGGTTGTATAATCAGATGGTATGTTAATTGTGGTAGCGAAAAGGACAGAAATCAATCCACTCCCAAACAGTATCACTTTTTTCATTGTTTTGTCCTCTTAATAATTAGTAAGTGAAATGAAAATTGTCACAAATATAGATACAAATACATAAATCATAGTATATCTAATAATTCAGCGTTGCCAAAATTAGAAGAAAAAATTTAGAGACACCCTATCCAGTAGCTTTTAGGCAAACAAAAAACCCCACTTTCGTGGGGCTTTTTGTTGTAGAAAGGGTAAACTTATTTTAGCAGTACCATCTTCTTGGTCTGTGTGAACTTTCCGGCATGTATAGTATATAAATACAACCCGGCAGATACTGCTTCACCAAAGGTGTTGGTGGCATTCCACTGGACAATATTATATCCTGCCGTTTGCTGCCCACTGAACAGGGTACTTATCTGCCGTCCCATCATATCATAGATGGTAATATTAACCAGTCCATCTTCAGGAAGGTCATAGCGGATAGTTGTCACTGGATTAAATGGATTTGGATAGTTCTGATGGATTTTATAGGATATTGGCAAATTATCTCCATTTGAGATATCCAGGTTTTCCAATACTAGAGCTATAGTTTCTGAGTGCTCACTCCATTCAGTAGAGAAATAAGAAACTCTATAGAAATATAACGTATTGAATTCTAGATCTCCATCAGTATAAAAACTACTCGTCAGATAATTGGAGACTACATTTTCAACAAATAGATCATCTGTAGATCTTTCCAATAAAAAGTATTGAAAGTTTTCATCTGTACTTGGGTCCCACCATAACATCACTGAGGCACTTTGGAGAAAATATTGAAAACCTGTAGGTGCAGGCAGGTTTGATTCAAAGGCTCCCATATCCGGGGCTGAACCATTATAATCAGTAATATCTTCAGTTCCATCGCCATTTAGATCTGCCGTTCCTGTATTAATGCATGGTGAATCGGGAGCTTGTAAGGTATAATCACCATTATTAGCATCCGTGAAGAGTGGATCAGCATCGATATTGCCTTCACCGCCATATCCTCCTTCAATATCGCTGTAAGTGACAGTGGCAGAACCTTGAATTTCATTGCCAGTATTCTCCCAGATAATTGAATTGGTTATATCGACATTAGCGTCAGTGATACCTACGCCACCACCACCTCCTGATGTATTTCTACTAACAGTAACATTGTTCATCGTTGCAGATGTATTCATAACATCAATTCCACCAACATTTCCTGAAGCATAATTATTAACAACGGAAGTACGTGTGACGATAGCGTCAACATCTTCATCGAGTTGCATTCCACCACCATTACTGTCGGTTTCATTTCCAGACACTATGCAATCTTCAATGACCACTCCATCATTACCACTAATTGGGCCCCATACATTGATACCTCCACCACTACCGGAGGACCAATTATTACTAACTATGGACTCTTTTAAGGTGAAACCACCTTCGAGACCAAAAATTCCACCACCGCCCCACCATGCTGTATTCCCAGTAATTGTACAATTAATAAGGGTTGGGTGCGACCATGCACACATAATGCCACCTGCAAACATTTCACTGGCATTTCCGCTGATGGTCGAGTTTGTCATGGTCCAACCACCATAGCTATCAGGGCCACCACTATTATTGGTCCATATTCCACCGCCATGGGCTCCGACCGCAGTATTATTTGTTATGGTCATGTTATCAAATGTGCCTCGAGAATTTGCCAACATTATCCCGCCGCCTTGACCTTCCCCCTGGTTTTGGTTTCCAGTAATAGTCACACTTGTCATCGTTATGGTTGAGACGTATGAGAAGATCCCTCCACCAAATGCGGTTGCTGTATTGTTCCTTATAATAACATTGTTCAAAACAGGACCATCTACCCGAAAGAAGGCCATTCCACCACCATTATGTGAGTGATTATTTTCAATGATCACATTTTCAATAACCGGATATGTCGAGGCAATATTGGTTCCATCCTCTGTCTCTAAATTGAACATGTCATTAGCAGCCAATAGAAGCCCTCCGCCTCCAGTACACCCATGACCTTCAGAGTAGCCACCGGTTAAGGTCAAATTAGCTACTCTTACATTTTCAACTTCTTTGATGATCATGGTCGCTGCTTCTTTATTTGCATTCGCTTCAGCATCTAGTACTGTGGGCTGAAGATTATCTCCGATCAAGTGTACATTATCCGGAAGAACAATTGGAAAATGTTCTCCATTTGATGATGGTGAGTAAACTCCTGAATTAAGATTAATAGTGGTAACAGTTCCATCATCTTTTACAAGTGTTAGAGCGTGACCAATTGTTTTTAGAGGACTGGTCTCTGTACCATCGTTATTATCGTTGCCATCATTAGCAGATACATAAAATGAATTGGATTCTATACAAACACCGGATATTTCATTTTGAACATAATTAGCTTCATCTTCTATTGATTTAAGTACAAAATCATTTACAGTATTTGATTCACAGTCTATATCTTCAAAAACACTATAACTCACATCAATATCCCCATCATAGCCAAAAGAATAAAAATTCTCACCATCACCACTGCTGTTCCCTTCAAAATAATTATTCTGAATATTTAGCTCTCCCGGTATATCCCGGCTGGAATTTGATTCATCTGAATCTGGAGTACTTTCTAAGATAAAATCCCTTATAGCATCAAAGTCAGCAAAATCTACATGGGTTAATTCACCAGAAGAAAGATTTCTATCCTCATCAAACTCGACATCCTCATCAGCAAAATGACTGATGGCGCCTCCATTTGTAGTATTTTGTCCCGTCTCACCGGCAGTCCCATTATTCATAAACCGGTTGTAATTGATTTTCGGGTAAGCTTTATAAATCAGGATTGCACCACCGGATCGGTCCGATTTTGTAACACCACATTTAGTTACCATCATATTTGTTCCTGTCCCATTCTGAAAGGTAAATCCAAAAATCGTCGGCTCAGTATCAAAAGTAGGAACATAACTGCCGTCCTTGATAACCAGGCAGCTTCCATTATGGGCGCCATTAACTATAGTATTATTAATGTTATCATTATCCAGCCATTCGGTACCTAGGTCATCATATATGGCATGACTGGCCAGAACTATTTCATTGTCAAGAATTAAGTTTTCGGAATAAGTCCCCTGCGCAACGAGTACAGTGTCTCCATCAACCGAAGCGTTAAGACCTTCCTGGATAGTCGTATAATCTGACGGTATATTAATTGTGGTGGCGAAAAGGAAAGATATCAATCCGCTCCCAAACAGTATCACTTTTCTCATCATTTTGTCCTCTTTTTAAGTAGTGATTGTATGTGGAATAGAATATAAATATAATAATAAAACACTATTATATGCAAATGCTGGTGGATAAATATCTACGCCAAGTGGAACAATAACAACCAATAGAGGATTGGATGTTATAAATTTTGGCGGTCTGGGAATGAAATTATTTGATGTTTTTATTCAACGCCCAAACTATGTAGGTAATCATCATATCCGCGGCTGTGTTCTTTAGCTTTTTCCGGTGTTAATTCAATAATCCTCGTAGCCAATGAAGAAACAAATTCTCTGTCATGGCTCACAAAAATAATTGTGCCATCAAATCCACTTAATGCCAAGTTGAGAGACTCAATGGATTCCATATCTAAATGATTTGTTGGTTCATCCATGATAATCACGTTTGGGCGTTGTAAAATAATTTTCCCAAATAACATGCGACGTTGTTCACCACCTGACAATACACGAACAGGTTTATTTATATCATCTTGAGTGAATAACAGGCGACCTAATGTTCCTCGAATTGTTTGCATATCATCCCCTTTTTGACTCCATTGTGCCATCCAATCAACGAGTGACATGTTTGAGTTAAAATCCTGACTATGGTTTTGGGCAAAATATCCGATGACGGCATTATCAGACCATTTAATGGTGCCACCGTCTGGTGGTAAATCATTAACCAAGCAACTCAGGAGCGTCGTTTTTCCAATCCCATTGGTTCCAATTATGGCAAGTCTTTCGCCAGACTCAATTGAAATATTGAATTTTTTTAAAACAGAAAGAGTATCGTATCCTTTGTTTAAATCCTTCACATTCAATGCTGTATTGAAAACTTTGGAATGTTGTTTAAAACGAATGAAAGGATAAACTCGACTAGAATTTTTAATATCGTCTAATTTGATTTTACTAATTTGATTTGCGCGAGATGTTGCCTGTTTTGCTTTGGATGCATTTGCAGAAAATCGTTTGACAAAAGATTGTAATTCATCAATCTTTGCTTTTTTCTTTGCATTATCCAAAAACAGTCTTTCTCGTGCTTGCGTCGATGCCGTCATAAAATCATCATAGCTTCCAGGGTATAATCTAAGTTCGCCATAATCGAGATCTGCCATATGTGTGCAAACACTGTTTAGGAAATGACGATCATGTGAAATAATAATCATAGTACTATTTCGAGAGTTTAAAATTTCTTCTAACCAACGAATTGTATTAATGTCCAAATTATTAGTGGGCTCGTCCAAGAGTAAAATACCCGGATCTCCAAATAGGGCTTGGGCTAGTAAAACACGAAGTTTCATTCCTGGTGCTAACGAACTCATGGGTTCATCATGTTGCTCTAAAGGAATGCCCACACCCAAGAGTAAATCTCCAGCATGTGATTCGGCCATATAACCGTCCATTTCTGCAAATTCAGATTCCAAATCTGCCACTCTCATTCCTTCTTCTTCGGACATATTAAGTAATGCGTAAATTTTATCCCGTTCTTCTTTTACTTTCCATAAATCCCCATGCCCCATAATGACGCAATCTGAAATAACGATTTTTTCATAGGCATAATGATCTTGGTTTAATTTGGCAACACGTTCATTAATATCAATTTTTACCGTTCCTGAAGTTGGGTCAACTTCACCGGTTAATATTTTCATTAAAGTAGATTTTCCGGATCCATTTGCGCCTATGAGGCCATATCGATTACCTTTAGAAAAAGTGACGGAAATATCTTCAAAAAGTGGTTTGGAGCCATACTGCATGGCAATGCTTGTTGTTGAAATCAAAGATGTGCTCTTAGGGTTTGCGATTGACGGAATTCATCTTGAATGGGATTCAGTTCAATCATTTAAACATGGATTAAAAAAACCCCGTCAACATAGACAGGGTTTCTCCAGTGATCCGGGTGAGACTCGAACTCACGGCCAATGGCTTAAAAGGCCACTGCTCTACCAGCTGAGCTACCGGATCGAAAAATATTAATTATTGCTCAAAAAGCGGTGGGAAAATTACATTTTTTGTAGTGGGATACGAAAGAAAAACGGAAAAATATTCAATGAATTTAAATGTTA
>Ga0115000_10004327_pt1 | contig 11653 bp, 10 predicted proteins | sample ArcticOcean_MG_C_6_FD_89690 | JGI IMG/M metagenome (GOLD analysis project Ga0115000, IMG submission 89690) | Marine microbial communities from western Arctic Ocean - ArcticOcean_MG_CB8_128 | ecosystem: Environmental > Aquatic > Marine > Oceanic | place: Arctic Ocean: Canada Basin | collected... | reverse complement strand
TAAGGTGAGAGAGACGCGCAGCTTTTCAAAATATGCTAAGGTGAGAGCGAAAATAAGAAAAAAGGTAGAGGCCCATACTCGCTGTGCGTGCTCTGTGAGACCCCCCTGGCCCAAAAAGGGGAAAACATTTTTTCCAACTTTTCAAAAAATGCTAAGGTGAGAGCATTTGTATTTGATTTGACCCCGGGAAAACATGAGTTTGTAGGCGTACAAAATCCGTCCGATCTGGAAGCAGAGATTTGAAACCGATTTTCCAAAACCAAGCTTCTAGAAGCTTGATTAAAATCGCCGATGCATGAAAAACAAGCCGAAATTAGGTACGAAAGAGTAGCAAGGGGTAGCAGTTGTCGAATGCATCGCCCGCACCGCGTTCTTAGAACACCAAAGCGCTTTGGAAAGAGTGCGTCACGCTTAGACAGCGCACGCCTAAAATTTTGGATGCCAGCGCAGACAGGTGGTGGGCGCGCGCGCGGGGTCGCGGTGGTTGGGGCGATCGGCGCGGGGTGTGTGGGCGACGGTGGTGGCGACGGTGGCGAGTATATCGCCGCAGCGCTACCCGCGGCCGAAAACAAGACAGCGCGTTGGACAGAAAAGTGCGCACGCTTAGACAGCAGTGGCGCAGAAAGGTGGTGGGCGCGCGCGGCGGGGCCGCGGTGGTTGGGGCGATCGGCGATGGCGATACGCGAGCGAAAGCGCAACGCGTTTCCGCCGTCGATCGCCGAGCAACATTAAAAGTCTAGACATAACAACACGCTAACCAACTCAACCCTTCGTGTCCTACAGTAACGAAACCGGCTGGAACAGTCCGCTGTTGCACCGATGGCGGAGATGTGGTACGACATCGAGAACGCGAAGGCGCTCGTGGCGCACGCGCTGGCTGGTCGCAAGGGCCTGGCGTTCGCCGACGCGATGCAGCGCGTCTCGTATGGGGCCGAGTTGAACCTGGCCACCTCGACGGGAGACACGTTCCTGCACCTCGGCGCGCAGTACGAGCTGCCGTGGTTCGTCGAGATGTTGTGCCTCCTCGGTGCCGGGCGCTACCAGGAGGGCGGCGCCAAGGCGGACATGGTGTACGTCGGCGCGGCGCCACAAGCGCTCGCCGACACTCCGCAGGCCAAGGCCGAAGCCGCCGCCATGGGAATGCGACTGACCGAGGGACACCACAACCCGCTCAACGTCAACGCCGAGAACGACAAGGGGCTCACGGCGCTGCATATCGCGGCCCGATCTATCGACGTGCGCTCCGTGCTTGCGCTGCTCTCGTGCGGCGCCAGCTGCGACCAGCGGGCGAGCGGCGACTACCTCATCGGCGCGACGCCGCTGTTCATTGCCGCGATCTCCCGCCCGCGGACGATCCCGGACTCGTTCGTTGGCATGCAGCCCGGCGCCCGCAAAATGATCCAGGCGCTCGTCGACAAAGGTGCCAACATCCACGTCGCGCTCGAGGGTGGCTGCTCGCTGCTGGCGACCATGGCGATGGCCTCCGAGATCTCGGAGGACGACATGAAGTTTGTGACGGGAGTCGGCGGCAGCGTCTACATGGCCGAGCTGGAGCTGGCACGCTTCCTGTCGGAGCCTACCCGCCGCTTCGTCGTGGTCCGGGGCCCGCTGAGCGACGCACAGAAGCGCGTCGAGTTCGAGAAGGGGATGGAGCGGCTGGCAAACCTCGCCGTCGACGTCACCTCTGAGACGCACCGGACGAACATCAAGACGACGTGCGGCGGCTGCTGCCTTGCCTTTGACGCGAAGGTGCTGAAGCTACAATCGTGTCTGTGCAAGAAGGCCTTCTACTGCAGCAAGAAGTGCCAGAAGGTGCACTGGAACCGCGCGGTCGGCGGGCACACGGCCGTGTGTCCGTTCGCCAAGTGGTGACATAGCGTCGTAGCGTGGTGTGTTCCTATAATATACGGCGATTATCTTACGTCCAACAGCAGGCGTCGTTGGGTGGCGCTTTCAGGCGCGGCGCTTCGGCGTGTTTGACTCCGATGAGGGGTTGGGGTCGGTGTTCGCTAGCCGAGCCGCCGCTCGGCGGCGCAACTCCGCAGCGGCAACATGGTCGATGTGCGCAGTCAACAGACGAATAGCGCCAAGCAACGAGACGTCGCGAACTGGAGCGCCCGTCGACCGGAGAAAGTCTCGAATGTCTTTTGAAATAGCACTGTAGTTGGAGGGAGGCATACACGGGGCCACGTGGTGTTCAACTTGCAGATTCAAATACCCAAACACGGCGGCTGCAACTGCAGATTTTGCTGCGAAATCAAGGGTCCCCGCACTCTGTCGCTGCACCCACCCAACCGAGTTGTCTCTGCACCCCTCCGCTGTTTGTGGCATTGTGAAGTGGGAGAGCGAGAACGCGAGGCCGAGGTACACCCCTTGGAGCGGATACGCTATGGCAACAGCGCAAAGAAGGTGGTAGGCAGAGGGGCATGCCCACCACCACAATTGCGCGTGGAAAAGCAACGCTACCACTTCGTGTACCAACCGCTCGTTGAAGATGAAACGCTTTGTTCTAACCCAGAGCTCGGCAGAATACAGCGACAGTGCCGCCACAAACCACATTTTGGGGTATCTCAAGACGAACCCAGGGGTTTGCTTCGCGGCAAACATATTGAAGGCGACGAAGGGTGCGGTATCAAGGTCGCCGTCGGCACCGATTTCATTGGTGAATGCGTGGTGTCTGGAATGCTTCGTCCGCCACCATTGCGCAGACGCGCCGACGAACACGTTAAAAACCAATGTTTGGAGAGCGATGTCCACGCCTCTGCGACCAACGCCCCCGCCGTGGCCAAGGTGGTGTTGCGCGAAGCCGCATTGTGCCATGGAAACACCTAGTATTACACCGCCGATGACCACGTGCCCAGAAAACGCAAGACGAAGCCCGGCGAGAACCCCCCCACACGCGATCATTGTCCACAGTGTCAAATGAATCGTCGAGTTGAACAACCCCGCGCGCCGCCACGCGGGTACGAGTTGGTCGGACATGGTTGGAGTGCGAACTGCCGACCGCAGCGCGTCGGCGTCGGCGGGTTGTATAACGGGCAACATAGCAGCGAGGCGTTCTGCTCGCGGCCATCTTCCGTGAAATGCAGCGAATAGGTCCGCACATTCTTGCGTGTCGTCGACGGACGAAGAACCAGCACTTTCAAGTATCTCGCGACCTCCAGGGTGTTTCGACGAAAAAAGCGTCACGTCGTAGACGACGCCGCCAATGCGCAGGAACACTTTAGGGGCGCGTGTTGCGCTGCGGCTCGCGATCGTCGCGCGACTGCTTGTTGACGAAGGGCGAACCAAAATTGGTAGAAAGCCGACGAGCATTGCTACCATGTACAGACACTCCAAGACACAAAACACAGGCGCGCGTTCAAAAAACACTACGCCGTGGAATATGATGAGTATGAACTGTGTACATTGGACTGCTGTGAGCACACGTTTCATTGGGTTGGGTATTCCGTAAACCGCCAGGGCGTAGTGGGTGTACATGAAAACGTGTACCACGGAGTTCGCGAACACGCCAAAGGCGAAAATGTTGCCCTGTCGTTCCTGCCACCCATTGGCGACGGCGAGCCAAACCATGCCTATTGTCCCGTGATGAAAGAGATGTAAAATCGATAGTCTATGCCATGAATGCGTCGCGATTATGATGAATGTGTCACAGAAATCGACGACCTTCATACATATATGAACCCACACAAGCTGCATTGCCCGGGGGGAGTATGCAGAAGGCGGCGCCGCGCCACCTGTCACGTCGACATCGAGCGCGAGGGCTAAAGACACGGCGACCCACATATTAACTCCAGCGTTCATGACGTTATAGACCAAGAGTCGTTTTTTCCCGATGTACATCCTCGGCGAAGCGCGCATTGTTGTGTACAATAGAGTCACCACCGCAACGTAGAAGAGAGCAAAGCTGCGTTGTGCCCAAAACACGTCGATGCTCGCATACACAGTGTCGCTCATCCGATCGCCGCATACCAATCGGCTTGGGGGAGACATTGTCGTCCGTCGTCACGCGTAGCTAGTTTCGTGTGTGTTGTGGTGGGCTAAATGAGAACATTGTCTACACAAGAACCATTGCACGCCCGCCGTGGGGGTAAGTGGCGACGTTCAGGTCGATGGCACTTGAAATCCGCGCTATGTGGAAAAGATATTACGGCAAGCATGCCCAGCGTATAAGCATCGCGACTCGTGCATGTCGTGACCAAGAAGCAGACAACATTCAATTCTACAAGTGCGTCCAGGGTGTCATGTGCGCGGGGAGCGCTACGACGGTATCGTATGCTGCGGATTTTCCAGTCGCCACCCCCCCCGCCGCCTTTGGGTTAGAGCAGTATCGCGTTGCGTGTCCTTGGTGGAGAGCAGTCGAAACAGACGAGGATGGCGAGTACGACTACGTCGGGCTTGTTATTTTCGTCGTTCTTGGCATCGCGCTCTTGGTTTTTGCGAAACTGAAACTGCTTCCTCTCCTGTCCGCAGTGCGTCGAAAATCCCGGGGAATCACATCGTGTGTTGGGTATTTCGACGAGCGGGTTGCATCAATTCTATTATCTTATCCCACCAGGGGGCTCCAACGAGGCGTTTCGCCGCACCAGCCGCGGTTGTATGCGTGGTTTTCGTATGTCTACATTGCACTGATTTTCCAATCGGCGTTGTACGTGCTGACTTTTCCAGCTTCGAATGGCTTTGTGATCTTCTGTTTTGGTATTGCTCTCCTCGGTGTGCTAGGCATATGTTGTAAACTGTTCGTGAAGATGTTAACCACCGTCCGCGCCCGCGCCACCGAGCCCCGCGCGCAGACTGTGCCCACCACTGGCAGCAGCTGGAAAGCCTGGGTGTACATCACAGCTCTGTTTTGGATCGAGTTCGGGGTCGGCGTGTGGCTGGTAACTATTGTATTTCTTTCGGCGTCGCGTCGAGTTTCCGATGTCGAAAAGCGCGCCCTCGACACCAAAAGAAATGCAATAGTCACGATCAATCCAACCCGCCGATCGTCAGCGGTTAATAATACCCGCACCAGGTCGCGGTTTTGGCCTGTCCAAATTGCAGTGCCGACGTTTAAAAACAGCACTTTAGAAGAAAGGGTGTCCGCGCTGGAACGGATAGTCGGTAGCGACGACGACAGCGACGACGACAGCACAGATGACGAAATGTCCCCCGCCCCCCCAGCGAGAACAACACCGGCCCGCCGAGCGGCGGCGAGGGCTGTGAGAATCGCCGGGCGGGGCGCTGCGCTCTTTCGACCGGGACGGGCCAGAGCGCGGGATGTGGCGCTGGTGGCGTGCTTTGTATGTCTAGCTGTTGCGACTTCGTTGGAGTGGGACGACGCCAATCCAACAGACCCGCGGCCCGGGCTGTTTGCAGATTGGAACGCGAGGGGCGCACTGGCAGTAGTGCTGTTTTCCTGGCCGGCGCTGTTTGTGTATGATACAACAGTGAATGGGGGGCCGAGGCATCTGGGAGCGGAGGCGGTGTTGTTCATACAGACCCACGCTGCCGCTGTCGAGGCGGTGTGCGCATTGTTGCTGTACGCGACCACCATCCCGATTAACGGCGCTTCCGCCGTAATGTCGCGGCTGGTTCGGGGGCGCAAGACGCGCGGGCGGTGGAAGACATTTTGGACGGATCCCGAAGGCGACGGGGATCTGTTCGACGTTTACAACATGCGCACCAAGAACACGGTGTTTTGGTGTGTTGTGATGACCTACATCATAGGGGCCGCGTTCGCGGCTACTCTGACCGCGAAGTTGTCCCCCGGTACTGCCACAAGCGCCTGGCTTGACACCCAAGACGCGTTTAAAGCTGGATGCCCGATTCGAGTGGGGGAGTTTACAGCGCCGACTCCCTCCCTGTCCATCTCGGTATCTTCTGTGTTGCTGCGTACCCTCTCGTCGTTGAACGCGGACGAGCTCTCGGCGTGCCAAGGAAGCGTATTGAGCCCCATTGTGTCTGCAATGGACCCAGACGACGATTGTATCAAGTACGCGAGATGTCTCGCGTCAACGGATGACTCCGACGCGATCAAAACATGCGGGTTAGAGCACCTAACGTGTTCCACCGAAGCGGAGGCGTGTATGTCGGAAGGGGATGGATCGTGTCCCCAACAGTTTGCTGCGTGGGTGAACGGGGCCTACACGGCTGGCATATTTCGAGACACAAATCGAGACAACATAGCGCACGGTGTAGAAGGAAATGAGAACGTTGCGTTTCAAGCCTTCCTCGATCTCATCGACTGTCCTCGTACACTAAAAAAAACGTGCAACACACGGACGGTCGAAGACATTCGGGGTTCGCACGCCGCTTACACGACGTGTGGGGCCGAAATGGCCAAACTGACAGCGGAGCTCGTTTCCGGGCATGGTGACCTCTCGCCCAATCAAGCTCTCCGCGGGTGGTGTAACCTCGGCCTTGGCGATGCGCTCGTCGACGATGCGGCGGGGTGTATTGGCGAGCTGGCGTGCAAGGACATACGCGTTGATCATTACCGGGTCCCGCTCTTCGACGAACTCGACGAACTCGCCGCGCCCGACGACGACACCAACAACAACTGCACGTTTTCGTGCGACGATGTACGTACTTGGGAAAGCGCAATCGTCGGCAGCGTAAGCCGAAAACAGACATACACGCTCGTGGTCGCCTTGTGCGTTTTCTTGGTGGTCAATGTGGCGGGCTGGGACATCAAGCCCCGCTTGAAACCCGGCGCCAAAAAACGCTAAGGATTGCACAACTCAGCGAGGGGGGGGGGATGTCCGGGCCCCCTTCAATGTGTAACAAGAACATAACAGCGCGGCGCAAATCTCAACCACGGATATCGCGTGCGTTTGTTGGTCCTCTTCCCATACGGCCATTGTGTGTCCCGTGGACACGGCGGCAACGAACGCATCGATTACAGACGCCCCGGTGTGGGGCGTGTCGTCTGGCACGCAGCTACACCCAATAGCCTGCTTCACATGTTCCGCGGAAAAGCAAAACACGTCGTGTGCCGCGTCGGGAGCACGGCACATATTCCGAACTTCGACTACAAGATCGCCACCAGAAAACTCGGTTCGGAGCAAAGTTGGTTGTAAACGCAAACAACCATGTCCCCCAAGAAGTACTGGCATCCTCGCGCTATACTGTGCATCCATTGTAATAGTGGCGATCGAGCATCGCCAATAAAGGGGGTGGTGTCCACTCAAAGTAGTATTCACAGGCGGGTCACGAACAAGCTTCGGGCGTGTGGAGGCATATAAGCGTCTCTCTCTCCTGGTATATAATCCCGCTGAATAGTGGTTAGATAGAGATCTCTGAGATGATTACCTGGACGACCCCCTTATCAAACAACAATCCATACTTGAAATACGGATGTCAATTGGGTCTCATTGGAGTGCTTACGCAATTACGGGCCACAAACCAATACACGTTTTGGAATTTGGTTTTTTCGGCGCTTCAAGTTCCCATGGGAATTGAGCCATCCGTACTGTTCCTGAGTTCCGCCGCTGTGTGGACGGGATTTCAATATGGGGCCACGGACGGAACCAAACACCGCTTAATCAGACGCGCGCGAATTCCCAATATACCCACATTTATTTGTTTGGATGTTGTGGGACATTTCATCCCCATGTTGTGGTGGGGAAATGTGGTGATGAGATCCAAACGGCAAATAACTACCCGTGATTGGGCAAACCAATCCGCTTGGGTCGCAATGTACTATGCGTTCGTGATTAAGGGATTCAATGGGTACAGTCAATACACAGACTATCCGTATTGGAGACAGGTATTTCAGTCCGCGGTTGCACCACCCACGTCCATGTACGTAATGAATGCGATGATGCGTGGTAATTTGTATCCGTTGATTGGAGCACTGAGTGCCGTTTGGTACGGGAAAGATTATTTGGATTTACACGATACCCGTCCGGGGTGTGATACACCCCCATACTACACAACTGAGTGCGACAAACATAGGAGTGAACTCGCAAAAAAGATTAAAAGTCCAGAGAAAACCCGATAGCGCAATTGGATAGAGTGGACGCAGGACGATAATCTATTGTTCAAGTTCACGGCGGGCGCGTCTCCCCATCGAGTGCTGGCACCTGCGGAAATAAAACCACCAAATAAGAAAAGAAAACCCTAAATGTGAGGGCTGTCGTCCCCACCATTGGCGTGATGGCGAGTAGCCCCCCCTTAATCGCGTTGGCTGTCGTTGGGGCGCTACAGTATAATCTTGCGAGTTTTGGGTACGCTGCAAACGCAGAGTGGGACCGAGGTGTTATGATAACAACGTTGACAACAGTGGGCATAGCAGCCTTTTTGTATTCCGCACTCGGCCCGGGCCCGGGCAGCGGACGGCGGTCTGCGCAACCAGCACCCGCCGGCGCAACGCAACTGCACTATCTTGTTGTGGCGCTCGGTGCGTGCTCGCTTGTTTTTTGGGCGATAATGCAATTCCATGACATCTCTGAAACCATTGGTACCACAGTGAGACCGACAGAGTTGTATGCTACCATATTACGCATATTTCTGTGTACGACCGGTCGTTTAGGGAGCGATGTCGCGACTTCGGACGCGTGGGCGACATCCCGTGACGGCGCCAACTGTGCCGGTGCTCTCTGGGGACACTCCAACAGTCGCGGGTATTGGATTTTCGCCGGAAATATATGCTGTATTGCAGCAGTGTGTTTCGCTGTCACTCAAAAGAACGGCGACGGTAACAAAGAGGCGGTCGTGGTGGCCACCGAGACGGTTGAATTTGTTTCTGTAATCGCGCTCGCGGTGACGACGGCGGATTTAACGATAGTGCAGGAGGCTGTATCTTGGTGGATGCTTGTGCCTTTCGCGTTGTTACACGTTGCGCTTGTTTTCACCGCCATTTCGAAATACCACTGCACCGTGTACCCTGTGAGGTGTGAACAAGCGCAACAACTCGCGAAACTACAAACCGCCGCAATTGGCGCGGTCGGCGTTGTTGTGCTGTGGATGGCATATACAGCGTATTTTCTCCACGCGCGCGGCGGCGTCTGCGCCACCAACTACGACTGCCCGTGGACTTTGCAGTGCGACGCCGACACACGTGTATGTGGCGACATCACATGTGAGGTGTCAACGGACTGTCCATTCCTTTCCGTGTGTTCTCCAAGAGGCGTTTGCGAACCATCGCGCCATTTGACAGCGTGTGAATTTGCACCCGACCGCGTTGTCCATAGCACAGCTTTAGTCGATCCAACCGAGTGGGGGGCGGGGTATCCCGGATTCGCCTCGAGCGGCGAGGGTGTGGTGGCGGGGAAGAGACACGCTCGCCTCTTTGATTGCGATGGCATCCGACCGCCCACGCTCCGCTTGCAAATAAAACGCAACGGCACCGAAAATCGCAGATACGACGGGGCCGAATCACACTCTTTTTTAATTCGAAAGAGGGCGGGCGGCGAAAGGCCGTGCAACGTAGTATGTGACGCTGCCCACCCTACCCAACCCGCGGTTGGGTGTGAAAATGCAAAAGATGAGGCCCAGAGCGATTATTACGGAATTGTGACTGGGCGGGAAGATTACGCAGTGAATTCGCACCCGGCTGGCGCCACTTCTGAGAATTCCGAGATCTTTGTGACTGTACCAACGACCAACCGTTGGTGGACGACGAACGACTCCAACCTAAACCACGAATGGTGGGGGGAGGGCGGCGGCGGCGGCGGCGGCGGCGGCGGCGGCGGCGGCGGCGAGCCCATGTGGTGTATGTGTCAGTTCGCCCCCAACCAGTGTGTCCCCCCGCCACCACACGTCGGGCAATTGTTCTCCACATTGACAACCGTCCTCCCAGCAAGCCTCGCGTTGATATTAACGTTGGATAATCTCTTTCCGGCAGCTAAATCGTAGAATCCGAAACAAATTGGCACACACCCTCGTTGCAATGTGAGTTGCCGGTGTTTATTTTGGTTCGCAGTGTACGTGTCCAAGATTCCGCGACGTCTCTCCAATGATGACGTGGCGGCGCGCGCTCCTTACGTGCTGTCTGCTGCTGCTCGTGATCGCCGGCTCTCTCGCAGCCGAGGCCGATGTCAAGGCGGACGGAAGCTCGTCGCACTGGGCCGGGGCGGCGTCGAGCGCCTGGGATGAGATCAGTGCCGCGAGCGCCGCCGCCGCTAAAGCCGCCAGCGCCGCCGCCGCTGAGCTGGCGGGCAGCGAGTTCGCGAAGACAGTCGCCCGAGGCGTCTCGACTGCCATGTCGACGGCGAGTGAGCTGGCCGGCGAGCTGGCCGACAGCGAGTTCGCGGCTTCGGTCGGCGACGCCGCTTCCACCGCGAGCGCAGCCGCGGCCGAGGGGCTGCGCACTGCGGGCGCGGCGGCGGCGGATGCGGCCAGCGACGGCCTCGGAGTGTTCCCCAACGCGACGCCCGACTTTCTGAGCGGCGGAGTGGCGTCGGCGCTGGCGAACGCGGGCCGCGAGACGCGCGAGCGCCTCGTCGCCGCGCTCGGGCTGCCCGCCGAAACCCCCACGGCGCTGCTGAGTGCGGTCCGCGACGGCGCGTCGCACGTCTCCTTCCTTCTGTTCGTGCTCCTCGCGTTCTGGTTCTTCTCGTTCTCCACGGCGCTGGGGCTCGTCGCGGCCGCCCGCATCTGGCCGGGTCCGGGGCGGATGCTGTCCCTCCTCTACTGGGTGCCCTCCGTTTCCAGCTGGGCGGCGAGGTCGCCGGGCACGTTCGTAGCTGTGGCCGCTGGTGCTGCGTTCGTCCTCCCTCTCGCGGCGGCGCGCGCGACGCGTGCCGTTCTTTTCATGGTCTGGGGCCGGCCGCGCGACATCGAGGACCCGGCGCGCGCCGACGCGCTGCTTTCGGTGCAGCTCGATCGCATCGAGAAGAAGTTGGACGAGCTCCTCGTCGCCACGACTCGGCCAGTGGTCGGCCGCGTCGTCGGGTGAGCACGATCGTTGCAATGTGAGTTGCCGGTGTTTATTTTGGTTCGCAGTGTACGTGTCCAAGAGGCTGTCCACGAGGCTGTCCACGAGGCTGTCCACGAGGCTGTCCACGAGGTTGTCAACGACGCCCAATGACTCCGTACTCGACTGACGACGCAATCTTGTTGGCGGCCGGCGTGGCAGCCGGGTGGGGCGGCGTTCGCGGCGGTAATGTTTTCACGCGATCGGGTTGTTCGTTGGCGTTGGCGTTGGCGTCGTTTGCACTTGGGTTTCTGTTGTCGGTGCGCTGGTTTCTGTTGTGCACTTGGGTCGTTGGTTTATTTCTCGCGCTGGTCGTTGGTGCTTAACCTCGACTGTGTCTACCCGGCGCGCGCTCTTGCCGCCTGCGGTGCTTCACACGCTGCTATTGCCCGTCCCGCGTCCGCCTCGTCTAGCTAGTCACATTCGACACCGGAGCGCGCCGGTTCCGGCGTCGCAGCCATAGCAGCCATTGCACCCCTCATAGCATCGAATGACGCATTGGGGCTCCCACAAAGATCTTTCCCCACACCGCGAATGAATCGGCGGCGCTTGTTGGCAACGGCGACGAACTTCTTGATGTTCGCTATCAGCGTCTCCGCGTCTTGGTTGTCGTCGAACCAATGGAAAATTAGCAGGAGCTCGCTAATGCACATGGTGTCTGCCATTACAAAGTGTCTGACAAAAATTGTGTAAAAGCGAAGTTGGTAAATCTAGACTGTGCACACACCCGACTCAAATGTGCGTAGCGTCGCT
>Ga0115000_10004326_pt1 | contig 11653 bp, 9 predicted proteins | sample ArcticOcean_MG_C_6_FD_89690 | JGI IMG/M metagenome (GOLD analysis project Ga0115000, IMG submission 89690) | Marine microbial communities from western Arctic Ocean - ArcticOcean_MG_CB8_128 | ecosystem: Environmental > Aquatic > Marine > Oceanic | place: Arctic Ocean: Canada Basin | collected... | reverse complement strand
ACGGTAAAGGCAGTGGTGCTGGTCAATTCTTAGTCGATGCAGTTGATGAAGGCCGTGTGAACAAGATTTCTTTCACAGGCTCTACTGAAGTTGGAAAGATGATTGGAGAAGTCTGCGGACGAAATTTAGTCTCATGTTCTCTTGAACTCGGTGGAAAGAACCCATTGGTTGTTATGCCAAGCGCAGATCTTGACAACGCAGTAGAAGGCGCCTATTGGGGCGCTTTTGGAACCGCTGGACAACGTTGCACTTCACTTGGAAATTTGATTCTTCACAAAGACATCTATGATGAATTTATGGTCAAGTTCATGGCCAAGGTCGAAACGACAACCATCGGTGACTCACTCGCCCATGATGGCGTACTGTATGGACCGATGTTGTCGGAAAAATACGCTAAAGATTTCCTCAAAGGAGTTGACATGTGTAACGCATCTGGAGCCAAGCAAATATTCGGCCAAGGCCGCATTACCAGCAGTAATCAACCTGCCAACTTCCTGGGTACTGCCGAAGATGGTGTGTTCATGTGGCCTCACGTGTTCACCGAAGTCACCGAAGGCATGGAATGTTTCAATGAAGAGGTCTTTGGCCCAGCGGTAACAATCTGCAAGGCAAATGATTTCGAACATGCGCTTCACTTGGCCAATGCAAGCCCCTATGGTTTGTCCTCGGCAATCTATACCAATGACCGATTGGAAGCCTACCGCTACAAAACCGGAATCAAGGCTGGAATGACTGGAATCAATAATTCTACAACCGGTGCTGAAGCACATTTACCGTTTGGTGGTGTCAAAGGTTCAGGAAACGGGACTCGAGAATCTGGAATTTGGGTTATCGAGGCGTATTCCTATTGGCACGCAGTGAACGATGAACTCTCCGGAAAACTCCAACTTGCTCAAATGGATGTTGAAGATGTTGAAATGGCTGAAGCTGATGTCGATTGGACTCAATTGGCTTGAAGCATCCTCATTATTGTCATCGAGAAAAAACCATACTTCATATATGCGCAGAAGAAAATCGAGGTGTTAGAGTGAAACAGATGCCGTCGATATTTCTTTCGAACACTGAAAACGATCTTGGAATCGCTGAACGTGTTCAATTCGCTTATGTAGAATGTGAAACCATTGCTCGTTCAGCCTCTTCCTCGTTTTTCCGTTCTTTTCGACACCTCCCCGAATCAAAGCGCAAATCCGTTAATGCTCTGTATGCTTTCTGTCGACGAGTCGATGATATTGTAGATGGGGATTGGTTGCCGGAACGAGATTTAAGCCATCTTGATTCGATGACTCGTCAACATTGCCAAGACCTTCTTGAACAACGTACTCTCAATCCTTTGTATGAAGAAGAAGAACATTTCAAGCGCCTTCGAGCACTCAATTCGTTTCGAGAGAATCTCGATTTGATTGAAGCTGGTGTAAAAATGACTGAGCCGATGTTCATTGCCCTTGCAGATACCTTACTCCGCTATCCAATCGAGTCTGACCACCTTCGTGAACTCATCAATGGAATGGAAGACGATTTGTTTGAAACGACGTATGAGCGATTTGAAGATTTGCGGCGTTATTGCTATCGAGTTGCTTCAACGGTCGGTCTCTGCTTAATCGAAATTTATGGCTATACCGATCCAAATGCCCGTAGGCATGCCGTCGAGATGGGTATTTTCCTTCAACTGGTCAACGTACTCAGGGATATTCAAGAGGATTTATCTCGTAATCGGATATACATTCCTTCTGAAGAACTTGCGAAATTTGGAATCACTCACTCCGACCTTAACGATTCAGCACTTGCTGGAACCAAAGGGTGGCAAAACTTCATGCGTCATTACATCGATCACATTCATGCTCACCGGAAGAGTGCACTCGGCCTTTTGCCGTTACTTGACAAAGATTCTCGGCGCTCACCTCGTTTGATGTGTATGTCTTACAATGCAATCCTTGACGAAGCAGTTCGTCGCAACGGTGATGTGTTAAGTCGCCGTTTAACACTCAATTTCTATCGTAAGATGCAAGTCGCTTTTTCGACCTTGCTCTCTCCAAACATCAAGTGAGACTCGCAGCTCAGAAGACAATTGCTTGGTAGAGAACACGACTCAAAAGTTTAGTCTTTCCACTTACCTAAAGCATCTCGAAGCGCGGGTTCAAGTGTTTTATATTGAAATTCATAGCCACTTTCCAACAGTCGGTTTGGGAGCACTTTGGCACTATCAGTTGCGAGAGTCACACCCATCTTGCCAAGTAGAAACCAGATTCCGAGTGGAGGTACTGGGATGAACGAAGGTCTCCACAAGACCTTACCCAAGACCTTAGCAAACGTCTTTTGACGTAGAGGATTTGGAGAACCAAAATTGTAGATACCTTCGCATTCCTTTGACATCATGACGTGATCAATACCGTAGACTTGGTCATCCATTGCAATCCATGAGTACCATTGCTTACCCCATCCGATTGGACCTCCTGCACCAAGTTGTGCCGGTAAGAGCATTTTCTGGAGTGCTCCTCCAGTGGCGTCCAAGACAAGACCGGTACGGCAATGGATTGTACGTATTCCAGCATCACGAGCCGTTTGAGCAGATTGCTCCCATGCATCGCATATGTCCGGTAGAAACCCTTCACCTCGAGATGATTCTTCAGTGAGCTCTTCATCTCCACGGCTCCCATAGTAGCCAATGGCGCTTGAAACGATGAATACTTCAGGCTTGCTTTTGAGTTGAGCAATTGTTTTGGCTAGAAGTTCAGTGCTTTTTGTTCGGCTGTCTTCAAGCAATTGCTTTCGCTTCTTTGTCCAACGCTTATCGCCAATACCTGCTCCACCCAAATGGATCACAGCATCAAAACCTTCGAGTTCTTCCGGATTGATTTTCCCTTCACTCGGTTTCCATTGAATTTGATTATTACCTGGCTCGTTACGAACTAATCGCCAGACTTCATGGCCAGCAGTATCGAAGAAAGCAATCAATTGACGTCCAATAAGACCAGATGAACCTGCGATAAGGATTCGCTTTCGTTCTATATGTGCGAAATCTTGGTAGCGTTTGGTATCTTTCTCTAGACGTATTTGTCGTGCATGAAACATTCGCTTCAATCGACGCTTGATGCTACCACTACCAAATACACGACCAAGAATTCCCATCGGTAGCGTGTATTGAACATGATCCTCGACACGGCATGTGCCATCTTCTGCTTCTATGAATGAGTGAACATGATGCCATTTTTTGAATGGACCACTGATCATTGTATCTTCAAAAGCATGCGGCGGATTGTACCCCGAGTGCTCAGCAATCCATTTCATTTTAACGGGACCTAATGGGATTTTGAAGATCAGACGTGAACCGTTTTCTAGAGATGAAATCTCTCCAACTTGTTCGGCTTTTTCCCAAGGGGGCATCAATCGACGAAATGCACCCTTACGCTCATGCCAGTCAAATGTTTCTTTAACGTTGGTTACAACTTTTGTAGTATGATTATATTCCATTTATTCACCTCATTAGCGAAATTCTTGCAAGTAGGGTTTGAGGTCAAACTTGCGTCGTGTGTTGGCCGAAGACATGTAACGTATTTTTCCAAAAATAGCCCGTTCGGGACCCCATGCTCGATCGTGACGGCCCAATACCCAGAAAATTCCCGTATAGGAATTCGGGTCCCGGCCATCGAGAGCGAAATTGTCGTTGAGTTGAATCATCCAATCAGCAGCAGTTTGTGGAGTCGGTGCCCATTCAAGGATTCGTTTCCCCCAAAGCATTCTCAGGTAATTATGGATAATACCATCTCGTACCAATTGCCGTTGGGCTGCATTCCAAATTTCATCGTGTGTATCCGCTTCTTTGATTTGTTCAAAGGTGTATTGGACACGTTCATCACTTGCATGTTCCATCAAAGTGGTTTTCGCCCAGTTCGGAAGGGATTCATATTTATCATGTTCCGGAATATGGTAGGCGTTGTTGAATCCAAGTTCACGCCAAGTGATAATTTGGTCAAGGAAACCTTCCACTGCTCGTTCGAGATTCCACCAACCTTCACGAGAGCCTTTACGAGGCATTTGAATCGTCTCAGGATCCCAAGCATTTGACTGTAGAATTTTTTGAACTATTTCAACCGTGGAGATATGGCCGAAATGGAGCCAAGGTGAAAGTCCACTGGTTGCAGGCTTACTGACTGCATTGCGGTCATCAGCATAACGATACAGACGGTTGGATAGGAATTCTTGCAACATTTGAACCCCTGTGCTACGCCCACCTTTTGCATTTTGCACAGCAGGTACTGAATGGTCAATACCTATTGTGGATAATGCTTCACGCCCAGTACTGCCACTTTCCCCCACTCGCCACAACCATTCATATGGGGTGACATTAACATTCCACTTTGAGGATAATTGTTCAAATAATTCATCATTTAACCATAAATCTTGATCTTTTGGAATTGGATGGAACTGTGGCCAGGTTTCCATACATTCAACAAAACGCAGATGGACAAAACGGCGGAAGCCATGTGCAGTTGGGTAAGCACGGTCAGTCCAAGACATAGGGAATACCCCATTTGAGTCTACTGCCACCATTCGACGGTTGATTGAACGACCTGCATTCTGAACTGCTTTCAAAGGGTAATAGGTTGGGAAATCATCGGTAATAATCATCACAGCCTCTTGAGAGAGGTCGTGGAGTTTTCCTTTTTGTCCACTCAACGGTGTCTCAACCCATGGAATATAGCGAATGTTATTGTCTTTGAATATCCGAATATTTTCAAGCATGCCCTGAACCATGAAGGTGCAGATTCGATCATTCGAGAATTTGTGACTGGTTGAAATCTCTTCGAGCACGAGCAAAGGAACATTATGTTGAACCGCCATATCCGCAGCATATTCTAACGCAGCATTACAGTTAAACCTCCGATTAGCAATCATCCAATACAAGATATACTTACCTTCTAAGTTCAGCGGGTTTTGGTTGCAAGAGCGAACACGTTCTACCAATCTCGAATTCATGCTTCCCCCCCCCAAGTCTTGGAAACCGTGTGCAACATGTAAGGATGACCTTGGACAAGTTCATAATCGATAGTTTGTAGAGTCTGGTTTGAATTTACAGCCGATCTTGCCATTGCATGCATGGCGTCACTGATCCATTCCAAACCATCAAATTCATCAGCATGAACATATCGAGTTTCTAATACTTCATCACCTGGAATAGGAGTCTGCCCTTCTGGTAACTGAACCAAATAGGCAATAAAAATAGCAGGGATATCCTCCAACAGACGTTCACGAATGGCTTGTATTCCAATGATGCTACCTTCGACTGTACATTCCTCAAAGAGTTCTCGTAATGCAGCATGGCTTGGCAATTCGTTTTTATTGACGTATCCTTTTGGAAGCCCCCAACAACCTTTGTAACGGCCATGAGCTTCCTTAACCAGAAGAATACTGCGGGCTTTACGAACAATTGCCGCAACCCCAACATCACATTCAACGGTGTGCATGATTTGAATTTTGAGATTGGATTTATAAAGAAGTGTTTTGAAAGTTCAAGGTTTGATACATTGCTTTATATTCAGTTCAGAAAACTTGAACATATGGAGCAACATAAAAGCCTCGCCCAGGATATTCCCTCCGATGCAGTGTTGCCAACCGAATATGGAAACTTTAGATTGAGAGTCTTTGTCGATTTTGAAGGTGCAGAGCATGCTCTTCTCTCCATTGGACTTGACGATTTATCGACATCACCACTGGTTCGAATACATTCAGAATGTCTCACAGGTGATGCATTTGGTTCGCTCAAGTGTGATTGTGGCCCTCAGCTCAGAGATTCCATGGCCCGTATCCAAGAAGAGGGATGTGGCGCAATACTTTACATGCGTCAAGAAGGCCGAGGTATTGGACTTGAAGCTAAGATACAAGCTTATGCTTTACAAGATCGCGGCCTTGATACTCTCGATGCAAACCTTGCCCTTAATTTACCAGCTGATGGTAGAGAATACGATTTTTGTGCCGTCATGCTAAACAAGGTTGGCGTTGATAACGTTCGCCTCATGACCAACAACCCTCTCAAAGTAGAAGGTCTTCGCTCCAATGGAATTGAAGTCGTAGAACGCCTCCCCCATCTTATTGGTCGATGCCAGACCAATAATGATTATCTTTCTACAAAAGCAAAGCGAATGGGGCATTTAATTCCAGACCAAGCATAGTATGAATTTACATGCCGAACCATCGAGGAGTGATAATGGGGAGTCAACTCGCAGGTAAGAAGGCACCAAATTTCACCTTATCATCCTCAACAGATGAAACCGTTTCGTTGGCTGATTATGACGGTAAATGGAAAGTTTTGTTCTTCTACGCAAAAGATGGTTCACCGACCTGTAAGCGTGGCTGTCTGACCTTCAAGCAACAGTATGATTTGTTCCAATCACTCACTCCTCCAGTTGAAATTATTGGAATCAGTCAAGATTCACTTGAAGACCACCGTCGATTCAAATCCGAACTCGAACTTCCTTTTTCTCTTTTGAGCGACCCGAGTCGTGAAGTTGCAGATGCCTATGGAGTACAAGTTCACCTTGGGAGATTCCCCACGAAATCTTCTTTCCTTATTGGTCCTGACCGAACCGTTCATTATTGTTATGATTGGCTCTTCCGCCCACGTCGGCATGTTGCTCGTATTCTTGATGCATTTAGTGCTCTTTCCTCCGGAGGGAAAATGAAATGAATTGGGCTGAATTGTTTCAAGATGCTGGCCTTTCAGAGCGTGAGGCTCGTTCTGTTGAAATCCTTTCCTCTTCAAAGGAACTCAAGGCGAGCGAATTAGCTAAAAAGCTTGGAACAAATCGATTGGATGCATACAATTCACTTTCTCGATTGACTGAAATAGGTTTGGTAAGTGTAACTGCGGACCGTCCAATGCGTTTTTCTTGCTCTTCTTTACCCGTGCTTTTCAAACGTTTGATCAAAGACCAAAGAGAGCGTATTGACCGAACCAGTCAGTCATTTGAAAAACTAATGTCGGGTGCAAAACCTGATTATGAAAAAGAGGAAGAAAGCCCCTCTGATGAAACCAATGCACGCTTTGCAGTGTTGAAAGGTCGGGAACATATTCACAAGAAAATTGCTAATTTTGCCGATGAAGCTGAAGAACGGCTTACCCTTCTTTTAGGCCGCTTTGGAATTTTACACTTATGCCGTTCTTCAGGACTTGAAGAAGTAAATTCAGCTGCACAAAGAGGCGTTGTTGTAACGGTTCTAGCCCAACTTGACCGACGTACTGTTCGGTTCTATGACCAACTTGATGATTCGATTGAAGTTCGACATACAGATGAAATTAGTTCTCTCGGAGTTCTACAAGATACCAATCAAGTGATTCAATTCCTTCACGTTGAAGAAAACCCCGTTGGTCGTGGGCGAGAAGATGCTGCATTGGTTATCAATTCGAATGTGTTTAGTTCTTCACACTCGGATTTTGTTTCTGCTATATGGAGCAAAGCTGTAGATTTTGAAAGTGCTAAAAAGCGATTTACTGAAGAACGTATTGTCGACCCACTCCGACTTACAATTGGTCAAGGTTCATTCCTCGATCAATTTCGAGACGCGCTCGAAGTGAACACGGAATTACCTGAACAAGATACACCTTTTAATCCAAAATCATTCTTAGCCTCCACCCGAGAAATAAATCAGGCAAGAGCTGCACTCCAAGACGGAACAGTTCAAAGCCTCAAACAACTTGGTATCGACATCAATACAATGTTACGTCAAGTAGGCCAGAGAATCGGTGAAGAGTTGACCTTTAGTTTGAGAAAAATCGAAGGGCATGTTGAATTCCTTAGCGAACTCATGGATTGGTGGGAGCATGCTGGCTTGGGTGAATTGGATTATGACAGTGATCCTTTCTTCCATATTATTGTCAAACTTGCTCACCCTGCTGAAATAGAGAATCAGAATACACTTCCTCTATGGGAGCTCGATGATGGAATTATCGAAGGTGCATTACTGGCGCGATATCCTGCGACAGGAAATGTAAGAATTCGACGTGAATCCTTCGAAGATGCAGATGGACCTGCATGGCGCTATACCTTGATTTTCATTGATGAAGACTCGGATGAAAATTCGGATTGAAAAACACTCTTTGATAAGTTCTTCTCAGGACTCGATATTATGCGGATGCTGACTTTCTTTCGATTTATGCGACAGATACTTCGCAAGAAGCCTGCTGATCTTGATTGGATTCAACGGCAGGGACTCATCGCAGTAAAACTCGCACAGATATTTGCATTACGTCCTGACTTACTTGGCGTCGAGAAATGCCGTCAATTACAACAGTTGTATCAACACGCTGCCTCGATTGAATCTGAAAACTTACATGAAACAATTGCATCCAAAGCACCAGCAGGTTTTGCTCAGGCGTTTGATTTCATCGATGATGAACCACTTGCTGCAGCTTCTGTTGGCCAAGTTCATCGTGGACGGTTGAAAACCGGTGAAGAAGTAGTTATCAAATTCATTAAGCAAGCCAATGCTGTAGAATTTAAAAAAGAAGTTGTTCGGATGCGGCGATGGTTGAGGATTTTTCTCATTTTTGCTCCTAAATTACGTAAAGTAGGCAATCCAATGGCTCTTATCAATCACGTTGCAGATTATACGTTGCGAGAACTTGATCTTCGCAATGAAATTAAGGGTGCAGATGAACTGATGGAAATCCAAACTTCAGTTTCCAAGGATTTTGATATGTCGTTATTACGGTTTCCAATCTATTATCCTGAACTTTCAAATCAAGATATTCTCGTCTCAGAGTATATTGAAGGGATGTCGCTTGAAGAAGGAATAGAAACGAAATCTTTGAGTTGGGATTTCCTCTTACAATTTTTCCGAATTCATGGTGCATATCTGTTTGGTATTGGAACATTCCATGGTGATCTGCATCCCGGCAACTGTATCATCGATTCCGACGGAAAATTTGTTTTTATTGATAACGGCGCTATTTGTCATGCACCACAACACGTCGCCCATTCTTTGTTCACCTTTTTCGATCATCTTTCACGTCAAGAACGCCATGAAGCATTTACAGCTTTACTTGCCATGACGGAATTGCCTCCAAAGAAAAAGAAATTAGAAAAGTACTATGCGACGATGACAGAGATTTACCATGATTTTGAACATAAACCAGTTGGAGAACAAAGTTTGACGCGTATCATGATGCGAACAGTTCGGGCAGCAGTTGAACATGCAGGTGCCCATTTTGGAGAAGAAGCCTTCCCGATTATTCGAGCACTGATGTATCTTGATGGATTGGTAATTCGTACCCATCCTGAGGCACTCCTCATACAATCCATGGGACCTTATTTGGAAGAGTTCAAAACAAAATTAAAGATTTAGGTGGTTCGATGGAACAATCAGTTGCTGTTATTGGGGCAGGAATCGCTGGTTTACGCTGTGCTCTTCTTCTCAAAGAGGCAGGAATTAATGTTGAGGTCTTTGAACGTGGAGATCGCATCGGGGGGAGAATGCGAACCGAAAAGGTCGACGGATTCTTACTTGACTATGGTTTTCATGTCATGCAAACGGCTTATCCTACTTCTCAAAGAACATTTGATTTTGAAAAACTGGAGGCTCAAGCATTCGAACCCGGGGCAATCATTGTTCAAAAGAAAAAGAACAAGGCCAAGTTTTTGCGAATGGCAGATCCGTTTCGAAGGCCGATACAAGGCGCTTTGAGTGGCATGAACCGCTTTGCTTCTCCAATTGACCTCTTGCGCGTAGCGCGTCTCCGTTTTGCAGTGAGAAAAGGCAAGACAGACCAAGTGTTTGAAGGCGAGAACAAGGACACTCTTTCCTACTTGAAACAACAAGGATTTTCTCAAAGTATAATCGAACGCTTTTTCCATCCACTTTTTAGCGGTATTTTTCTTGAAGATGAGTTACGGACAAATGAACGAATGTTTCGTTTTGTCTTTCGAATGATGTCGAAAGGGAACATGGTACTGCCACGCGAAGGTATTGCCGCTGCACCAAATCAACTCGCTCAACGGCTGGGAGAAGACCACATACACCTAAATTCCGATGTCTCAATACTCGATCACACCACTCTTGACATTAATGGCGAAACTAAATGTTTTGATGCTATCGTTCGTGCTTTCAATCCCAATCAGGTCAACGAAAAGCGGCATGTATGGACGTTGCATTTTGATGCTGAACAATCACCGCTCAAAAGCCAGCATGTCTTACTCAACGGAGATGTCAAAATCAATGACGGCCTCATTGCTCATCTTGCCGTTCCCTCCGATGTTCAACCGGGATATTCACCAGATGGGCGGTCTTTAGTGACAGTCACTGTGGTAGGAGAACGCGCTGATTCACTCGGACTCAAAGAGGCTTCTGAAATAGAAAAAGCGGTCCGAAAGGAAGCCAAGTTATGGTTTTCAGATGCATCATTGAATTGGCGATTGTTAGCCGTCCAACATATCGAACACGCCCTTCCGGAGGTTGGTAGCGACCGACCTCTTCTAGCCACGCCACAAGTTCATGGCTTCGAATGTGGCGACCATATGCTGCACGGTAGTGTAGAAGGTGCGTTGCTGTCTGCTGAAGCGGTTGCAAGCGCCGTTGTTGTTCATCTCCAGGTTTGATTGTATGATTGACCTCAGTACAGCATCCTTTCAGGGCGGCTTTGCACAACGGATTCTTGCCCCCTCGGAACCAGTCACTGGATGGGTGTGGTTGAGTTACGACCAACTCAACCTTGAACTTTTGAAGGTAATCCAAGAGCAGATCGGGCCCATCGGAATTCTCCTCATCGAATCTGAAGCCAAAGGACGGTCACGGCCATACCATAAACAAAAACTCGCCTTTGTGCTCTCAAACCTCCGCCATTTTGCATTAGAGATTCAAGAGAGTGGCTACCAAGTTCGTTACATTGTATCGAAAGCGGGCTATTCACAAACGCTCTCTTCCCTGTGTAGGGATTTGGGGCCAATCCATTGCATTGAACACGCTGAGAGGTCCACTCGCATAGAAGTTCAACACCTTGTAGCGCAAGGTGACCTTATCGTTCACGCACATAGCGGTTGGTTAACACCTCAAGCATGGTTCACCGATGCAGTTGGAGAAAAGCCTCCATTTCGAATGGATCCCTTCTATCGTACTGTTCGGAAGAAAACTGGATGGCTTATGCAAGATGGTCAACCAATGGGCGGAAAGTACAGTTTTGATGAAGCAAATCGTCACCCTTGGAAAGGTGACCCTCCAGCCCCCTCTCCACCCGTCTATGAAGTGGATGAAATTGATGATGAAGTGGCGGCAATCATAGGCCGTGTGTTTTCAGAACATCCTGGTACAGTTGATTTGAGTCAACTTCCAACATCGAGTGCTGACATTGAACAAGCACGAATGTTTGCCGTACAATGCTTGACTCATTTTGGTACCTATGAAGATGCAATGTCAACAGAAAGTCGCGGTCTGTTTCACACCCGCTTAGCCTCATTGATCAATCTTCACCGGATCATGCCAATGCAGGCGATTCATTTTGCCCTCGAAAGCACGGCAGAACTCAATAATGTGGAAGGCTTTCTTCGGCAGTTGATTTGGCGCGAGTATGTCCACCACATCCATGCAGTCACGGATGGTTTCAGAACAATCGAGGTCAACCGGTCGCTTTCGCGACGAGATGCAAATTGGTTCAAATCGGCTCCGT